>Ga0315904_10004353_pt1 | contig 20275 bp, 25 predicted proteins | sample LakEriMetagenome_6_FD_203529 | JGI IMG/M metagenome (GOLD analysis project Ga0315904, IMG submission 203529) | Freshwater fungal communities from buoy surface, Lake Erie, Ohio, United States - Buoy 12 MA120 | ecosystem: Environmental > Aquatic > Freshwater > Lake | place: USA: Lake Erie, Ohio...
TACGTACAAGCCTACGCGATGCAGTAACTCGCAAGGTTATTGATGAAAAAGAAGCACTGCAAATCCTCAATGACTTTATTGCTGCACCTAATGAAGGTGTAAAAAATGAGATTATCGAGAACTATGCCAAGACTGTAATCCGTAATGCTGCCATTAACTATGGACACCATGAGGATATTGCAGAACTTGCTGTCAATACCTATATCAAGACACATCGCCTAACCAAAAAAGAAGCAATGCAGGCGAAGGAACAGAACCGTGCATACATGGTTGGCGCAGATGGAACTGCTATGTCTGACCCACAGTTGATTACTCAACTTGCTAACGGTGCTTATCTTCCAGATGTTGCAATCATTGATAAGGCATTCAAGGAGTTTGGAACACGTCCTGGTTCTATTACCAAGGCTGGTCGTTCAACTCTATACGGCGTAAAGACAGCGCTTGATGAACTACAAGCCATCTGGCGTGGTGGAACATTGGCACGTGGTGGTTTTACTGGTAACATTCTTCGTGATGCTAACTTTCGTGCATGGGCAGATACTTCAATGTTCTCCCTATACTCACAGTTAAGCACAAGCAGCCTAGATGCTGTAACTAATGGACTTAATACAGTCAAGAAGATTGCATCTTGGGAGAAGGACTCAATTAGTCCTAAGCGCAATATGCGCAACATTCGTGAGTCTATTGATGAGAACGATAAGATTCTCAAGAAGATGGAAGCACGTCTAGAGGCAGAAGGTTTCTATAAGAAGCCTAAGAAGGGTGCAAAGCCTGTAGAGATTACACCAGCAATTCAGCGTGTTGTCGAATACAGAGATAAGATTGCAGCCACTCTAGCAGAATTACGCCGCCAAGAGAAGGCTATTGTTGACAATATCCCAACTCAGGTAATCAAGAAGGATAAGATTAGCGTATCTGGTTGGGATTTCCCAGCACCGCTTTCTGGTCAACTTGGTGAGATTAGCCGTCAGAAGTTAAACGGCAAAGAAGAGATTCGTGGTGCGCTAGCATCTGTTCGTGAACTAGAGATGGAATCTGTACGCCGTGGAAGTTACGGTGGCAAGGTTTACCATGCTGTGGACAATGAAGCAGAGCACCTTGTAGCATGGACTGACATGCTTAATAACCACCTACGTAATGACCCTCTTGCGGTTAAGATTATGGAAGGCGAGATGAGTAAGCCAGAGTTAATGAACTGGCTACAAGAAAACTCTCAGCGTTCCTACATTGACCGTTTCGGTCTAACCGTAGTTGAAGAGGGTAAGCCTGCACGTCGACTACGTCGTGATGATGCAGAATACATTTATGACCGTGTTAACTTTGCCGTAAACAGCATTGCTGCTAATGAGCAGGTTCGCAAGTTGGTTCTCAATAACCAATTGACGGCGGTTGAACTCAAGAAACTGTACCCAGTAGTTGCAGAACGTCCACCAGTATCTGGAGATGTCACAACTAATGCATTAGGTAGAGGAAGTCTAGCACGTGTTCTGCCTAACCTTCAAAAGGATATAGTCCAGTACTTGGCAACACAGCCAACTTCTAAACTTAACTACAATCACTACTTTGCAGCAAAGTACTATGAGAAGTTAGAAACTCTAGTAATGAATGCTAACGAACGTGGTGTCATTCCTGGTGCAAAGCAGAAGGTTCAGTACGAAAAGATTGCTCGTTCTTACGCAATCAATGAGTATCGCAGCAAGATTAACGCGTTCTCAAAGGATATGAACTTTGCTGGACTAATGAACTATGTTATAGCCTTCTTCCCTGCGGTTGTAGAGCAGTTCAGAGCATACGGACGCATTATGATAGATAACCCAGAGTTGCCTATCCGTCTTGCTTATGCAGCCCAGATTCCAGAATACATTGCAGATACACAAGAAGATGCCTATGGCAATAGATACATTGAGTACACTATGCCATACACAGGACTAAAGGCACGTTTTGGAGTTGAATGGTTTAATCCAATTAACCCAACATCTGGTTCTATTCTATCTGCTGGTCCACTAGCAACTACTGGTGCTAACCTTTTTGCTAAGCAAACAGACTTTGCTGATAGTAAACTAGGTAGTTTCTTACTACCATTTGGTGTATCAACTAACAATATGTCTGCTTATACTCCTAATACATGGAGAAAAGCATCTGAGTTGTATAAAGCCTGGAGAGGCGATGGAGAGCAGTTCAACAGAGATGTGAACATGATTTCCAAGCAGTATCTATTTGACTTTATTGAAGATAATGATAAGCAACCAAGTCCGTCTCAGTTGAATCAGATTCAGATTCGTGCAGAGAAGGACGCATTAGCATTATCTGTATTGAAGTTCGTATCATCATTGACACTGCCACAGCAGCCAAAGATGCGTACAGCAATCTCATTCTATCAGGATAGATTCAACGAAGCAATGAAGCAAGACCCAATTAATGGCGCAGAAGAGTTCATGAAGGATAATCCTGAGTACTTTATGCTTGCTGATAAGTTGGAGAATAACCTATCTGGTATTCGTGCAGACGAAACAGCGGTTGCTTTGCTACAGCGCAACAACATGGCAACAAGAGAGATAGTTACAAACGTTACAGACCTTACCGCATTAGGTGCAGTCTTTAATGATGATAACTATGCATTCTCAAGTGCAGCAGATGCTTACCTTCGCACACAGAAGATTCCTGGCTTGGACAGTAAGTACAAGGCTAGCGAAGCATCACTTCTTAACATGAAGTCAACTGTTGTTAACAAGGGTTGGACTGATTGGTTTAAGTTAATTCAGGTAGTTTCAACAGAGATGAAGAAGCCACCGTATAACCTAGACCCTGCACGTGGCTACGGAGACGTAGTTCTACAGCAGTACAAGGACGCTTTCATCGAGCAACAGAAGACTGAAAACCCTATGTGGTACGATGAGAAGATTAACAGTTCTGGTGGCGGAGACAAGGGTAGAATGGCTAGCGTTATCAAGGCTGTTACTATCGCTGCTAATACACCTGAGATGTGGAAAGACTTATCTCAGCAACCACGCTGGTCTGCTATTGTTGAATACATGAACTTCCGCTATCAGATTAACGATGAATTAAAGCGTCGAGACATCGGATACGATACCAAGTCAGCAATTGACCTACGTAATCAAGTCACACTTAAGGTGTGGGAGTTACGTAACAAGGATGTAAAGTTCGGTCAGTTCTATGACAGATATTTTGATGGAGATGACTTTAGTGTTGTCTTCGATTATACACCACCAAAGAGGAGCAAGTAATGGTTGACCCAATTATTGGTAGAAAGCCTACGCCATCACCAACTGCTACGCCGTCTCCTGCACCCGTTCCTGCTGGTCTTGGTGTATCGATTGCTCAGGCTGCAAAGAATACTCAATTAAATATCAAGACACCTACAAGCGTATCTGTTGATACAGTTAACTTTGTATCCAGCCTAACTAAGGCACAGATGAAGCAGATTATCCCGTGGCTTGATAAGTTTGGTGCTAGCAAGACAGATATTGCAACTGTTGGCAACGCTAAGAAGTATCTACAGAATAACTTCAATACCTATGTTGAGAATGCTGGTAATAGTGTAACTAAACTAATCCAGTTGTTTAAGGATGACTATCTTCCATCCTCAGACCCAGATGCCGATAAAGGCCCTAAGTCTAATGGCGTAACCCAATATATTACACAGAAGTCGCCAGCGTTACTAAAGCAAGATGTTGATAAGTTCCTTTTGGAGAAGGTTGGCAGCACCAACATTAAAGAAGAATCTCGTCAAAAGATTATGGATGAGATTAATAAGATGATTGCCGAAGGCACAACTACAACTAGCAAGATGACTAAATCTGGCAAGACAATAACAACTCAGACTGCTGGATATAGCGAAGAGCGTGCAGGCGCTGTTGTAGAGCGCGTCGCAAAAGAATTAGAACCAGAGAAGTATGAACAACAGAAGCAACTAAACTTCTTTGACTTCATGCAACAGGCAGAACAAATGCGAGGTGGCAGATAGTGGCTGATTTAGCAGGCTTTAGAGCAGCAGAGGCTGTATCTGCGGCTGACATAGCAGGAGATGCCGTTAAGGGAATGTCACCTGGCTCAGCATGGGTATTTAATGAGAAGACAAAGAAGTGGGAAAAGCCTGCTAAGCCAACTCAGGGTAACAAGACTTATACTTGGGATGACAATAATGGTTGGGTTGCTAGTGGTGTTGATACATCTGGACTAACAGCAAGCCTTGGCTTTGTTCTTTCTCGAGCACTTCTTGATGACCCTACATATGGTAAGGGTCCTGGAGGGCTACAAGAGGTCTACGACCTATGGGCTGCTGGAGACCAAACCGCAGCACTTAATGCATACTTTCAGTCTAACTACTACCTAAAATTAGGTAAGACCGCTGCTTCACGTTATTCGCTAAAGTTGAATCAACCAGAAGTGTATGCTGCTGATGAGGCTGCTTATATTTCTAATCAGAAGAATCGCCTATTCAAACTGGGTGTTCGAGTTGAAGATAACGAACTTACTGATTTACTTAAGAAGGCATTTTCTGGCAACTTAACAGATACTCAATTAGATTCATCTATTGCTTTGACAAATAGTTTTGGTGGTAAGTTCGGCGGAACTATCCTCACCCAAATACAGGACCTCAAGAATACTGCTCGCTCATACGGATTATCATACACTGAGGCTAAGTATAATCAGTGGGGTGCTGACCTATTTGCAAATCGCATCACAGATTCAGAAGTTGAAGAAGCGATTAAGGTTGAATCAGCAAGTAAGTATCCAGCATTTGCGGACCAGATTATGAAGGGCGTAACTGTAGATGCACTAGCATCTGCTTACAAGTCTTCAATGGCTACAATCCTTGAGATTGATGCAGACTCTATTGGCTACAATGACCCAACTCTTATGAAGGCACTACAGTATGTAGGACCAGATGGTAAGCCATCAAGCAAGCCACTATGGCAATTTGAATCAGACTTACGTTCTGATGCTCGCTGGCAGTTTACAAACAATGCTAGAGATTCAGTTGATTCTTTGCAATATAAGGTTATGAAGGATTGGGGACTAATGTAATGGCAGCAGCAGATGCAGCAAATGAGGCACGTTTAGCAGCCGCTAAGAACGCGGCTAAGACTTTAACACAGGCAGAGATTGCCGCTAAGACAGCAGAGCAAGTTGCTGCTGGTGTAAAGAGCACAGACAGAGCAGCACGTCTTCCAGGCGAAACTGCAACGGAAGCAAATGCTCGTATTACTGCAGCATACAAAGAACAACCTAAGCCTGAGTTAACTCAAGAAGGTAAAGCAGCAGGAGCAACAATTGAATTTGTTCGCACTGGTGCTGGCGGTGTTGGTGTATACAAAGAAGTTTTTCCAACTGGAGTACCAATTCCAACAGTAAGAACAACAGTTTCTGGCGCTCAAGTTGATGCAACTGGAAAGCCAACTGGAGAAACGGGAACACCAGCAGTGGCTACTGTACCTGCCGATAAGGTTGTTACTAGCACGCCTGCTGTTAACCCTAATGCAACTCTCGCTGCTGGCGGTTCTTCTGCTGGTAAGGATTCAACTGGAAAAGAAATCTTTTACAAAACAGAAGGCGGAAACGGTGTAAGTTTTTATTATGCCGATGGCTCCAAGGTTCCAGTAGACAATCTTGTTGGTGTCCCACAGACTGTTGATTTTGCAAATGCTGGTTGGTCTATTCAAGGTTTACCAGTAGGTCAGACTCCTGCATCAGTAAAATACGCAGATATAATTCGTAATGAATCAGCAAAGGGAACTCAACCTGGTGGCAATTCATACATTGCTGGAGATGTAGTAGTTGTTAACGATGTGAATGGTGTCAGCCTATACAATCTTGATGGCAAACTTATTTCTGGCAAAGGTTCACAATACCAAATCGGAATGGGTACAACTGGCGGAAAGCAGATTAATATTGCAGCAGTTGGTACATTTGGTCAGCCAGACTATATGCCAAATAAGGCAACAGGAACAACAGCAACCGTTCCTTCACCATTTACCACTGCTACAACAAGCACCGCTACAACAAGCACTGCTACTACTAGTACAGCAACCACAAGTACTGCTGGGCTAACAACAACTCAGTACAACGACCGTATGGGTGTTTACTCAGCAATGGCTGATAGATTCAACAAGTACGGACTAACTGGTCTTGCTAATAAGATTAAAGAACTTGCTATCCAAGGAGCAACAGAAGCAACAATTACTCTGCAACTCCAGGAGACACCAGAATATCAGCAACGATTTGCAGCAAACGCTGACCGCATTAAAAAGGGTTTAGCAGCATTAACTCCTGCAGAGTATGTCAATGTTGAAGATTCGTATCGTCAAGTACTACGTGCTTACGGACTAAAGCAGTTCGACAACGACGCATATGTCAAGCAATTTATTGCTAACGACATGTCACCAACAGAACTTTCTAACCGTGTTGTTACAGCAGTGCAGCGTGTACAAAATGCAGACCCTGCTATCATCAGTCAACTTAAGCAATACTACGGTATTGGTGCGGCTGACATGGTTGGCTATGTACTTGACCCAGAACAGCAGTTCCAGAAGATTGAGCGCCAGATTGCAGCATCAGAAATTGGTGTCGCTGCTGCTCGTCAGGGACTAAAGGCTGGAGTATCAGTTGCAGAGCAACTAGCAGCACAGGGTGTAACCGAGGCAGAAGCACGCAAGGGTTACTCAACTATCGCAGACATTCTTCCAACTGCAGAGAAACTATCCGACATCTATGGTACAACCTTAGAAGGATACGGACAAGCAGAAGGTGAACAAGAAGTGTTTAACCAACTCGCATCAGCACAGCGTAAGCGCCAGCAACTCACAGCACGTGAGATTGCAGCCTTTAGCGGTTCATCTGGTGGAGCAAAGACGAGCCTATCTACATCTAGCGTAGGCCAATTCTAAAATCCTGAACGGACCTATCGGCCCCGTCAGCGTAACAGACCGAGAGTAGGAGCCAGCCAGTTTCCCCGAACTGAACTGTGGCCTGCGAACTACAACGAATAGAAGGGTGGGTTGCTATGAGCAACAACTACTGGGATGATGAAGACGACGACCTCGATACCGACAATGAGGCGCAAATGGACGGCAGTGACTTACTTAAAAAGTTACGCAAAGCCAAGCGTGCTGATGAAAAGCGTATCAAGGAACTTACAGAGCAACTTGAGGGATTTTCCAAGGCGCAGCGTGAGTCAACCGTTAAAGCAATCCTAGAACAAAAGGGTGTAAACCAGAAGGCAGCGCGTCTAGTCCTCAAGGACTTAGACGGTGATTTCTCAGAAGAAGCAGTTACAAACTGGCTTGATGAGAACGCTGACTTGTTTGGCATTGAAGTCTCTCAGAGACCAGATAGTCAAAATCTCGCTACACTACGTCAGCAAGATGTAATGACACAGAATGCCGTTACACCAGACAGAGCACAAGACATCGAGCAGCGCATGAACAATGCAAGTTCAATGGAAGAACTCATGTCTTTAATGCAAAGTCAACAATAATATCCGTTCATAGTCAAGGAGACTAATACAATGGCAAACGCCTATACAGATACCTCGTCCACCTCGTTTGGTGGTACAGTAGGTGGCGCAGGTCTCGTACAGAAGGCATATGACCGCCTTCTCGAGTTCGCTCTCCGTTCAGAACCCCTAATTCGTTCTGTCGCAGATAAGCGCCCAGCAAAGCAAGCAATCCCAGGTTCAACCGTAGTTCTACAGAAGTACGTTGACCTAGATGCAAAGACATCAACACTAACAGAGACAGTTGACCCAGATGCAGTAGCATTGTCAACACCAACATCTGTTACAGTAACACTTAACGAGTACGGTAACGCTGTGCTTGTAACACGTGCGTTGGAACTATTCTCTCTAGCAGATGTAGACCCAGCAATCGCAAACATCATTGCTTACAACTTGGCAGATTCTATCGACCAGGTTGCAATGACAACTCTACGCTCAGGTTCAAACAACATCTACGCAGGCAACGCAACATCAGTTGCTGGTGTAGATGCAGCAGACACACTAGACTCAGCAGACATCCGTCGCGCTGTAGCGAAGTTGCGCTCGAACAAGGCTAAGGGCCGTCGCGGCAATGCATACTGGGTTGGTATTCACCCAGAAGTTTCACACGACCTTCGTGCAGAGACAGGCGACCTTGGATGGCGCTACCCACAGTCACAGTCTGCAGAGAATGCATCTAAGGTCTGGGCTGGAGAAATCGGTGAGTACGAAGGCGCATTCTTCGTAGAATCATCACGTTTGTACAACGCTAAGTCAGGTGCAGACCAGACAGCATTGGCAACAACAGCAGCAACAGTTGCTGGAACATCAGCAGGATTCACTGTTGGCGTTGCATCATCATCTGTTATCGCAGCACGCGCTGAGGTCGGAGATAAGATTGCAGGAACTGGTATCGCATCAGGTGCTAAGATTACTGCTATCGCAACATCAGGTTCAACAACAACAATCACAGTTGATACAGCAAACACTGCAGCAGTAACAGTTTCAACAACTCTTACTGTAACTCCAGTAACACGCGTATTCGATACAATCGTTGCAGGTTCACAGGCAATGGCGGAAGCCGTAGCAGAAGAGCCACACGTAGTTATCGGTAACGTAACTGATAAGTTGATGCGTTTCCGCCCAATGGGTTGGTACGGCGTACTTGGCTTCTCAGTATACCGCGATGAGGCTCTATACCGAATCACATCAGGTTCATCAATCGCTGCTCTCTAGTAGTTAATTGACTGCTGGACAGGGGAAACCCTGTCTGGTGGTGAGTCCACTAAAGGAGGAGTCATGACAGATTACATCTTCGAGACACCAACTGTCGATGAAGGCTTTGAAGGAGTTCAACGACTCTTTACGTTTTACAAGTTAGCACGTGGTATCAGTATTATCAGAGTTAATGGAACTTACCGTCAGGTTCGTTATCCATACGATGGTGACTTAGACACTTACCAAGAAGTATATCTTGGTGGTAGCAAGTACACTGTAGATGAGACAACTCGAGAGAATCTAATCAACGGAAACGTTGGAGTTACGACAGCAAACTTTACCGCAATATAGGGGACATATGGGACACGAACACGCAAGCAAAGTTCTTGAATGGGCATACAAACTAGTAGACGGAGATATGATTCCATACTCCGCTCTCTATGGGTGTGTGTACTGTGATGCTACATCAACAGAACCTTTTCCTGATGAGAATGACGTATTCATAGACCATACCAAGTGTGGTCCTGAATGTTTTGGATGCAAAGCAAGAGGGCTTCAAATGAATACTGGCGATGCCAATAGTCAAAGAAATGCTCCTCGCAAAAGATTTGAAAGCGAATTAACAGCATACGCTAATGCGAAGGCACAAGGAATCCAACCTGGTGGCACTTCGATGGAGAAGATTCGTGAGGCAGAAAGAGCCTCCGAAGTATTGAATAAGCCATACAATGCTAATTCAATGCCAGATGCAAAACACGTAAATCAATCAACCGCAGCAGTAATGAAAGAGATAGGACAAGCATAATGCCAATGGTCGAAGGTAAGAAGTTCCCATATACACCAGCAGGTAAGAAGGCAGCCAAGGCATATGCCGCTGGCGAAAAGATGGAATCCAAGTCTGAGAAGATGATGGAAATGAAAAAGGGCATGAAGAAGACCGCTAAGAAGGTTGCTAAGAAGTCTGTAGCAAAGAAGATGGTCATGAAGAAGATGGGCAAGAAGAAGTAAATGCCTAAGATGACACCGCAGGATGCTGCGATGCTTAAGATTTTTCAGAAGGAATACGGCACAATGGTATATCCATCACCAGTTCGTGCATCAACTGCCGATAGCGCACGTAGACAAAACGAAGCAAAATTGGCTAAGGCTAAGAAAGCCAAGAAGTAATGAAGAGCAAAGTTCAGAAAGTAATGGGCGAGTTTAAGCGGGGAACACTACACTCTGGTAAGGGTGGTAAGGTTGTTAGAAACCCTAAGCAGGCTGTTGCTATTGCTTTATCTGAGGCTGGCAAGTCAAAAGCAAAAAAGACTATTAAGAAGGCGAAGAAAAAATAATGGACCCAAGACTAAAGCGAGCAGGAGTATCGGGCTTTAACAAGCCTAAGCGTACACCAAGTCACCCAAAGAAGTCACATGTTGTTGTGGCTAAAGAAGGAGATAAGGTTAAAACTATTCGCTTTGGTCAACAGGGCGTTACTGGAGACAAGAAGCCAACAGCACGTCAGGCTTCCTTCAAGGCTCGCCACGCAAAGAATATTGCCAAGGGCAAGATGTCTGCTGCATACTGGGCGGATAAAGTTAAATGGTAGCAAAGAAAAAGGCTAAGTCAAAAGTCAATGCTGCTGGCAACTATACCAAGCCTGGCATGCGTGCTTCATTGTTTAAGAAGATTAAGGCTGGCTCTAAGGGTGGAGACCCTGGAGAATGGTCTGCTCGTAAAGCACAACTACTTGCTGTTCAGTATAAGAAGGCAGGCGGAGGCTACAAGTAATGGCACTTGCTAAGTCACAGCAGTCACTTAAAAAGTGGACTGCGCAGAAGTGGAAGACCTCTGATGGTAAGCCATCTAAAGGCAAAAAAAGATATTTACCAGAAGCAGCATGGGCTGCATTAAGTCCTGCAGAAAAAGCAGCAACCAATAAGGCCAAGGCTAAAGGTAATGCTAAAGGTAAGCAGTTTGTGAAACAACCAAAGTCAATAGCAAAGAAGGCTGCGAGGTTTAGATAATGGCAGTAGGAGTAGCAGGTAGCACATTCGCTGACGAGTTAAATCGTCTTGCAAATGGTGGAACATACCCCACACCAGATGAGTACCAATCTGAGCAAGGTGCAGCAAATAACTATGCTGAGACTAGTGGCTTGGGTATTATAGCAGCATTAAATATTAAAGCCGACACAAACCGTCAGCCTGATGATTACAAGATGATGAACGCTATCTGTAATGAATTAGCAGGAACTACTGGACTGTCAGCCGTTGTTGCGTTAAGGAGCATAGACCTATGACAACTTTAGCACAGATGATTGATGAAGTCCTTATCAACCTTTCAGGTTATACGTACCAACAGGACCGTTCGACATATCTTAAGACTGCAGTCACTACACTCACATCACCGAGTACAGCACCTACAATCCTATCTCTAGGAGATACGAGCAACGTAGGTAAGGGTATCCTTGAGATTGATGAAGAGTTAATGTGGGTTGATTCATTTGACCGCGTATCTAATACAGCAACTGTCTCACCATATGGACGTGGATATTTGGGAACACCAGCAACTACACACGCTGCTGATACGAAGGTAACTATCTCGCCTATCTTCCCACGCTACGTAGTTAAGAAGGCAATCAACGATACTATCCGAGCAATGGGTGCAAGTCTGTTGTCTATTAAGCAGACCACTTTCACATTTAATGCAGCAATCAATACATATGAATTTGAGAACCTAAGCATTGAGAATATTCTTACTATGTCATGGCAGGATACAGGTCCTTCTAAGGAATGGATTCGTATCAAGCGTTGGGACTTTGACCCATTTGCAGATGTAGATACATGGGGTTCAGGCTCACAGACAGTTACTATCTACGACTGGATTACTCCAGGACGTACAGTAAAGGTTATGTATGCAACACCACCATCAACACTAGAGAATAGTTCAGATGTATTCACGACTACTACAGGTTACGCTGAATCAGCACGTGACATCGTAATTCTTGGTGCATCATACAGACTATTGGCTTACCTTGACCCAGCACGTGCAGGTCAAATCAGCCCACAGGCGGACGAAACAGATGGCAAGCGCCCATACGGTGCAAGTGCATCAGCAACAAAGCAACTCTTTGCTCTTTACTCACAACGTCTTAACGAAGAAGTCAGTACACTGCAAAACCAATATCCGCCACGAATTCATTATACTCGATAGGAATATAAATGACAACACGCAATTACTCCTCTCGCTCCCAGCAAACAACACTGACAAGCGCAGTTACCGCTGGCGCATCATCAATGGTTGTCGTTTCAGGTACAGCGCTCTTGGGTGGTGTAACCATCCCTGCTGGAACAACCTTTACTATCGTAGTAGACCCAGATACAGCGCTTGAAGAAATTGTAGATGCCACGCAGGTATCTACTAATACCTTTACAATAACACGTGCTATTGATGGCTCATCTGCTCAGGCTCACTCTGCTGGAGCAGTTGTTCGTCACATGGCTATCGGTCGTGATTACCGCGAAGCAAATACCCACATTGAGGCTTCTACAGGTGTCCACGGTATCTCTAACTCATCTTCTGTAGTTGGAACAATCGACACACAGACACTGACTAATAAGACCCTTACAGCACCTACAATCACCAACCCTAGCATTTCGGGTGCTGGTGTGGATGCAAGCATTGTCTTTGAGGGTGCTACTGCAGATGCGTACGAGACTACGCTCACAGTAACAGACCCAACTCAAGATAATACAATTACCCTACCTAATACAACTGGTACAGTAGTTATTGCTACGGCAGTACAGACTCTTACTAATAAGACTTTAACAAGCCCAACTATTTCAGGTAGCCCTGTTATCACAGGTCTATCATCTGCTGGCATGTCAACATCATCTGCTACTCCAAAGGATTACGTAGATAGCATTTTAGGTTCTGCAACTGCAGCATCTACTAGTGCAGCATCTGCTGCAGCAAGTGCTACCGCAGCCGCTACATCAGCAACGAGTGCAGCAGCAAGTGCAACGGCATCTGCTACATCCGCTACAGCCTCAGCAACAAGTGCTACGGCAGCAGCAACTTCTGCTACAAGTGCAGCAGCCTCTGCGACAGCAGCGGCGACTAGCGCAACCAGTTCTGCAACTAGCGCTACAGAAGCAGCGACATCAGCCACATCTGCTGCAGCAAGTGCAACAGCAGCAGCAACGTCAGCAACATCTGCTGCAGCGAGTGCAGTAACTGCTGCTAACTCAGTAGCAACAATTGCAGGCTATGCAACCTCATCAGCCAACTCAGCAACTGCTGCTGCTACATCTGCAGCAAGTGCTGCTACATCAGCAACTAGCGCTGCTGCATCATACGATGCTTTCGATGACCGCTACCTTGGTAGCAAGACATCTGACCCAACACTTGATAATGACGGTAATGCTCTTATAACTGGAGCACTTTACTTCAACTCGGTAATAAGCGCGATGAAGGTCTACAATGGTTCTTCTTGGGACCTAGTGGCACCAGATACATCTAACTTTATCCAGAAGACAGTACTTACTGCCAAGGGTTCAATCATCGCGGCAAGCGCTGCATCTACGCCATCTGAACTGACAGTCGCATCAACCAATGGTTATGTGCTTAGTGTTAATAGCGCAAGTGCTACAGGACTTGAGTGGGCAGCACCTAACCCTGGCGATATCACTGGTGTAACTGCTGGAACTGGATTGACAGGAGGCGGAACCTCTGGTTCTGTAACCTTGCAACTTGACACGTCAAGTGTATATGTGGTACCATCACAGTCGGGACAGTCAGGCAAATATCTTACAACCGATGGCTCTGTTGCATCTTGGGGAACTGTATCAAGTTACTCAGCACCAACACTAGGCACAACAGTGGTAACATCTGGTGTGACTATTACAACAATTTCAGGATTAACAGACGTAGTACTTAATGGTCCAGGAAGCGTGGCAGATGAACTGACACTACTTCTTATGGGCGCACTCTAAGAAAGGGAGTAACCAATGCCAACAACAACTAAAGTACTGTTCCGTGGAGCAGCGACAACATCAACAGGTACGACTCTATATACAACACCAGGTGGTACAACTGCCGTTGTTAGTAATATTGTAATTGAAAATAGCGCAGCAACAACATCTACATTTACACTAGCGCTTAATGCAGTCCCAATTGCTACTACAGTATCAATTCCTGCTAACAGCGTAACAGTAATTGATATGAAGCAAGTTCTTCCTGCTACTCAAACAATTACAGGTGGAGCGTCTACAACTGCTGTAGATATTCACATTAGCGGAGTGGAGATTTCCTAATGGCTATTCAACAATTACCTGCATCAACTGGTAGCGCGGTTGCTTTACCAGCAAATGCTGTTGCAAAATTAGCAAGAGGGTATACGGCATCTGGTTCTTATACACATCCTTCTGCAATTACAACTAGCGGCGCTATTGTTAATGTTGATGCAAGTTTATCATCAACATTTGTTTATTCTGCTTCTGATAATAATGTGGGTGGTTTTATAACAAAGGCTTATGGTGACACAAGTTTTAGGCTTACCACTACAGAGAATAATTTTTCTGTATTTCCCGTAGTTCCTAACAGCAGATTAACTACATTAAATGCATACTACCCAACTGCTTTGGGATATGGAAATGGTGTTTGGTTTTGCACTGATTTATTTGGAGATATTCTTTCTTCTACAGATGGAATTACTTGGACATTAAGAGCAGACTTTACTGGTCAAGAGGGCAAGTTTGCCGTTTATGCTAGCGACCAAACTACTTGCAAATATATGGTAGGTGGTCACGGAGGAACTCTTTATTCTTCTACAAACGGAACAACCTGGACAACACGAACTGCCGCTTCGGGTGTTTCAAGTGATATGAAAGGTCTTGCTTATGGCAATAGTTTATATCTTCTTGTTGGTGCATCTGGAAAAATAGATTCATCAACAGACGGTATTACTTGGACTACAAGAACATCAGGTGTTGCATCGCAATTAAACGCAGTTGCTTACGGTGCAAATGCAACAGATAAATATGTTGCTGTAGGTGTAAGCGGTGTAGTTAGAAGTTCCACTAATGGTATTACCTGGACTTCTCGTACAACAGGAACTGGAACGGTTGAATATCGTAGTGTTGCTTATGGAAAAGGTTTGTATGTAACAGTTGGAAACAATAGCACTTATGCTACATCTACAGATGGTATTACTTGGAGCCGTTCAAATGCACCACTTTCAACTACCACACAAACAATTTTATCTGTAACTTTTGGTAGCGGGTTATTTTTGGCACCTGTTTCTAGTAATTCTAAAACTATGCTTGTATCGCTAGATGGATTAAGTTGGTCAACAACTGCTTATCCAGATGCAGGTACAAGTTATACTGGCATATATGCGTTAGCAGCAGGTGGTAAAGTTGTTGGTGTAACAGCCACCGATGGAGCGTTTATTGCTCAGGAACCAGCAGTAATTAGTTTATACACAACTGAATTAACTACACTATAATAACAAAGGGGACATAATGCAAGAAGTACAAAAAGTAGACTTAATGATAGCAACACCTGGTTATTCATTAATGAGCAGTTATGTCAAGAGTCTTCTTGATACTGTTGCAGAGTTAAGTAAACGTGGTATAACTTGGGGTTTTTCTAATCAGTATGCTTCTCACGTTGCAGACGCTAGAGAAGTTACCTTAAGTGGAACACAAGAAAACTCAGTTGTAGAAAATCGTCCATTCCAAGGTTTAGTTGAATATAAAAAAATACTTTGGATTGATTCAGATATTGCTTGGAAGCCAGAGGATGTAATTAAACTTTACGAATCTGACGAAGATATAGTATCTGGAGCATACTTACTTGCTACTGGTGAGGTAACTGCCTATCCAATAGCACTTAAAAGGGCTTTGACGTATGATGAAGTACTACCTATGACAGAGCCAATGAAAGTTGGAGCAATTGGATTTGGATTTGTCTGCATCAAAAAGGGAGTCTTTGAATCTCTAAGCCGACCTTGGTTCCAATCTGCAATTACAACTATAGAAGTAGATGGAAAAGATTATACATTTCCAATCATAGGAGAAGATATTTCTTTCTGTGAAAGAGCAAGAGCAAATGGTTACGATATTTGGTTTGACCCAACCGTTAGAGTAACACATCACAAAACAATGAAATTAACTTGGGAAGGAATAAAGCCTTGAGAAACGGATTAGAAACAACCGTAAATGGACAACACGAATATGTTGTTTATGATAACTTTACTATAGAAATCTGGAATAAAGATGACGAAGATGGGACACCTCCTTGGTTTCGTCAACCTAATTATCCAGACAACACCCCATTTGAAAGTAAAGAAAAAGCAATTGAATGGGCAGAAAATATGCTAACTGAATATCAAGCACCTCCCGTAACAGAAGAAGAAGTTTTGCTAGAAGAACCAACAGAATAATGTTTATCCCTGAGTAAGGATTAAAACTGCTCACTAACATTTAAGGGGACTAAAATGATTCAACCAAAAGAAACAGTAGCCATCGGTTGGTGTGATGGTGGTATGGTAGATGGTAAATTTGCTGAGGGACTAATGTCTGCAGTGATTACTGGTGGGGCCAATAAGATGCCTATCAGTACATCTATCAGAGTGCAGGGTAATCAGATTGGCAGACAACGCCAGGTTCTGTTTGACTACTGGGCTGACAACATGGACACTGACTGGCTATTATGGGTAGACTCAGACATTGTTCTAACACCAGATGTAATGAAGAAGTTATGGGCAACTGCTGACAGGCATCACCGCCCTGTAGTAAGTGGCGTGTACTTTATCTCTAAGGAGAATGAAGGCACACTGATGAAGCCATATCCAGTACTCTTTAATGATGTATCTGAGTATGAGATTCAGTATGTGCATCCACTACCACAGAATGAAGTTATCAAGTGTGACTCAGCAGGATTTGGGCTAGTGCTTATGCACAGGTCTATCGTGTCCACTATGCGAGACAAGCATCCTAATCAGTCCCTATTTATGGAGACTGCAGGCGGAACTGATGACCAGTTCATCGGTGAAGATATTATCTTCTTCCGCAAGATGAAGGCTGCTGGTATTCCACTACATGCACACACTGGTGCTCTAGTAAAGCATATGAAGCGATTTGCGCTTGACTATGATTACTATGGTATGTACTGGACAATGGATAGTATTCAAAAGAAAATGAAAGAACAACCAAACTAAGGAGTCTACGTGGCTGGTCGTGATATTACCGAAGGTCGTGCAACGCGGGCAATTGCTGTTGATGTTGGTGTAGTTTCTACTACATCTATCTGGCAGAACACTGATGTAGCATACGATACTGCTATTGGCGGTATGCCGTTTATTTATGCTATCAGCGATGCACGTCCTTATATCCGACAGACTGCACCGTTCCGTAAGGAACAGTTCGACAATCAAACTGAACCAGGCGAGCAATCACTTACTGGTTGGTGGATTCGTAGTCAGCAGTCTTTCCACGGTGGAGACGGTATAACCTTTTACGACCCAGCCCAGACTGCATCTAACTCACCTGACCACTATCGCTTTGCCGATAGCAAGGGTGTAGATGTATGGACACAGGGTAAAGTAACGCTACTTAATAATGTTAATGTAGGACACATTACAACTGGAGCAATAAAATCTAATGGTCGCCCAAATCAATACCTACGTTCGATTAGATGGAATGATACTCCAGGCGTTTTATTAGCAGACGAATATGATGTTGATAAGATTGATACCGATGGCAATGAGACACACTTCATTAACTACAATGCTGGCACAGATTCAGCGGTATATGCTATCTGCGACGATGGAACATTTGCCTACTGGATTACTAACACATCAACCAAAAAGACTGTATACAAGAAGCCACTGACTGGCACTTCTGCATCTACAGCAGATGTTACACTGATGTTTGATGAGATTGGCACAATCAACAACGCTGCTATGGAGTATGTAAAAGAGCGTATTGTTATGTGCGCCGATAACAAGGTGTATGAGTTTGCTGCATCTGCAGTAGCGATGCCAAGCCCTGTATACACACACCCATCAACAACCCATGTGTACACATCTGTTGCTGCTTCTGGTCCTGCCATTTACGTATCTGGCTACAATGGAATCCAGTCTAGCATCATCAAGTTTACCCTATCAACTGCTGGCGTTATGCCAACATTGACATCTGCAATTACTGCAGCAGAGTTCCCAGTAGGTGAAATCGTACATAAGATTCACTACTACTTAGGTTATATGATTATTGGAACTAACAAGGGAATCCGCGTTGCAGTAGTTTCAGACCAAGACGGTTCACTTACTTATGGACCTCTTATCGTAGAGACAAGCCAGCCTTGCTATGACTTTGCTAGCCGTGACCATTATGTATGGTGCGCAACTGGCGTAGATGGTGAACCTGGAGTCATCCGTATTGACCTAAGTTTACAGTTGGAAGCATTGCGCTTTGCTTATGCAAACGATATCTATTATGGTGGAGTTACAGGCCGTGTCACTACTGCTTGCGCATTTGCTAACGGCACTGACCAATTAGTGTTTGCATCCACTGGTTTAACTGTTGGTGGCACAATCACCAATAAGGTTATGACATCAGGTGTTGCAACACTAACAACCGCTACAGCCCATGGGTTGACTACTGGAGATGCTGTATGGGTAGAGGGAGTTGATTCTAACTTTAACTCTTCTACTGGTCCTTGGACTGTGACGAGTGCAACAACAACAACCTTTACATACACCAGCGCGGTGACTTCAACCGTTGCATCGACTGCAGTATCATCAGCGACAGCAGTAGCCAATACTCCTGGCTCTACATACATTCAAGATGACACAGAACTGCTACCAACTGGATACATACAGACTGGCTACATTCGCTACAACACGCTAGAGCCAAAGAACTTCAAGCGTCTTATTGCACGCGGTGACTATACCTATGGCTCAATGACACTGGAAACAGTTACAGCAGATGGCACTGAGTACGATGTCGTATCTTACGATGCGTCAGTCCCGCCAGTAGAAGTAACTACATCTAATCCACAAGAAGCACAGGAATATCTGGCTTATAAGTTCCTCTTATTCCGTGATGGTGTTGACAACACTAAGGGACCAATCATGGAAGGCTATCAGGCTAAGGCAACTATCGCTACGCCTCGCCAACGAGTAATGAGATTCCCCGTCTATTGCTATGACGTGGAGACAGACCGATACAATGTACAGGTTGGATATGAAGGCAGAGCCTTCGATAGAATTGCCCAACTAGAATCCGTTGAAGAAAACGGTGACGTTGTAACATGGCAAGACTTAACCACAGGTGAGTCTCGTCAGGCTGTCATTGAACAAATCTCTTTCACTCGCCTCACACCTCCAGACCGTGGATTCACTGGTTATGGTGGTGTCATTGATATCACGATTAGGACCGTATAATGTCTACTGCTCAATGGCTAGGATTAGCCGTATCCGTTTGTACTCTAGTTGCCGCATTTGCTACAGCAGTACGCTGGTTAGTTAAGCACTACTTGTACGAACTAAAACCTAACTCTGGCTCGAGCCTAAAAGATTCAGTTATTCGCCTTGAAGAGAAGGTGGAAATCCTTTATCAGATTATGATTCAAAGAGGGAAAGATGGGAACTAATGAAGCCTGTTGTCAAGAAAGCCACACCTGCCGCTATTGCTGTCCTTCGACAAGCCACCAAGATATCTCCATCGCGTACGAAAGCATCCGATGGACTTCTGCCGTCGAAAGCGCATCAAGCACAGAACCCCAACTCAGACCATAACACAGGTCTTGCAGTAGACTTAACTCATGACCCAGCACGCAACATTGACTGTGCTGATATCTATGAACAACTCAAGCGCGACAAGCGAGTAAAGTATCTAATCTTCAAGGGTCAGATATGGATTCCAGGCAGAGGTGATAAGCCTTATACTGGCAGTAATCCACATAACAAGCATTTACATATATCAATCAAGGACAACTGTGGGAATGATGAATCCCCATGGTTCCCATGGTTAGACAAGCCTAAGTTCTCTACTGCTGACCAAGCCAGATTGGCAGCATCCAGACTAAAGCCCCTACCAAAGAAGAAAGAGAAAAAATGAAACTAAGCAAGAAGCAGAAGTCAGTATTAAAGTCATACCTACGTGGTGTACTTGTCTCATTCCTGACCTTCCTAGCAGGTAATGAACTAGGGTTGGAGCCAGCAATCTCTATTGCTATCGCCTCTCTAGCAGGTCCTGCAGCGAAAGCACTGGATAAGACAGAAGATGAGTACGGACTAGGCTCCAAAGAATAGGCATTAAACGCCTTCCAAGGCCCTTTTAAGACAAGAAACCCCCTTACCTTAGTAGAAATACTAGGGCGAGGGGGTCTTTTGTTGTTTCTAAAGGTTACTTTTCGAGTTCTTCTTCCAACTCTTCAAGCCATAAGGTGTATTGCTTTCCTCGGATTCGAGCCTTGATGTCGTAGTATGCTGCCTCTAGGGCATAGAATACGGTGATACCAACGAGTGACCCAAGTGCTGCTTCAATGAAATTTGACATAGTACTCCTTAGA
>Ga0315904_10004354_pt1 | contig 20269 bp, 36 predicted proteins | sample LakEriMetagenome_6_FD_203529 | JGI IMG/M metagenome (GOLD analysis project Ga0315904, IMG submission 203529) | Freshwater fungal communities from buoy surface, Lake Erie, Ohio, United States - Buoy 12 MA120 | ecosystem: Environmental > Aquatic > Freshwater > Lake | place: USA: Lake Erie, Ohio...
ATCTTTATGCATTAATTTTATTCACATTGTTTGTCGAAAACGTTTCTTTGTTTTCACAATTTTATGTAATCAATTGGTTTGCTAGACATAAGAATGTTCTTAAAGATACAGATCAACAAGTAAAATACACACGCAATGAAGAAAATATACACGCTCTGGTTGGTATTAAAATCATTAATACAATACGTAACGAATATCCCGATCTTTTTGATGAAGAATTGGTTGAAAAGATTGTAAGCGAAGCAAAAGAAGCGTTTGAATCCGAGGCTAAAATTATTGATTGGATGGTCAATGGAATAAAAGAAGAAGGGTTGAGTGCTACAATTCTAAAAGAATTTGTAAAAAACAGAATCAATGAATCTTTAACTCAAATTAAATTTCCAAAAGCATTTGAAGTCGATAAAGAAATTTTATCATCTACAATGTGGTTTGAGGAAGAATTATTGGGAAATAACATGACGGATTTTTTCCATTCCCGTCCAACAGAATATTCTAAGAAAAATCAATCATTTTCAGAAGATGATTTATTTTAAATATAAATATTGAAAATATGAAAAATAAAGATCAAATACTTTTAGAAAATGCATATATAAACATATATAAAGAAAGCTCTGAAAAAAATAAAGAATATTATTTTAATGAGTGGTTTAAAAGATTTGAAAATTTTAATGTTGAAGATTGGGCAACACATTTTTTAGGATCTGGAAAATATAAATTTGATGAATTGAAAAATGAGATTTTAAAATTTTTAAATAATCCAGATGAATACAATATAACATCAGAACCCGAAGTCGTTAAAGCTGGATTATATGGTTTGGATTTTAAGGGGGTTCCATTGACAAAAGAGAAACGAAAAATTAGACAACAATTCGATAGAACAGGTTATCCAGACCCAACCCCATCGGTAATTGCTGGTTGGTTGAATGTTTTAGGTTTAATAGAAAATATATTTGAAGAAATTCCTTTTTTTGATCCAAATAACAAATATGATAATGGATGGCATCAAACATATGGGAAAACATATGGTGGAAAACTTGTAATTCCTAGTGAAGAATATAAAAATAAAGTAATTGATTTTTTAAATAAAGTTGATCAAGAAATAGATATTCAAACTGACAAAGAAAAGAAAAAAAGAGAAGATGCCGATAAAAAATGGAAAGAAGAAGATGATTATATATCGAAAACAAATCCATTTATAGGTGGAAAATATGGTTCAGATCGTGGATGGTCTACAGATTAATTTTCAAAGATTCTCTTTCCTAAGATGATTTTTAAACAAATTAAAACTCCAGAAGAAGCAGTTGCTATTTACAAGTCTATTCAGAATGAAGTAGCAGAGTTTGAACCAAATGAAACTGATGAAAATTTGGCAAAATCTTATGCTTTAGCTCAAGAGGAAATTGTTAATGAATTTTCAGATAAAATTTGATTGCTATTCAGCATCAATTTGCTAAGATATAAACAACACATTTTATGGAAAAAAATATATATTGGCTTAACAAAGATTCGCGTAAATTTTTAGAACGAGGATATTTGTTAGAGGGAGAAACTCCAGAACAACGAATCCGTGACATCGCAGAAACAGCAGAAAAAATTTTAAAATCAGAAGGATTCGCTGACAAATTTGAAGATTATATGCATAGAGGTTTTTACTCTTTATCAAGTCCAATTTGGGCTAATTTTGGGCGTAAGAGAGGTCTTCCTATTTCTTGTTTTGGTTCTTATGTTGGTGATACGATGGAAGATATCATGAACAAAGTTTCTGAGGTTGCTTTGATGACTAAGCATGGTGGAGGAACATCTGCGTACTTTGGTGGGTTGCGTGGAAGAGGAACACCGATCTCTTCTGGTGGAGAATCTACTGGATCTGTCCATTTCATGGAGCTTTATGATAAGCTAATGGAAGTGGTTTCTCAAGGTAGTGTTCGCAGAGGATCTTTTGCGGCATATCTTCCTATTGATCATCCAGATATTGAAGAGTTTTTAAAAATCCGTGGAGAAGGACATGCGATCCAAAATCTTTCTATCGGTGTTTGTGTATCAGATGAATGGATGAAGAAGATGGTAGATGGTGATAAAGAAGCTCGCCGGATATGGGGTCTTGTTATTAAAAAGCGTTTTGAATCTGGTTATCCTTACATTTTCTTTTCTGATAATGCTAATAATCAAGCACCACAAATTTATAAAGACAAAGGATTAAAAATAAACAATTCCAATCTGTGTTCAGAGATTATGCTTTCAAATCAAGAAGACGAATCTTTTGTATGTGATCTTTCCTCGTTGAATTTAGAAACTTGGGAAGAGTGGAAAGCTAATGATGCAACAGAAGTTTTGGTGTATTTTCTAGATGCTGTAATGTCAGAATTTATAGATAAGACAGAAGGAATTAAATTCATGGAAGCCCCTAGAAAGTTTGCTATGAATCAGAGAGCATTGGGAGTTGGTGTTCTTGGTTGGCATTCATTATTACAATCCAAGATGATTGGTTTTGAATCAATGGAAGCAAAAATGTTAAACAATCAAGTTTGGAAGGGAATCAGAGAACGTGCTGATTATGCATCTAGATTTTTAGCTAAAAATTATGGGAATGCTCCAATTTACGAAGAAACCGAATACACAAGAAGAAACACAACAACACTTGCAGTTGCTCCAACAACATCATCGAGTTTTATTCTCGGCCAAGTATCTCCAAGTATAGAACCTCTCAATTCAAACTACTTTGTAAAAGATTTAGCCAAAGGCAAATTTACATTTAAAAATCCATATCTTAAAAAACTTCTAAAGGAAAAGGGCAAAGACGACGATGATACTTGGAAGTCTATTCTTATTAAAGGTGGAAGTGTTCAACATTTAGATTTTCTTTCACAAGAAGAAAAGGACGTATTTAAAACATTTGGTGAGATTTCTCAAAAAGAAATTATTATTCAAGCGGCACAACGTCAAAAATATATTGATCAAGGTCAAAGTTTGAATCTAATGATCCCACCAAATACAAAACCAAAAGAAGTAAATGAGCTTATGATTTTTGCATGGGAGCAAGGTATTAAATCTTTGTATTATCAAAGAAGCGCAAACCCAGCACAAGAATTGGCTCGTTCTATTCTTACTTGTAAAAGCTGTGAATCATGAAAATTAAGTTAACTGATTTCAATGCACAGATTCCAACAAAAGGATCTGAACATTCCGCTGGTTATGATTTATATTCTTGTTATAATGCATTAATATATCCACAGGAAAGAATGTTAATTAAAACTGGTATTGTATTAGAAATACCAGAGGGTCATTATGGTAGGATAGCACCAAGATCTGGTCTTGCATTAAAGAACGGAATAGATGTAATGGCTGGCGTAATCGATTCTGATTATAGAGGAGAGGTTGGTGTTATACTTTATAACACAGATAAAAATATTCCGTTCCATGTAAAAATTGGAGATCGTATTGCTCAGTTAATCATAGAAAAATATTATACTTTTGATATACAGAAAGTTGAAACTTTAAATTTATCTGAACGAGGTTCGAATGGATTTGGTTCAACGGGTAAGTAAGTATTGTATTATAATATGTATTCCAATCAAAAAGATCAAATTAGTTTAGAAGAAGTTTATAGAAAAGTGCATTCTGATGAGGTTATAAACGAAGATGCGAATGAAACTATAGGAGGCGCTATATTATATGGAACCATATTACTACCAGCTATTATAAGTCATTTAAGTCAAAAATATCCAAGTATCAAAAACAAGTTAATTGAATTAAATTCTTATTTGCGAAATAAATTTGAAAATGATAAAAGTTTAGACGTAATGAAAAAAAATGCTGATGAGCATGGAGGTCAAGGTGCAGATGATTATTATAAAGATTTAAATAAAAAAATAGCTACGGAGATAAAAAAAGATCAATTCTTTAGAAGCAATATAGATGATGATTATGAACAAGCTATAACGCAAGATATAGTAAATCTTTTACCTAAAAATTTAACAAACAAAAGTAAACAACAAGCTATTTCCGAATTAGACCGAAATATAACTCAAGATAATATCCAAATCAGTCAGACACAAAAAAGAAAACAAATGGGTCTTCCACCACTTCGTACAAATATTAGATAATAAAACATATGGCAGGAAAAGGCGATAAACCACGTCCAATAAATAAAAATACATACGATCAAAATTTCGATAAAATTACTTGGATTCGAAACGTAAATGATAAAAGTATAATTAAATCTTCGGGTGGTAAAATAAAAATAAAATATTAATCATTTTAATGAAAAATATAGATATTTGCATTTATAAAGAAAATAATATTTTTTTTGTAGATTTATTGAAGTGGAAACAAATTTCAGATATACCAATACAAATTGACGATATGTTCAATTTTAGTCTTGAAAATAAAAAATATTTTGTTAAAGTTATAGAAGTTAATAGCACAGATGCTAAATTAAAACTTCTATAAAATGAATAAAAACCTATATTATAAAGACGTATATTTAATACCGAAATACTCTGAATTATCTTCAAGAAGCAAAGCTGATACTTCTGTTATTTTTGGAAATAAAAAATTTAAATTACCTGTAACTCCATCAAATATGAAATCGGTAATTGATGAGAAGTGGGCTATGTGGTTATCTGAAAATGATTATTTTTATGTGATGCATCGGTTTGATGATATTACAGTTCCTTTTGTTAGAAAAGCTAATGAACAAAATTGGAAAACTATTTCTATTAGTGTTGGAGTAAACGAAAATAGTATATCAGAGTTACTATCTATTTTTCAACTTGGTTATAGAGTAGATTATATAACAATAGATGTCGCTCATGGTCATCATTCGAAAGTTAAATCTATGATTAGTTTTTTAAAGGATAAATTTAAAAATACATTCATAATAGCTGGTAATACAGCAACACCAGAATCGACTATAGATTTAGAAAATTGGGGTGCTGATGCAACAAAATGTTGTATTGGTAGTGGTATGGCATGTAGTACTAAAATGAAAACTGGTTTTCATATGCCTCCATTTTCTTGTGTTTTACAATGTTCAGAAGTAGCAAAAAAACCTATCATTGCTGATGGAGGAGTTATACATTATGGAGATATTGCTAAAGCATTAGTCGCAGGAGGAAGTATGGTTATGTGTGGTGGATTATTCGCATCCTGTGCTGATTCTCCAGCACCAATAATAAACAATAAAAAAATATATTTCGGAAATGCTTCAGAAAAAGCAAAAGGTGAAAATAAACACGTAGAAGGATTTGAGGTTCAATTAAATTTTGACATTAATCTAAAAGATAAATTAAAAGAAATTCAAGAGGCATTACAGAGTTCTATTAGTTACGCTGGAGGGTATGATTTAAATTGTTTTAATTCTGTTGACTATATTATGGCTTAGTATACGATAAATATTAACTATAAATGTATACATTAGTTAATGAATTATCAACAGAACCTCTAAATTGCAATACAGGCTATAACAACTCATGGTTAAAAGTTAGAAACAACGCCGATAGAGATTTGTTTGCTCAAGCAAACTATATTACTAATTTTGATGATCTAAGTATTAGTTTATCAGCATCAGATATAAACATAGGAAATGTTCATATATCAGACTCAACAACAGGATTACACGCTGATGTGGTGAATGTTGGGGTTGGATCTGGAGCATTAAGAGTTATAACACAAGATTTAGAATCATCACAAGATGATGTAACTATTGGAGATAGGGATGGTAATTTTGCTGCTGTTTATAAACAATTAAGCGCATTAAAAGTATACAATACAAATCCATTAACAGCCGTTACTGCTAAAGTTGATCCGACTATTGGATTTCCTATAACATTTGCTGATTCTGCTAATTTAGATGCGTTCGGAAAATTAAGGGTATCTATGCCTTATACTCTTTTTGATTCTAAAACATTACATAATAAATCATCATTATTTTGGTCGCAAACTTCAATAGGAAGTGGATATGTAGCATTTACTGGTAATACAGATGCTTCTGTTACATTATCAGCTGCTAATATAGGAGATTATGCTATAAGACAAACGTCTCAAAGATTTAATTATCAACCGGGAAAAAGTCAATTAGCAATTTTTACAGGTATTCTATCTCCAGTATCTAATGCAACTAAAAGATTAGGATTATTTACAAGTTTAACTTCACACCCATTCACACCAAATCTTGGTTTATATTTTGAAACTCAAACCGATTCTGCAAGTTCTATTGCCGTAGTTCAAAATAATGGATTTAATTTAGTACCAAGCGTTTCCGCTAGAAGAGAAGATTGGAATATTGATAAATTAGATGGTAATGGACCAAGTGGAAAAACTTTAAGACTATCTGCTGCAAATATATTTCTATTAGATTTTGAATGGCTGGGAGTAGGTAGAGTTAGATTTGGAGCGGTTATTGATGGTCAAGTTTGCTATTGTCATCAAATTAATAATGCTGGAAACGTACAAGGAGCTTACTTAAAATCACCAAATCTTCCAGTCAGAGCAGAAATTAGACAGACTGGAGCAGGATCAGCATCAATGAAAACGATTTGTTCTTCGGTTATGTCTGAAGGAGGTGCCGATTTTACTGGAGTTACAAGATCAGTAGACACTGGAGCAACGTCAACTGGAATAAATATAACTACATCAAACACTAGAAGAGCAATTTTAGGTCTTAGATTGCAATCTAATAAATTAGATAGTGTGAATGAAATATTAAATGCGTCTGTATTACCGCTACCGCATTCTTCATCCACATCTTCTCCGTTTAGATATGAAATAATATCAAATCCAACTTTAGGAGGTTCTGCTATAACATGGAATTTAGTTGATGTTAATAGTAATTTTGAATATGCGGTAGCTCCAGATAATACAATAACTGTTACTGGTGGTACTGTAATATCGTCTGGATATTCAACATTAGGACAAACTATAGATTTAACTGGTTATAGATTTGAAAAATTTTTAAGATTAGGATGTTCAGTTTCTGGTATTAGAGATACATTATGGCTGGTTGTCACTCCAATAATAAATTCAACTATTGACGGATTCCACGGATCTTTAACGTTTATAGAATCGGATTAAAGTAAGTATTATCATGTTTGCTTTAATAGTTGGTTTTTCTGCTTTATTAGTAGCGGGATGTGCTGCTTTTTTTTCCGTTCAAGGTCTTGCTACTTTATACTCTGGTCAATTTATAGCGGTATGTATAATGGCTGGTGCTTTAGAGTTTGGTAAATTAGTTTCCGCAAGTTATCTTCATAGATATTGGAATAAAACATCTTTTTTGTTGAAGACATATTTAATTATAGCAGTTATTTCTTTAATGAGTATAACTTCTTTAGGTATATTTGGATTTTTAACTGCGGCATATCAACAAAGTCACGTTAAAGTTGAGATTGTAGATACCAAAAAAATATCATTAGAATCTAAAAAACAAACTGCGCAATCGGAAATAGAAACCCTTTCAGAGAGAATAGATATTCTAAACCAATCTAGATTGTCTCAAGAAAAAAGATTACCAAGCATGTCTAGAAAATCAGCAGAACCAATTTATGAAGATATGAAAAGGGCATCTGAGGAAATTTCAAAATCTCAAGAAAGAATTAAAATAATATCCGAAGAAATAAAACAAATAAATAACGAATTGATTTTATTAAAAACTGAAGAGTCTAAATCTACCGATATAGGAACATTAAAGTTTGTGTCTCAATTATTTAATAAAGACGTATCAACAATAGTTAAATGGTTTACTATAATAATAGTTTTAGTATTTGATCCTTTAGCTGTTTCGTTAATTCTAGCATATAATAATATTATAAATAAAAAAGAAAAACAATTTACATCTAATAATGTTGATGATGAAGAAAATTTTACAGAAAAAATTTTTAAAAGAGTCTCAAAACCATATAAAGTAAAATATCAAGATAAATAATAATATGAGATATTCACATAATAGAAATTATAGAGATTCTATGATAGAAGAAGTGAATAAACTTATGGAAAAAATAGATCCTAAACCACCTAAATCTAATAATTGGTTTATAAAATTTTTAAAGAAAATTATTAAAAAAATTAAACAGTATATGTCATTCCTAAAGTTGAAATAGTTGCTGAATTATTTTCAACTCTAACTTGTTCAACGCCATAACCATCATCACTTAGAGATAAAATAGAAAATCCATTTTGCCAATTTGGTGCTGATCCATATACAGGAGACAAATCGCAAGCACAACCATTTTCCCAAGCAAAAAGTTGAGAATCTTTTCTAGAACCAATAGAAGGTATTCTTTTAGCTGTAGCACCAAATCTATGAGTATGGTTATGTATGATAGAAACCATCCACTTATCCATATGCGCCTGCGCCGAATATCCGCCGTTTTTTCTTACGATATCTCCATGTAGAACAATAAGATTATCTGATAATTCAACAAAATCTACGAGGTTTACTTGGTTTTTATATTCACCTAAAAAAATGTTATCATATGATAATGATTCGATAACTTCAGGTAAACAAGATAATTCTCCAATCCTATCGCTTAAATATCTAAACCATCTTCCATGTAAATCATTACCGCTGTGGTTTGCGTTTGTTTCTAAGATCGTAGCCCCATTAGAAACGTTTATTAATTCCGCTAAAAATTTATGATACTCAACTCTCTCTTCAAGTAAAGAATATTTCGTTCTTATATCTTTGGGATATCTAGAAATAGCAAACATATCTAGGGTATCACCATTGAGAATAATAGTTTTTGGTTGTAATTCTTTTATAGTTTCAAGAAAAATATTAATAGTTGGTTTATGCTGAAGCGGAAAATGCATATCCCCAATTATTACGCAATAGTCAGAAAGAGTTCCTTTAATTTTTGTTTTTTCTACATTACATTTTATTGGAGCTAAATTTTTTAAAAAATCAAAAAATTCTTCACTCTCAACTTTATTCGATCTAGAAAGATTGGGATTAACATAACCTACTGGAGTAGATCTAGATATATCATAATACCAACACCTTGCAGTTGTTTTTCCTATGTTTAGCATGTCTGCTATTGCTTGGAATGAATAGCCTTCTTCTTTGAGGCGTTTTACGGTTTCTGGATTTTTTGTTTGCATGTTTTAATGTTATAAACTTTTTTATTTAAAAAGTCAATTTTTATTTTAAAAAAAATATTTTTATGTGTAAGTATAATTACATAAATGAAAGAAGATATCAATTTAAAACATGAAGATGTATATAAAAAATCTAGCATTTTTGATAATATTACACATCCTACATTTTTAAGTAGTTTTTTAAAATCTGCATTAGGAGGAATTTTATTTTTATCAGTAGGATATTATACTCTTTGGTTATCTAATAACTACGTAAAAAAAGAAACTTTTGATTCGTATACGGTAAAACAAGATCAGTTAATAACTAGTCGATTTGATGCTATACAAAATAAATTAGAAATAATAATAAATCAACAAACAATAACTACAGAACAATTTAAAAATTTAAATTTGATATTAAACACTCAACAAAAATCTCTAGACAATTTAAATGATCGTCTAACATATTTAGAACGAAATTATTTTAAACCGAAACATACTGAACAAGTACAAGACAAATAATAAAATAAACGTTTGTTATTTGTAATATAATAGAGTAAATATAATTATGAATAGAAAAGATTTAAAAACATTATCGGAATCATACGAAAAAATTTTTGAGAATACAATAGCTGGCATATTAGAAGATGAGCCAGAAAATAATATTTCAAATGAATTAGAATTACCGAATGAAGCTCCATCAAATATTTCTATAGGGATTGAAGGTAACGATGGAGAATATGAACATCCTGAATGCGACGAAACTAAAGAAATGAATTTAACAAAACTTAAATCTTTAGCCGCTCACACTAATAAAATTGTTCAATTTATAACATCAGGTAAGAAGGTAGAACCTTGGATGACAGACAAGATTACATCAGCATCTGATTACATTTTAGATGTTTCTAATGTAATAGAATTTGGAGAATAAATTCTTACAAAAGTTTATAAATTTCTGATCTAAGATCGAAACTTTCTTTTTTAACTTTTTTCTTCTTTAAGAATTTTTTAATTTCTTTTTTTGGCATTTCTTTAGCTACTTCTTTTGTTTTTTTAGAAATACCTTTTTGACCTTTTTTAGCCCCCATTACGGCTCCAAAAAATTTACGTTGTTTTTCTGTTTTTGCTGGCATATACTATTATTTACTATTAAACATAAATAAATGCAATACGAACTTAAAAAAAGTTTAGAAATAGCTAATGCGGAATTTGATTATAATCATGATATGAGGGTTCAAGTATTTTCTTTTGGTTGGTATAAAAAAAGATTAATATGTATAGGGAAAAATAAAAATAAAACTCATCCATTAAACATAACAAAAAATCCAATTTATTTTGATAATAAACTTTTAGAAACAAAAACAACTTGTGCAGAATTGGATTTATTTTTAAAATTAAAAAATAAGACAAACATACCATATAATAAACTAACAGTAGTTAATGTAAGATTAGATAAAAATTTAAAAGTAAGAAATTCTAAATGTTGTAACAGTTGTAAGTCTTTAATTGAATATATGAAACCAAAAAATATGTATTATACTACTGAAGAAGGAAATTTTAAAATATATGAATAATAGAATATCTTGGGATGAATACGCATTACGAATAGCAGAAGTAGCAGCACAAAGATCAGAAGATATATATGTGCAAGTAGGAGCTTGCGTACTGGATTCTAATAATAGAGTTATAGGAGTTGGGTATAATGGATTAGCTCCATCCAAAAATGTAAACGAAGATTTTTGGATAGATAGAGATCAAAGAAGAAAGTTTATAATTCATGCTGAAGCAAATGCTCTATCTATGGTGAAGAGAGGAGATGCTAAATCATTAGCATGTAATCTTTTACCATGTTCATCGTGCGCAACTTTAATAGCCTCTCATGGAATTACAAAAGTTGTCTATAGAATGCCATATAAAAGAGATATGGCAGCTTTAGAAGTTTTTGATTTTTACGGTATAGAATGTAAGCAAATATAAGCCAGATTACTCTATATTAGAGTCTTCTGGTTTAACTTTCATTTCTTCTGGAATTTGTTCTTCTGCTTGTGTTTTAATCTTTACGAGAAGTGGAAAAGCTCCGCTACTAGTAGGTAATTGTCCAAGAGTTTGAAGAATTCCATTTACTTCGTCTATTGATAGGTTTAATTGTATATTCATATATTATATTTTATAAAAGTTAACTAGTAATTCAATATGTTATTTTTCTATTTTAGAAAGTTTAGTATAATATTTTGGATCTTCAATCAAATGATCCATAGCTATAGATTTAGCTTTTTTATTTTTTACTCCATGTTCTTTTTTTTCTTTTGGGCTTCCCATCTTAACTTGTTTTTTTATTAAAGACGTAGAAACGTGATGTTTTTTAGATATATCTTTTTCTGTTTTTCCTTTTGATAAACTTTTTAATTTTTCTTCCAAGAATATTTTAAATTTCATAGTATTATATAATTAGCCTCTGGTGCTCAATCAAAGACTAAAAAAACTTAGTCAACCTTAATGTCTATATTATAGACCTCCGGTTGTTTTACGGGAACGGTTACTCGCAATAAACCATCCACGTATGTTGATGTGATGTTTTTAGCATCTGTGTTTTCATTCAAGACAAATGAAAGACTACCTTTACGTTTGCTTATTCCTTTTTTGACATAAGAAACGTTCTTATCATCCTCTTTGTCTTCTTTTAGAATATCGATGTTTAAATGTCCTTGTCGAACTTTAACATCAATATTATTTTTACCAACACCAGCAAGAGCAACTTCTACAATGTATTTGTCTGCTCCTCCTTCAGCATTTTTAATTGCTTTAATGTTGTATGGGTAAACTGCATTCTTTACCTCGAATGCTTTCTCCCAATCGGTTACTACTGTGTTTAGCCAATCATCGTTGAACAGGGCGGGTAATTGGCTGAATACCCTCTCTGTGGACGAATAATGTCCGGGTGTGTATGTTGTTATATTTGTCATATGTTTCTCCTTTTTAAGCGAGTTATATGTTTAGTCTAGCCTTTTTTGAGCACCAGAGCTATTAATATTTATATCATATATAATGTTTTTTTCAATTTTTTTATAAGTATTTTTGTGTTAACGTTTGAAAATTTTATAACTTTAAAAAGACCAATAGTTTTATTATTAAATGATTCTAACCCTAAAATAAAAGAATTCTTTAAAGGAGAAAGAGGCGTTAAAATTTATGATAAAGAAATCGATAAAGATAAAATATTATTATCTAATCCGAAATTAGTTATAGATATAAGTGAAGATAAAAAAACAAAAGGAATTTATTTAAATGCATCCAGATCTATTTTTGATAAAGCAAAAAAATTATTGATAAATTCTTATAACATTCCATTTATAGGTAAACAACAAGCTAATAAAAATAAACAGTTGGAAATTGAATTATATAAGAGGGGAGTACCATATATTTACATAGAATTTCCATCAAATAATTTTGATCTTAAAACTATTTTAAAAACTGAGTTGCTTATAATTAAAAGATTAATTAAAAATATATAATATTATTTTTTAAAATTTAAAATATCAGTTAATGTTTTATTAAAATTTAAAGCTTTAGAGATTGGTAAATAAACCAATAAACCATCAAATGAAAATTTAATAACGGTATCATCTAAAACTTCTCCGCTTTCATCCATAACCTCTTCGATTGAAAAATTTTGAATTAAAAATGCACTTTTCATTTTAATTTTTTTTTCAATCTCTTTAGATTTCATTCTTTTATTCCAATCCTTTTTTCCGGCCATATATATAATACTTATCTATTCTAAAAATAAAGATAACTTATTATGAAATAAAACTTTTAGGTTTTTTTATTTTTATAACTATTTCGCCGTAAGCTTCTAACATTCCCATATAATGCTGGAAATCTCGCTGAGACATTTCTTTCCAATTTTTTAATTTATTAAAAACCTCATCAGCTTTTTTAGTGATCTTTTCAAGATTATCGTAATTATCTGAACAGTATTCATATGGCTTTTCTTTAGCTTTAAAATGAACAGAAGTTAAGAGCGCAGGACCACCTTTTAATTGTGCTTGTTGTTGAATTTTTTTAGCACCAGAAGCTCTCTTATCTATAAACTCAGAAAGTTCTGAAATTTCTTTTTTTTCTAATAAAGTGGAATATTCTTTAAATGATATCATCTATTTTTTCTTCTAAGTCTTTTAAGTTCTTCTTTTCTGCGTTGCATATAATATATTTCTTCTGGTGTTAGTATTGGTCCTTCAGATCTAATTTCTTCAGATGACATATCAACAACTCCTTCAGCAGTAAGACCCTCTGGATTAAATGCAACTTTATTGGCTGATTTTATAGGTATTGGATTTCCATTCTCATCAAATCTTACAAAGTATCTATATTTTCTTGGATCATATGTTATTACTGTATTATAACTAGTAGGGTCTTCTTTTGAAATATTTCCTATTACCATAGAATGTACATTCTTTTTACCGCCCATTTCTTGGACTTTTTTCCATCCTCTTTCATTTATTCTAAATTGTACATCGGTTAACACTAATTTATTATTATATCCAATGACTTTTGTTTTTTTTCTATTTGTTTCTGGATACTTTGGGTCTGGTATGTAACCTTGTATTGAATATACAAGTTTCCTCTCCTTGGGGATTGATGCGTGTAAATTTACATACACCTTGGCTTTACCTTCATAATCATCATATCCTCCGAATTTAACTTCTTTGGCTTCAACTATTATACTAAAATAATCTTTAAATGTCATATCAATGGAAACACAAAAATGTAAATCTAACATCCTTTCGTTGTGCAGGAGCATCACTATCACCACCGGGTAATGTTATAGTATCATATTCTAATGGTTCACCTTCTTGTTTTGGTAATTCATCAGTAAACTTCATTCTCGATACATCCAACTTACCTCTTAAAAAAGCATAGTCGGGACTTGGGTGAGTATTATAAAAATCGACTATTCTTTGTCTAAGCTGATCCTTGGATTGTGGTGTTCTAAATTTAGATTTACCGGATTCATCTTTTTCAAATCTTCCTCCACCTTTTACTATAAAAAATTCTTTTGTTACATCAGCAGGAACCGTAATTTGAGTACTCATGTTGGATAAGTCACCCGCTATTTTTCTTTGTTTCTCTGATGCTCCACTAGAGAAAACCATCTTCATTCCTTCTTGTTTACCAAGCTCTATATATTTTCCCATCTTGGTGTATATGTAAGATGAGCTATTATAACCCTTTTCTTTTAATGCTTTATCAACACGCACTGCAATATTAAAATACACATCACTAAATAAATCTCCAGCATCATTCCATCTTATCTTTAATTCTTTTCCTTCTTGTTTAGCCTGAAATGCATATCGTTCTGCTTCCATAAAAGCAATCTTCTCATAATCCTCTGGATGATTCATCATTAACTGTAAACGATTTAAAAGTTTTAAATTCTTACCATCATTCATGATATAGAATGCTTTCATCGCATAACAATTTTGTATACAATCTCTTGCGCCAGGGCATGTGTTTATAACATAAAATTTATCTTCTTGCTCGTCATAGATAACCGCTTTGAGAGCAGGAATACCAGTATTGATTGTCATCTTACCTTCATCCGCTGTATGTAAAGATTTTTCTCCAATGTCAAAAATAGTTTTGGGTCTTAACATTAATTGTTTTTTAAAATTTTCGACATTTGCTTTTCCTTGTTCGTCGGTTGGTATATTTCCTCTACTGAGACGAGCAAACTTTTTACTTGCTTCTGGACGATCTTTGGATGGAATACTTAAACGTTCCAACTCATCATTGAGTGCCTTTGCTACCGATTCTGGAGTATAGCATACTTTAGATACGTCACTAAATTGATCCCAATTAACTTCCATTAATAAACCATAGGGATTTTTATTTAAAACTGAACTAGTATATATTTTTTCTAAAATAGTTTCATCTTTTGTTCTCATATAAATTTTATAATATACTTAGTATTTTTAAATTGTAAACTGCAAATGCATCATTAGATCTATCGTATAACGCATCAATTCCAAACGAGTTCATAATACTTGGCAATTCATCAAACCCCACCACCACTACTTTCACCCCCACCGCCACTACTTTCACCATTACCATAACCTAAAACACCACCCCAATATCCATAACCACCATAACCACCTCTCCAAACATTTTGTGGAATATTTTTAACAATCTTTTTCTTTTTCTTTTTCTTTCGTTTTTTTTCGCATATTAAATCATATGCTTGCTCCAGTAATATTTGGTCCTTGTTTTGCATTATCTGAATATTTATACTTGACTGGAAAGTTTTCTCAATGTAATCTCACCCTATGAATATTTTTATTCTTGATAACTGCCCAATTAAATCTGCACAACAATACAATGATAAGCATGTTGTGAAAATGGTTGTAGAACTATATCAGCAAATGGGCAGTGCTGTCATTAGACACGGGGCATTACCAGAAGATATGCCCATTACCGCCAAAGGAACACCACTAAAAGGTGGACACAAAAATCATCCATGTACAAGATGGGTGGGAGATACAAAAGCCAATTACGAATGGGCGGCTATACATGCATTAGAACTATGTAATCAATATACACATAGATATGCAAAAATTCATAGTTGTCAAAAAGGAATTGAACAACTATGTAAAATGATCGACTTAATTCCAGAAGGAGAACTTACAAACTTTGCACAGGCAATGCCAGAGGAATATAAAGACAAAGATCCCGTAAAAGCATACCGAACCTATTACCTAAAGGATAAAAAAGAATTCTCTACTTGGAAGATGGGAAATACTCCCGATTGGTGGATTGTTTAAAAGTTATTTAGAGTTATTTGTATAATCTATATCTTTTTGTAATTCCGAATCCAACCAGTTCGCGTCTCTTGGGTCTACAGGAGAAGCAGCCCTTATATATGGTGGATTAAAATCTTCGTCCTTAGATAAAACTTTAAACCAGTTTCCATCTTTTGATTTTATATAATCATGATATTCGTTTGATGTTGGTATTGGGCTTTTTATTCTTATTAGAGTTCTGTGATCATATTTACTATTTTTTAAATAACGATGATCATCGGGGGTTTCATTATTCATATCCTCCAACTCATCACGATCATATGGTTCACCGCCATCAGCATATCCATCACTTGGAATTTTTGGAAAATCTTCTTTTAAAACTTTTTTGGAATATATACTCTCTAATAGTATTTGATCTTTGCTTCTCATATTTTTATATACTTATATTAGAGTTGATCGAAATCGGTATCCGGATAGTAGATATCGTCATCATAGCAATAATAAAAATGTTTATTATTCTTTGAATCCCAAACATAAAGATACCACTTACCATTCTTTTTAAATGGAATCTCTTTTCCTCCGGAACCAATTCTCATTGGAAATTCAAAACCTTGATCCCAATTTGCAGGGGGGACGTTTCTTTCCTCGGTTAAAAGGTTAGAATCTAGTTCAAAACTTTCATTTGCGGTTGGTTCTTCTTGTGTTTCTTTTTGGAATTCCATAACTCCACCTTTATATGTAACACCAGATATATTTTCTGGATTAAGAATAAAACGTCTAAAGCGAGATAGAGGAGTTTTTAATTTATATTGTAATTGTTCTGCGCTGCTAAATGATTTTGGTTTAGAAGCAGGTACTACCTCATCGACCTTTCCTGCTGCGGATCGAACAAAATTACCTTCAAAATCTTTAAGAGCTTTTCCCTCTTCATCTTTTTCTACATCATTCTGCATATATGCATAGATATAAAGACGATACACTCCGGGTTCTTTAACGGTATCTTGAATCGATATACCATGTCCCAAGTTTATTTTTCTATCAACCGATGGCTTTCTCGTTGAAGCTGGAGGGTTTAATATCTTTTCGCCAACCTCAATATCAGGATTCTCTGGTTCGCTTTCTTTCAACATATCAATATATTTTTTTATAATATCATGACTTTGTTTTTTTGCGCTTCCATAATCAACACCCAAATCAACATAATACTTTCCTTCTCTACCGCTTAATTTTGAACGATAATAAAAACTTGCTTTTCTAGCACCCTTTGAAAGATAATCCAAAAGTTGATTTGCTATATTTTTTAAATGCGGAGGAAGTTTATCCAATGCTCCCTGCTGAACATCTGACATTGCATTTTCACATATAGATGTATATATGTTTTCCAGTAATATTTGATCTTTGCTTCTCATAAAAAACTACTTACTCTTTTTCTTTTTCTTTTTCGGTACACAATTAGGAACCATCTTCTTACCCTTCTTTTTCATACCTACTTGTTCATAGTTTTTCCAACAAGCTTCTAATAAAACGTTTTCTATTAATACTTTTAAATTCATATATTATATTTATTAAAAACTATTCTATTTTTCTATAAACTCTATTTCTTCCCCCATCGGTTATTATCTTAGGTTCGTTCAATGCTATAACATCAAATAACGGATATCCATATTTGATTCCTCCTTTTGGAATATCAAACTTACTATCTTTTTGTACTAGATGTTTATTATAATCTTTTCTGAATTCTTCTTCGGTTTTATATATTACCGGATCTCCTATAGTAGCATAACCAACAAGATATGCTTTTCCCTTTCCGGTTCTTATAATACCAACCTTTTTTCCTATAAACGACTTTAAAGAATTTCTATTCCTTGTCTCTATTGTTTTCTCTCCACGTAAAATTTGACCGGTAAAATCTTGAATCTTATCATTTATGTTTATACCTATAGAAACATCATTTGATTCTGAAATATATTCTTTGAATGATATCATATCTTTTTATAATTTTTTATACAAGAAGTATTCCAGATACAACCGCTCGGCAAATCCCACCCGCTATACCAAAAAAATTCATGTCTCATATCCCATCTCATTGGAATAATTTCAATTCCTTTATATTTTTTAGAAACCTTATTCCAATTTATATAATCCATCGACGAATCAAAATATTCCTCAGCAAATTTCTTAAATTTATCACTGGTGTTTATTCTAATAATATCCGTATAATCTATATCTATATAAAATACATTTTTATATTCATACCCATGATTATTCCAACTATTTAAAAATTCATTCCATGCTCCACCTAAAGCATACCATAATCCAGTAGGTTTTCTCCTCAATTCATTTTCAGATTGTTGTTCATATGTCTTCCCTATTTGTATTTCATCTCTATCTGTAAAAACAACTCGGCGGTTTCCATAAACTCTCAATACTTCTTCAAGTTTTTTATGTTCTTCCTTTGTAAATTCATTTAGAATATTATCATACAAACTTTCCAATAATATTTGGTCTTTGTTTCTCATTGTTTTTATATTTATTCTACTCCACCGCTACCTTCTCCACCACCTTCGCCGCCTTCTCCATAACCATAACCTCCGCCCCACCAGTATCCATACCCACTATGAGGGGTATATCGAGTTTTATTTTTAACACTCTTTTTTTTCTTTTTCTTCTTTTTTTCCAAAAGAATCCTTTCATAAAGACTCTCCATTAATATTTGATCCTTGCTTCTCATATTAGAATTCTCTCATATTTCCTTCTTCATCAAAAATATTTTCATAATCCAAATACATACCTCCTATATGAAATGAACTTGGAACTATATTATGTTCTTCATTTTTTCTCCAATTATACCCACCCCCAGTTTCATACGCATGGGGAGGAAGACCAATCTCAATTACTTCCTTTAGTTTATGATTAACAACATAAAAATCCGTATGACATTCGTATTCCTTATACATCGTAAATGATTCCCAATCACTCAAATCACTCGGTCTTAATTGATCATATTTAGATGCCATCGCATCCGCAACTCTATCACATATTCCTCCATGACCATATTCGTGTGAATATCCTTCCTCATCTTGCTCCCAATTATTATATACTTCTTCCGCCGCATCTGCAAGTTGTGGAAGAATAGATTTTAAAAATTGTGTTATTTTTTTAACACTTTCTTCTGCCATAATATCTTCATCAGATTCTGAATACATTTCAGAATATAATTGTTCCAATAATATTTGATCTTTGTTTCGCATTTGATATACTTATAGAGGTATATGGAACAGTTGGATTTTTTTAATACCTTAGAACAGACTAAACCTATTTGTCCTGTTTGTGGGAATGGGTTTGAGAAGAATAAAAATTATATACAAAAATATTGTTCTAAAAAATGCAACCAAAAATCTTTCTATGAAAAAAATAAAGATAAAGCATTAAAAAAATCCAAAGAATGGGCTAAAAAAAATAGAGATTATTGTCTAGAAATTGGAAAAAGGTGGAGATCCGAAAATAAAGATTATAATAAAGAGTGGTATGAAAAAAATAAAGATAAAGCATTAAAAAAACAAAAAAAATGGTATAAAGAAAATAAAGATAAAGCATTAAAAAAATCCAAAGAATGGGCTAAAAAAAATAGAGAAAAACGAAGAGCATCTGGTAGAAAATATTATAAAGAAAATCCAAAAAAAATTATGGAATCCAATTCAAAACACCTTAAAAAGAAATTTGAAAATGATAAGATATATAAAATAAATTTTAAATTAGCAGCTAATATAAGATCTAGAATTCGAAATGCAATTAAACTTTTATATAGAAATCAACATTCAATAGATATCCTTGGTTGTACAGTAGAATATGCAAGAGGACACCTAGAAAAACAATTCAAAGAAGGAATGACATGGGAAAATCATGGATTATATGGATGGCATATAGATCACATAATACCTTGTGCATCATTTGACCTTACTGATCCAGAACAACAAAAGAAGTGCTTTCACTACACCAACCTACAACCCCTATGGGCTAAGGAGAATATGTCCAAGGGTGCCAAGATATTATAATACCTTTTGTTTTAATGGTTTAGTGTTTCATTACGGCGTTTTTAAATTATTGTAAAATTTTGTAATTGTTTTATAGGAACAACTTTATATTGTAGGGTATTGTAATTCTATTGTAGTATATTGTGCTTCTATTTTAATACACTTGTAATACCTACCACCTATATAGGGGGCGCACCGCCCTCCACCCCCCCACCCGGCAAAATTTGCCTATCGGCAAAATTTTCCCAGAGGGGGTAGGTAAATATTGCCGGTCTAATAGGGGCAAGATAGGAAATTCTTGCCTACTAGCAGGTTGTGTGCCAACCCAAGTGGGTAAAATCTGCCGAGCATAATTTGCCGGTAGGA
>Ga0315904_10004355_pt1 | contig 20268 bp, 16 predicted proteins | sample LakEriMetagenome_6_FD_203529 | JGI IMG/M metagenome (GOLD analysis project Ga0315904, IMG submission 203529) | Freshwater fungal communities from buoy surface, Lake Erie, Ohio, United States - Buoy 12 MA120 | ecosystem: Environmental > Aquatic > Freshwater > Lake | place: USA: Lake Erie, Ohio...
GATTGTTCGAGCGGTGATCACTTCAAGTATCGCACCGCAAGATCCGGTTTGGGATGAGCAAAAGCAGCAAGCTTGGACTCAACCCTTCACCAGCAGTCAATAGTCTTAGTTGTCCCCGAGCAACGGGTCGAAGACTTCAGGAAGCTCGGCTCCATCGAGGAAACTCACGAGAGATTTGCTTCGATGCGGATGCTGGAGCTTCTTGACGGCTTTGCTTTCGATTTGACGGACTCTTTCGCGAGTGACCTGAAAGATCTTGCCGACCTCCTCGAGCGTGTAAGCATACCCGTCGGCTAGACCGTACCGAAGCTTGAGAATTTCTCTCTCTCGGTAGTTGAGCGTCTGCATGGCATCTTGGATCTGCTGCTTGAGCGTCGTTTGATTCGTCTCATAGAGTGGATCGTTGTCCCGATAGTCTTCGACAAACTCTCCAAAAAAACTGTCGTCTTGATCTCCAACGGGTTGATCGAGCGACAGAGGCTGACGAGCCATCTTGATCACGACCTGCGCGTCTTCCATGCTCATTCCAGCTTTCTTGGCCGTCTCTTCAACCGACGGTGCTCGACCGAGTTCCTGGTACAACTCGCGGGTGATCTGACGAACTTTGCTCATCGTATCGATCATATGGATAGGCACGCGGATGGTTCGACTCTGATCGGCGATCGCACGCGTGATGGCTTGCCGGATCCACCAAGTGGCATAGGTAGAAAATTTAAATCCACGGGCATACTCAAATTTATCGACGGCTCGCATCAAACCGGTATTCCCCTCTTGGATCAAATCCAAGAAGCTCAAGCCACGGTTGCGATACTTTTTGGCGATCGATACGACCAGTCGCAAGTTGCCCGCTGAAAGATCCCTCTTGGCCGCATCGTAAGCGCATCGATAGGTGCTCACTCGCTGGACTCTACGCTGCAAAGTAGCGGGTGTTTCATAAGTAATCCGCATCAGATAACGGAGCTCTCTTAGCATCTGCTCGACCGTCGTGCCTTCGACAAACCCCGTTCGCTTGGCTTCCGCCAATCGGGACTTGAGTGTCTGCATCTGGTGTTCGATGGTTCTGAGTTTTTGGAACATCGGCTCGAGCCGATTGGTTCGAAGATTCATCTCTTCGATCAGCCGCACCGCTTTGTTGCGGCGCACCACGAGCCGCTTCCAGGCTGCTCGTCGCTCCGTCATAGAAATTCTTCGACTGATGGCGGTGTGAAAGTCGCTGTAATTGCGTTGCAGAAGATGCCGAAGCGTCTTGATGTTCGGACCAATCCTACGCATGATCGCGATCTTTTCCGAAGCGTTCGTGACACTCACCTCGATCGTCCGGTCGAGCCTAAGGCGACCATCGCGAACTTGTTCGAGCAACTTGGTTGCTCCCTGGAGCATGAAATCGGTCGATAACATCCAGTTGCGATAAAAGAACCTCGTCTGCTCGATGTGCCGCGCTGCGGTGACCTCCTGCTGGCGTGTGAGCAAAGGGATCTCACCCATCTGCATCAAATACATCCGCACCGGATCCTCCGTCGCATCGACGACCCCTTCGTCCTCAGCAAAGTAATCCTCAAGATCATCCTCAAGGAGATCCTCATCGCTGGGTGCCGCTTGGCTCGATAAGCCTTCGGACTCGTCAATCTCGAATTCCATTCCCCCAGGAATCGCATCGATCAAGTCGCGATCCTCTTCAAAGTACGACTCTTCGGAAGCCTGGGGTTGGTCGTTTCGGGGCTGGCGGGTGGCTCGTTTTGGCATAAGAAGGACTACTTGCACGGGCTCTCTGTGGTGGATCATGATGGACGCCAAGACGATCGGGCCGTAGAGCGAACCCCGGGGCCTAATCGGTAAACTGGCGGTGATAGAATCCAAGTGGAGCGACCGGCGTGCCATCGAGCCATTGTTCGCGCCGAAGAGACCATAAATCAACGGTTTTCCCTTGGGAAAACCGCAAAAAACCTTTTTTGTCCTCCTCGATCTAACCACTTCACATGGTTGAAAAATTCCACATCCGTTGTTTTTTTGCAACATGCCCAAGTTGCATCCAGGCAACAAAGGGCCCTAGGCCCTTGAATCCCCATTGACCCCCAGAAGGGCTTTTTCCATACTTCCATTGACTTTTTTCCTGCCGACCGCACTTCATTTCTCCGGGATTTCAAGCCAACTGATGGATCCGAATCTTAGCCAGCAATGCCTGGAACTGGCCACGCGAGCCAAGGCCGCTGCACTGGAGCTACAAGTGCTGTCTTCGGCTCTGAAAAACCGGTGGCTGATCGATTCTGCACGCCGAATCGAGGAGTCGCAGGCAACGATCCTACAAGCCAATGCAAAGGATCTGCACAAGGCATCCGAAGAGAGTCTTACGGAAGCGTCGATCGACCGACTTCGGCTCGATCCAAAACGCTTGGCATCGATCGCTCAGGGACTCCGCGACGTGGCCGCCTTGCCCGATCCCGTCGGAGAGTGCCTGGGGGGATCGATCCGCCCTAATGGGCTGCAGATCCAAAAGGTTCGAGTTCCCATCGGCGTGATCTTTTTCATCTACGAGTCTAGACCCAATGTCACTGCCGATGCGGCCGCAATCGCTATCAAGAGCGGCAACGCAATCATCCTTCGAGGGGGCAAGGAAGCTTACCATTCCTCAAAGGCCATATTCGATGTCCTTGAGGCTTCGGCCGAGCAGATCGGGATTCCCAAGAATGCTCTGCAAATGGTCTCGACTCCCGACCGCCAAGCCGTCGGCGAACTGCTGAAATTATCCAAGCAGATCGATCTGGTGATCCCTCGAGGGGGCGAGTCTTTGGTCCGACGGGTGAGTGCCGAAGCGACCATGCCGGTGCTCAAGCACTTCGATGGCAATTGCCATGTGTATGTCGACCGCGCAGCGGACCTGGCACAAGCCAGGCAAGTGGTCATCAACGCCAAGACTCAGCGGATGGGTGTTTGCAATGCGGCCGAATCGCTGCTGGTCGATGCACCGATCGCACACGCCTTTCTCCCGAGTCTTGCTAAGGATCTTGCCCCCTTTGGAATCGAGTTGCGAGGGGATCAGGCGGCCATGAGTATCCTGCCTGGGATCCGTGCGGCCACGCAAGAGGATTGGGGGCAAGAGTATCTTGGCCCGATCATGAGCGTCAAGGTAGTGGCCGATATCGACGAGGCGATTGATCACATCAATACCTATGGTTCGAAACATACCGATGCGATCATGACCAACGACATTCAGAGAGCAAGGCGGTTTACATCCCGCGTCGATTCTGCAGTGGTCATGGTCAATGCTTCGACGCGTTTCAACGATGGTGGCCAATTCGGACTTGGCGCCGAGATCGGAATCAGCACCGACAAGCTACACGCTCGGGGACCTTGCGGACTGACCGAGCTGACGACCTACAAATACATTGTCACGGGCGACGGTCACGTTCGCGATAGCTAAGCCATTTACAAGGATGTAGCCATGTCTTCAACGAATCTAGAGCGTTGGTTCTCTAGGCTTGCCCCTCCTATCGAGGGAATCTATCGAGCCTGGGCGACGGTTGCCTCGAAGCGGCTTACGAACTTGCTCGGATCACCCGTGCAAATCGATATCGCTCAAATCGATGCGATTCGAAGCGGCTCAGGGCTAGCTCCGACAAGTGATGCTTCGATGCTCGATTTCAAGCTCGATATTCCAGATGTGAGTGATCCGTGGATCTTAAGTATTCAGTCGAGTTGTGTTTACCATTGGATCGATCGGCTCTTGGGAGCTTCGGCAAACGAATCTCCAGACTCGTCTTTAGCTTCGAGCAAAGCCTCTGTGGGCCGAGTCGTCAGTTCGATCGACTCGAAGGTTGCCAGCTACGCACTCGAGGAACTCGCCTACCCATGCTTGGATATTTGGCAAATAGAACCGCCTCCGATGCGACCCCGTGCTCGGTTGCTTTTAAACGATGAGAAACCGCCGCATGAATCGATACGGGTTTGTTTTCAATTAGGCCGTTGGCAAGGCCAGTGGCTCATCCCTGAGTCCTTCATCAGGCAGCATTTTGGTCGACTGGTATTCGGTAGCGATCAGAGCGTGACACTCCATGCGATCCTTGCACGATCGGCCATCGAGCGAACGGAACTACGGCAGCTAGAAGTCGGGGATATCATCTCAACAGAGCAACTTGCAAGCCAGCCTGCCGATGTCGAATGCAGGGGCGTCACAGGGGACATGGAAATTCTGTTTCGAGGACAAACCGGTCTGTACAAGGACTCGAAGGCCTTGCGGCTCTTAGGGTCTTGAGGGTTGCACCATGCAGCAGTCGATTTTCGAGAAGCTTAAGCTTTCCGGTGCGCGGATCGGAGTCTTCGCAGCGGCCCTTTGGCTGGTCTTTATCGCCGACTGGATTTTGCCAGCGGATCTAAATCGATGGGGGATTACCCCACGCGATTTGGGGGGGCTTTGGGGGATCCTTTTCAGTCCCTTTTTGCATGGCGATCTGAGCCACTTGCTAAGTAATTTTCTACCGCTGATGATCCTACTGGCATTGCTCTTAGCCACGCAAAAAAATGGATGGCTGATCGTCTTGCAGATCGTCTTGCTCGGAGGTTTTTTGTTGTGGATCTTTGGAAGACCGGCGGTGCATGTCGGGGCCAGTGGGCTGATCTATGGCCTGATCGCTTATCTGATGGCTGCGGGATTTCGCCAAGGCCGCTTTGGGCCAGCCATTGCGGCCTTGGTCGTCGGCTTTCTCTATGGCGGAACACTGTTATCGGGCGTCTTACCAACCGTCGGTGAGCATGTTTCTTGGGACGGACATCTCACCAGCGCCATCGCAGGAGGGCTTCTGGGTTACTTCTTGACAAGTTCCAGCCAGGGCTCGATTTCCCAAGAGCCCGCGATCTAGGGCTTGGCATCCGCCGTCGGCGGACGCATGCTCCTACGCCGCCTGGCGGCGGCCGCATTTTTGACGGCATTGACGGTGTTGACAAGATTGACTGTGTTGACGGCGGACAGAATTGACCTCATTGACCTCATTGACCTCGTTGACGGCGGCGGTCCCAATCAGGTCAATACCGTCCCCACCACTGCTCGCGTTCGCCATCGGCGAAAAATCGTTTAACCCGCAGCCAACGGCGAGGAATTTGAATCAGCCCGCCAGGGTTCCTTGTCTGGGCTCAAACCAAAGGAATCCAATCTCGTCAACCTCGTCAACAAGGCTCGAATCAAATCCAATTCCTGATTAAAATTCGGGTTTGAGTTTGATCTTACCATCGCCCCAAAGTCCACCGCGAATGCCGATCGTCAACATCGCCGCCTATCAATTCCATCCTCTGGATCAATTGCAACATCGCAGAGAGTCCCTTCGCGCCTTGTGCGACCAGTGCGACCTCAAAGGGACAATCCTTCTTAGCCACGAAGGGATCAACTTGTTCATCGCCGGCCCTCGCGATGGAGTCGATAAGGTTTTGGAATCCATTCGAAACATCCCCGGTTTTGAGAAACTACCCATCAAAGAGAGCCTCACCGACTACCAACCCTTTAACCGTATGCTCGTGAAGATCAAGCAGGAGATTATCCCGGTGGGTTGCCCGGATATCGATCCTGAGCCGAACGCTTCGCCTAAACTTTCTCCAAAAGAATTAAAGCGCTGGTTGGATGAGAAACGTCCTGTGGCCCTCTTGGATACTCGCAATGATTACGAAGTCTCCTTGGGAACCTTCCAAGGTGCGATCGATCTGAACCTGAAGAACTTTCGGGAGTTTCCCGCCGCCGCCGCCGCTTTGCCCGACGAAGTCAAAAAACAACCTGTGGTGATGTTCTGCACCGGTGGGATCCGATGCGAGAAAATCGGACCGTACATGAAAGGCCTCGGCTTTGAACAGATCTACCAGCTCGAAGGAGGCATTCTCAAATACTTCGAAGAGTGCCAACAAGAACACTACCAAGGCACTTGCTTCGTCTTCGACCAACGCGTGGCGCTGGATCCTAGCCTTGCTCCCACAGATATCTACGAGTGCTTCGCTTGCAAACATGTGCTGTCGCTCCAAGAGTGCAACTCTCCGATGTATCAGGAAGGGATCAGTTGTCCCTACTGCTATCAAAGCAAGTCGCAAACGGCCCTGACCGTTAAGCGTGCTCGACAAGAACAAATCCGTAAGATCGCCGCCGAGCAACCTGGATGCCATGCCTACGAAAACCGCCGCTGGATCTCGGTACCACGTCGCTGCGCAGGGATGCTTTTGATCGATGCCCTGCAAGAGATCTACCCCCCATACAGCAAACAGCAATGGCTCGATGCAATCCGATCCGGCGAGATCACCGCTCCGGCAGCGACCAAGTCCCAATGGAAGACCCTCAAAGTCGAACCGGATTTGGTGGTCAACGAAGGACAACGATTCTTGCACGCAATTCCTAATTACACCGAACCTCCGATCAACCCAGAGATCCTGCTGGTGCATGAGGATGAGGCGATTGTCGTGATCGATAAAAGCGCACCTCTGCCTTTGCATCCCTCGGGCAGATACCAAAAACATTCGCTCCAGTGGATCTTGCACCAAGCCTACTTCCCTGAAAAACTCCGTCCAGCCCACCGCATCGATGCGATGACTACGGGCTTGGTTGTATTTACTCGCAAGTATGCTTTCGCGTCCAAGGTGCAGTCACAGTTTGCCGAAGGCAGTGTCCAAAAAACCTACTTGGCTTGGGTGCAAGGGATCCCCGATTGGCACAACATCCAATGCGATTTGGCAATCGCACCTGCAACGCTTCCTAATGGTGGACGCGCCTTGGATCCGGCAGGACAATCGGCAGTAACGGAGTTTAAGCGGATTGGCACTCAGGATGATCGGAGTTTGATTGAGGCTCGGCCCCTGACGGGCAGAACCCATCAAATCCGCTTGCACCTAGCGGCCCTTGGCCATCCTGTCATCGGCGATCCTCTTTATTTGCCTGGAGGAGTTAGCCAACCGGCGACATCGAACCCACCGCATGCAGTTCTCGAATGCGAAACTTTAGCGTCTTGCGAAACACGGGATAACCAGTCAACTCCGATGCTTTTGCACGCTTGGAAACTTGCCTTTGTACATCCACTAAGCGGCACCCTCGTGGAGTTCACTTCCGATCGAATCAACCTTGAGTAAATCTACGTTTCTTTTCTGAGATATTCGATTCGATGGGTTTTTTTAGAGTCATAAACCTCACGCGCGGAACTTCCCAACGCCGATAGTCAACCATATCAGGTGGCTTGTCCACCGCCAAAGTAAAGGATTGCGATCGGTTCAAAGGGGCGGGTAGATCTTATGAAGATGCATAATAGGCAGCGTTTTCTCGTCGAATTACAACATTCTCTTCGTCTTGCAAGCGCCCTTGGCGTGGGCGTCTGCGCATCATTTGCTAGCGTTTCTGCAAATGCACAAGAGCCCATGAGGGTGTCGCCCGCCAGCCATGCTGCCGGTTTACCAACGTGCGATACACCCCAATGCGATGCGGCACAAAGTGGCACTGCCACCAACGAGGCCTGCGACACAAGCGGACTTGGTAAGCCCTCATGCGATACGGCAGGGGGAGGTTGCGACTCACTCGGTGGAGCATCCGACACTGGGTGCCTTTTGTTTCCAGGCCTCGGGGCCATGCGAAAAGATTGGGAACAAAACGGACTTGCCTTCCAAAACAATCTCACGCAATTCTACTTTGGGAATACCGCTGGAGGTGCGGAGCGGGATTTCAGATACGCCGGCCATGGCGATTACGTAGCGAATTTCGACTTCGGTAAGCTCATCGGGAAGCAGGGAGCGTTTCTGAAACTTCGAGCCGAGCATCGTTTCGGAGAAACGATCAACGACGCGGCCGGAGTGGTTTTGCCACCGACGATCGCTGGAGATCTGCCGGTGCTCGATAGCACCAACGTTTACTTGACGAATTGCTTGTTCACCCAAGCTCTATCGGAAAGCTTTGTGTTGTATGCGGGCAAGCTCGATACTCTCGATGGCGACATGAATGCATTTGCGCATGGTCGCGGGATTCGTCAGTTCTCCAACGGGGCCTTTGTCGTAAACCCGATCGGACTTCGGACGATCCCCTATTCGACCCTTGGCACCGGGATGGCATTCTTGAGAGAAGGCGAACCTTGGCTGTCATTCAACGTCCTCAATGCGACCGACACGACTCGCACTGCAGGGTTTGACCAACTCTTCAATGATGGTGTGGTTCTATCGAGTGAGATGCGTGTGCCGACGAACTTTTTCGGCAAACCTGGTCATCAGCTCATCGCCGGGACATGGAACAGTCGCGAGTATACTGCGTTGGATCAAGACCCACGGATTTTGTTTCCAAACGTCCCGATCGCTAAGCAGTCTGGCTCATGGTCCTTGTTTTGGAACTGCGACCAGTACTTGGTCACCGACTCATCGAATCCCAAGCGGGGTTGGGGCTACTTTGGTCGGGCCGGTATTGCCGACCAAGGAACCAACCCACTGGGTTATTTCCTCAGCGGTGGTATCGGTGGTTCGAGCCCCTTGCAAACACGCCAGAGGGACTCATTTGGTGTCGGTTATTACTATGCTGCCACCAGCAATGACATCGCTCCATTTATCAACACGATTTTTGGGGGATTTGCCGACGGACAAGGCGTCGAGATGTTCTACAACATCGCCACTGCCAAGCGTCTAACGATCACCCCAGATATTCAAGTCTTGGCTCCCTCGCGAGAGAAGTTTGATACGGCACTTTTGGTCGGACTGCGAGCCAATTACAACTTCTAAATACTCGGCTGAATCGGTTTGCGTACATCTTGGCGTCCTTGTCAGCGGAGTTTCAAGAGAGTGTTTGATCTTCGAGTTGCCTTGGGTTGCTGGATGATTCTATTGGCTTTATCAACCAATAGCTCAGCGCAGAACCCCTTGGACGCAGAACCGGTCGAACAAGTCGCTATTCCGCAGGAAACATTTCCGAGCGGTTTATCGAGTTACGGCTACTCCGATATGTCGAGCATGTCTGGTTTGGCAGACATGAGAGCGATCGATGCACCAGGTTCTTTTGTCGGTGGCGCATTCTCTGAAACCGATGCGCTGAGCATGGGACTGAACTTTAACGAGTTCCCCAAAAGTTACCGCAATGGATTGCTCGTTACCAAAGACCGATGGGCGGTGAAAATCGGTGGCTACGTCAAAGCCGACTTGATCCATGACTTTGACCCGATCGACTCGACCGATTTTTTCGATCCTGCGACCATACCGGTTAATGCTCTGGAACGCACAAACACTCGCTTTCATGCTCGTCAAACGCGTCTGAATATGGATGCTCGTTGGGTCACTGAAGCGGGAACGCCACTGCGATTTATGGTCGAAGGAGACTTCTATGGCCAAGGCAACACGTTTCGGCTAAGGCACGCTTACGGGGAGTACAATCGATGGCTTGTCGGGCAAACCTGGACAACTTTCACCCACCGCGCAGCACTTCCCAATACGCTCGATAACGTCGGGGATGTGGCTAGCATTGGACGCAGACAAGCTCAACTCAGGTACACTCGCAAGTGGTATGACGATCGTTGGTCTTGGTCAACGTCTGTCGAGAATCCAAACGTCCAGCCCGATGAGTTTCTCGTTCAAAACGACTTGGGCACGGCTCGCAACCCGTTACCAGACTTGGTGACTCGAATACGCTACACCGGCGAGCGAGGGCAAATTCAATTGGCCGCTTTGGGCCGTCAGTTGGCTTATGAACCCACCGGTCAACCAGTGCGAACCGGCCCAGGCGGAGGACTCAACGGAACCTTCTTCTACGACATCGCCAAACGCTGTCGGACTTATGGTGGCGTGTTATGGGGGCAAGGGATAGGCAGCTATCGCGATTTGCCAGACTATGCGTTGGTCAGCACCAACGAGGGCAGGGCTCTTGACTCACTCGCTTGGTACTCGGGACTGACTCACCAATGGAACGACAAGTGGTCGACGAACTTGACCGTAAGCGAAGGAACCGTATCAAATCTACCTGGACAATCGCTCGATAGTGTCCACCGTTTGCAATACTTCGCAGTGAACCTGATTTGGCAACCCAACCCCTACGGCTTTGTAGGTGCAGAGTACCTTTGGGGGTCGCGAGCCAACTTCAGCGGTGATGAGTCTGACGCCAACCGGTTTATGGTCAGCTTTGGATTTCTATTGCCTTGACGATTGGGCTAGGCTCGGGAGATCAGAGTTTGATCTCAAAAGGCAGGTCTTGTTCGATGGCCTCTTTGAGCTTATCGCACTTTTCCTGCTGCTCTTGGCTAGCAAGCTCCTTAGCCGACTCGATGTGCTTGATCGCTTCGTCCTTTTTCTTGGCTGTGTTTAAACTCACGGCCAGGACGTAATGGGAGTACCAAGTTGGAGGGGATTGCTTCTCGTGAGCTTCGCTTGCGAGTGTCACGGCGCGACCAGCATTGCTAGGAGTCTTTGAAACTCTCTGCGCATAGAGCAGTGCCAAAGCCCGCTTGGCATCAAGCTGCATGGCTGGGACGGTCGTCAAGGCCTTCCATTCGGTTTCAGCGATGCTGATCTGATCCTGCTTGCAAGCCAGTCTGGCGCGAAGCCAGCGGCAGTAAGGATTGGTGCGATCGATTTTGATCGAGTTTTGCATGGAAAGCTTTGAATCCCGATCCTTGTCCATACCCTCAAGCACAATGGCTCTGCACATGAGTGCGACGGGTTGAATAGGTCCTTCGATATCGACCAGCCCATCGAGTAACTCTTTGGCCTGCGAGTAATCCCCTTTGTTGGTCAGCAACAGTGCTTCCGCAAGCTGCGCCGGAAGATTGTCCTTGTCGCGATCTTGAAGCGCAGCCAATGCGACTTGATACTCCTGGGACGAAAACTCTTTCTGCGGGTCGGTGAATTTCCAATACTTTTCGAAGAAGCGATTGCCGCCGGCTTGCCATTGGCGATAGTCCTCCTCGACTTTCATGACTTTTTGAATCGTTTCGAATCGTGCTCGGATCGTCCGTTGGGCTTCGACCCCGAGTTGCTGCAGCTCCTGGCTGCGCATAAAGGCATTCATGTTCTCCATCATCCGATTGACCGCAAGTTGTTGCTGGAGTTGCTGTCGCATCGCAAAATCGTTTGGGTTGTTATTCCCTCCAGGTGCCGATCCGATGCTTCCGATCGTGTTAGAAAGTTGCATCGAGTTCATGGCCGACTGGATCGCAGAGAACTGCTTGATGACTCCTTCGTTTTGAATCCGACTCCAATCTGCCTCGGATTGTTTGATCGAAGCTTGCAAGGCCTCGTAGGTCTCGACGAGCCTTTTCTTTTGCTCGAGATACTCCTTGAAGTCGTCGTGGATCTTGCGAACCGCTTTATCGAGCTTGTCAGCAGGTTCTTTGTCCGCATCTTGTGGACAAGCCCTTGCGATACTTTGCATAGGGCCTGATCCAATGCCCGATACAAAGACAGCTAGCAGCAACCAAGTTGCCGCGAAACTCGGGGTAAACGATCGCATAGAGAGTGACGAAGCCATCGCACAGGCTCCTTAGATCCAAAGACAACGAAGCGATTACCCCACTACACGAGGGGACTAAAGGCTAAGTATAGTGGTTGCGCCGTCGAAAGTCGCTATTTTTTGATCTCAAATTCGGTTTTCGAACTTCCGAATTTATTGCCGCATAGATCCTCCATCGTGAGGATCAATTCGTATTTGCCAGGCGCGATGTTCGCGGGCATATAGATCATGTAAACCAAGAAAAAGTCTCGGCGTTGGCTACTCGATATGTCGGGTTCCATCGGTAGCGATTGTTCGACAAGACGCTTGCCTTGGGCATCGCGAATCTCGTAAGTACCTCGGACTTTGGTTTCAAATCCTTCTCGAACCTTCTGACTCGTGACGTTATCGAGCTCACAGTAGAGCAGGACTTGCTGATCGGCCGTAAAGCAGTCTTTGTCGAACTTGCGGGCTTGGCCATAACCATCGACTTGCGTGCAGAAGACAGGGGGACTGAGCTGCAGGTTGCTCAAAGCACCGAGGTGGCGATCGGCGAGTTTTTGCTCGGAAGCAACTTGAGCCCAATGCCTTGGCCGACTGGGATTCGGATCCGGACTGGTCGCTAGGTACAAAGCGCTCAGTTGATGCTCCAGGTACTCTTGTTCCTTGTCGCTAGCTCCAGGAATCGGACGTTTGGCCGCTTCCAAATTACGCTGAGCCAAGTACAAAACTCGGAGCGTCATCTCATGATGCATTCGCAGGGCTGGCTCCATGTCCGTGGAGGCTTCGAGCAGTTTCTCCAAGGCGACGACCGATTGATTCAATTCGTGCGTCCATCGAGTCGGATCTTTTGGATCAATCTCAATCGCTTTGTTGTCCGATTCGGTGATCGTCTCGCCAGTGATTCGCTTGCGCAAAGTCGACTGGTACTCCGAGGGGAGTGCGGACAATGCTCCTTCGATGTCGACATCGGCCTGCCCAGAGTCCCTGATCCCATCAGGTTTAGGGGCTGGGGTTTCACTCGCAGATGCTTGGACGACGCTCGAGGACTTGTCCTCAGGGGGCATTGGAGGGTTCGGATCGCTTGCAGGAGCCATCGCCGCGACCGTCGGCAGCGTTGTTGAGGTAGCAGCCAAGTTTCCTGGTGCTGTTCGCGCTGTAGGAAGAGTCGCTAGATCGGGGCTGGGAGTTTTTGCCAACGAATCCTTTTGCCGGTCGCGTGGAAGAGTCACGCGCGAGGGCTTTTCAGGTTTGGCACTGCTGCGAGAATTGATTGATGGAGGTTGGTATGCGGGTGCAAATTTGCTGTCTCGATCGGTCGGATTGCTGGGGTGTTCCCAGTCGTCTTCCCGAGAGCGACCTTCGTTTGCAAACCCCAAGAGCGATTGGGAATTCGGACGACTCCACCAATTTTGACAACCAGCGATACTCACGCAGAGCAACGCAAAAAGGATTGCAACGACTTTCAAAGGCTTGCGATTGATCATCGACATACTCATCATGAACCTCATGGAGCAGACATTGCGATAGGTGCTGATTGGGTAAGAGGCATACTAGGCAGATCCGAACAGACTGCTGAGAGCGAAGGATTTAGGACTTCGCCAGCAAGTGCTAGGTAGTCTTCGGCACCGTTGCTCGTGGGGGCATAATCGAAAATCGATTGTCCAAAACTTGGTGCTTCCGCCAAACGGATGTTTCTTCGAATCTTGGTCTGAAAGAATTTCGCCGATGCCCATACGGGACTTTGCGTCGCACTAGCCTTGAGGAACTCTTCGATGTCGTTGCTGACTTCGACAGCTAGCCGTGTGCCTGATTCGTACATGCAAAGCACAATTCCTTCGAGTCGCAAAGCGGGATTGAGCCTCTTGGAAACAATCTCGATGGTGCGAAGCAGCTTGCTGAGACCATGGAGTGCCAAGAAGTGCGGTTGCATCGGCAGGATGACTTCGTCGACGGCCGTGAGCGCATTGAGCGTAAGAACTCCGAGCGATGGTGGACAATCCAAGATCAAAAATTCAAATGGCTCGGTCTCGATTTCAAGTCGATCGCGGAGAATTACCTCACGCCCGACCTCCGAAGCCAATTCCATCTCGGCTGCGGCCAAGTCCAAGTGCGAGGGGATCACATGAAGATTCTCATGGACCTTGCGGCGGACTTGCCCAAGCACCATGTCATTGCAAAGCACATCATAGACACTCGGCTCGCCGTGCTTGAGCGTTACACCTAAATGCAAGGTCGCATGGGCTTGGGGATCCAAGTCCAGCACGCATACTCGATGACCGCACGAGGCGATGCCTGCAGCGAGGTTCACTGCAGTAGTCGTTTTACCAACCCCACCTTTTTGATTGATGACGGCAATTTTTCTCATACAAAACCGATGCTTCAAACCAGCGACTGAAAAACCATAAAACGCCGATTTTTTCCAGTGGATTTACCCTGAAAACTCCCCTGCCGACGGACTTATTGCAACGCAACACTAGCAAGTCTCCCCTGGTGAATTCCAGATCAATCTCGATAATCTAACTTTCTCGAATCGCAAACTTCATCCGCTTTTGCAAAGGATCCTTGGGAGTGAGAAGGCTACTTATTGCTGGTAATTGGAAAATGAATCTCGATCGTGGACGTTCGCTAGCTTTAGTTCAAGGATTGGTTGAATCCCTGCGAAATACGTCCAATGTCGATGTGGCTGTATGCCCACCGTCTGTGTATCTGGGGGAATTGGGCAAGGCGCTCCATGGTAGCAACATCGGACTTGGAGCTCAGAATGCCTACAACCAACCCGAAGGTGCTTACACCGGTGAAGTCAGTTGCGGAATGCTCAAAGATGTCGGCTGCCAATATGTGATCCTCGGACACAGCGAACGCCGAGCGATCTTCGGAGAGACAGACCTAATGGTCAACGAGAAACTCCATGCGGTTTTAGCCGCAGGTCTTACGCCGATCGTATGCGTCGGGGAAACACTCCAAGAGCGCGAAGCCGGAAAGACTCAGCAGGTCGTCGAGTCGCAGTGCAAAGGCTCACTTGCGGGCCTGAGTCATGAGCAGATGCTCAAGACCGTACTTGCCTACGAACCGGTTTGGGCTATCGGAACTGGTAAAACGGCAACGCCCGCTCAAGCCGAAGAGGTTCACAAGGACATCCGAGATCTCCTTGGTAGTCTATTCTCAAGTGAGACTTCCCAGAAAGTAATCATTCTCTACGGCGGAAGTGTCAAGGCAGACAATGCGTTGGAACTCCTTTCGGAACCCAACATCGACGGTGCCTTGGTCGGTGGAGCTTCGCTCAAGCAGGATTCTTTCCTAGGAATCGTGCAGGCGGCAAGCTCCGTGAAGAAATAATTTGAATACTTTAATTCTCTCAAAAAAGGCCCACTGCGATGCGTCCTAGCGAGTCGACCAACCTGTATTTCAACCAAGCAGCCGATCATTTAGAACTCCCGGATTGGATGCGAAAACTCTTGGTCACCCCCAAACGGGAGCTAACGGTTCAGGTCGCTTTCGAACGCGATAGCGGAATGATCGAAACGGTGCTGGGATATCGAGTCCAACACGACAATGCGCGCGGACCGATGAAAGGTGGGATTCGTTACCACCCCGCCGTAGATCTCGATGAGGTTCGCGCACTTGCTTCCTTGATGACCTGGAAGACAGCCGTTGTCGATCTGCCTTATGGGGGTGCCAAAGGTGGAATCGGAATCGATCCACGTACCCTTTCGAAACGCGAACTCGAGCGCATCACGCGAGCCTTTGTCGATCAGATCCACGAAATCGTCGGCCCCGATTCGGACATCCCCGCCCCCGATATGGGAACCAACCATGAAGTCATGGCTTGGTTCCGAAATCAATGGGAGAAGTATCACGGTTTCAATCCGGCAGTCATCACCGGCAAACCCGTCGAGGAATACGGATCGCGTGGTCGCGAAGAAGCCACCGGCCGAGGTGTGGGCACCCTTGCTGTGAAAATGCTCAAGCGATTGAATCGTAAGCCTGAGAATACCCGAACGGCCATCCAAGGCTTTGGCAATGTAGGTTCGCATGCGGCGAAATATCTCTTCGAGTCGGCTTTTCCAATCATCGCAGTGAGCGATGTGACGGGTGCTTATGTAAACCCCAAAGGTCTCAACATCCCAGAGATGCTCACCTATACGATCAAAAACCAAGGCATGCTCACAGGTTACAAAGGGGCCGAGCGAATCGAACCCGACGAACTCCTAGGCTTGGATGCCGATCTGCTGATCCCAGCTGCCCTGGGAGATGTCATCACTGCCAAGAACGTCGATCAGATCAAAGCCAGCTTGATCATCGAAGGTGCCAACGGGCCGATTGACCCCCAGGCCGATGCCAAGCTCAATGATCGCAAGGTGTTGGTGCTGCCGGATATCTTGGCCAATGCCGGTGGTGTGACGGTCAGCTATTTCGAATGGGCCCAGAATCGACAGCACTACAAATGGACGCTCGACCGAGTTCGCCAAGAACTCGATCGCACACTGTCGGAAGCCTTCGAAAGCGTTTGGCAAGAGTCCGTCAGCAAAAAAGTTTCGCTCAGGACAGCCGCATTCATGCTTGCGATCCAACGCGTCAAACGAGCCTCGGAACTGGCCGGTTGGTTTGTGTAATGAAGATCACACCAGTTCCTATTGGGAACATCCAATGCGGCACTCCCGATTCGATGACCCTCATCGCTGGCCCGTGCGTGATCGAATCGCTGGAATCTTGTCTGCAAATCGCCGAGCATGTGTTGAAAACTTGCCAAGAACTCAATATCGGCTATGTCTTCAAGGCATCGTTTGATAAAGCCAATCGAACCAGCGGAGCGAGTTTTCGCGGACCGGGCATCGACCAGGGACTCGAGGTTTTATCCAAAGTTCGCCAGAGACTTGGGATCCCTGTAACGACCGATGTGCATTTACCTGAGCAAGCATCGGCAGTGGCCGAGGTTTGTGACTTGCTCCAGATCCCTGCGTTCCTAGCAAGACAAACCGATCTTTTGGTCGCTTGCGCTGCGACCAATAAGCCATTGAATGTCAAAAAAGGTCAGTTCATGGCACCAGGTGACATGAAGTACGTTGTCGATAAGACTCGCAGCGCGGGCAACGGTGGAGTGCTTCTGTGCGAACGAGGTACATTCTTCGGCTATGGTCGGCTCGTGAGCGACATGAGCGGTCTGCCCCTGATGAGAGGCCTTGGCGTACCGGTCATCTTTGATGCGACCCATTCGGTTCAGCAGCCTGGAGGGTTAGGTGGGGCAACCGGCGGGAATCGAGCGATGGTAGAACCGCTGGCAAGGGCTGCTGCTGGAGTCGGGGTTGATGGTTTCTTCTTCGAGACCCATCCGGATCCAGATCGCAGCCCCAGCGATGGGCCAAATATGGTTCCGCTTGAGGATTTTCCTGGGGTTTTGAGCCGAGTTCACACCCTCTGGCGAACCACGCGCCCTTGGCATGCGTAAAGCAACTACCCCTGTTTGATCCTGCGATGCTCTTTCTTCTATGCCGAAAATATCCCGCGATTCTACGAGTCTGTTCCTGCTAGCCCAGCGCCACGGCGTTCTAGCCCAGCGTCACTGCGTTTGGGTCCTCGTTTGGATCGCAATAACCGCCAGCTTGGGAACTGTTGGTTGCGTCGATCCAGCCCAGAGGCTCGTCGAAGGCATTCAAAGTGAATCGGTCGAAAAGAAAGAGAAACGAGATTCGCTAAAAGACGCCTTCCAGTACTTGCCCCAATTGATCCGGATGGATCGAACTGTGGCGGTACAGGAAATCAACTACCAATTGAACTCTTGGTCATCGAGCGTAACGGCTCCACCAGATTGGAAACCATCGTCGCTTCTGGAGTCGGTTCCAGCAAGTCTCCGAACGATCGATTTTGCCCAAAGAATGACCAAGCTCGAATTCGCTGAGCCCGAATGCGAGTACATGATGCAATGCCAGATGCTCAAGCAAGTTTCCCAATGGGTTATCGACAAACCCTATCGAGACAAACTCTTCGTCAAGTGGCTCGAAGCGAGCAAGAGCGGTTTGCCAGCCGACGAATGGTCGAAACTTGAATCGACCCTCAAGCTCTTCGACTGGACTGTGTGCAACATAGCCACCGAAGGTGATCCTAAGATGGCCGAGAGCCTCGTGGTCAATCCGGATATGCCGCCGAGCGACCAAGCTCCCATCTACCGTCAGTTGCCTTGGCAAACCCTGATGTTCGCTCGAGGGGAGGCTTGGCAACGCGCTCGGGTCTTTACCCAAATGTGTTTCGTCCAAGGAATCGATGCGGTCGTTTTGGCCCTGCCGAGCATCACCGGTGCCACCGAAAACGCCGCCCTGCGGTTGTGGTGCGTCGGGATTCCTATCGGCAACGAAATCTATTTGTTCGAACCCAATTGGGGGCTACCTATACCGGCAGCCAATGGCGATGGTATCGCAACGCTCTCTCAAGCCAAGAGCGACCCGACGGTTCTTCGTCGAGCCAAGCTCCCTGGACGTTTCGAGTATCCTATCGAGTCGAAGGATTTAACAGACGTAATCGCCTTGGTAGACGTCGAACCATTTGCCGTAGGGCGCTCGATGCATGTCCTGGAGCGTTCTTTAACGGGTGAAAACAGACAACGACTGAGCTTCGATGCCGATCGTTTCGAAGCCAGACTTCAGGCGATCGACCCGAAGGTCTCGGTCAGGCTCTGGAATGTGCCGTGGCTCTCCCACGTGTACAACCTTTCGATCCGAACTCGCCTGGATGATATGTCCCCGTTTGCGATGGCTTATTTAGAGCGTTTCGGTAGCTATGTAACCGATACCCCCATGAGCCGTGCTCGTGTTTTGCACTTTAAAGGACAACTCGAAACAACCATCGATGCCCCTGGTGCTCTGCGGATGTACATGGATTGCCGCATCGATGAGGAAACTCTTCGTGAGCTCCAGTACGACGGCGAACTGCAAAAGTCCTTTGGTGTGGTCAAGCGTCCCAATGAGAGTATGGACAACTACCAATTCCGACTGAACATCATGGGCAATTACTTGCGGCAGTCTAAATTCGATATCGTCGCATTCCTGGCGATGGCCAACATGGATCTGGGTAAACCGGAAACAGCCAGCGATTGGCTTGCCAAAAGACTCCTGCCTGTGCGTGGGACCGAACGATGGCACGCCCATGCTCATTATTTGCTCGGCAGAAATCTTGAATCTCTCGGGAATCTTGCAGAAGCAATCGAGCAATATAAATTCGATGCGTCTGCCCAAGCAGCCGGCAATCGGATACGCATCCGCAGGCTTGAATCACTCTCAAATCCATCGGCGGCGCCGGAAGTAGACCAGTAGTCCTCCGGCCATCGTGGCCATGATCGCTAGTGACATTAGATATCCATAGCGCCATTTAAGTTCTGGCATGTTCCATGGCGAAACCTCCGGATCGAAGTTCATTCCATAGACACCCGCGACGAACGAAAGCGGAATGAAGATTGTCGAGATGATCGTCAGAAGCTTCATCACCTCGTTCATGCTGTTGCTCACACTCGATAAGTAAAAATCTCGCAGGTCTGAAGTGACTTCGCGATACGTATCGACTGCATCGACAACTTGGATGACATGGTCGTAGCAATCCCGCAAATGGACTCGTGTTTCGGGATGAATCTGCGGGATCGAATCTCTTACCAATTCGTTGATCATCTCTCGATGCGGTCGGATCGATCTCCGGAGGGCAAGCAATCGGCCTCGCAATTCATGAATGCGAGCCATCTGCTCTGTGCTGATTTGATCGGTAATGTCTTGCTCGAGCGTGTCGACTTGTTCGACCAGTTGTTCGAGCACGGGAAAATAGCTATCGACAACCGCATCGAGCAGACTGTACAGCAGGTAGTCTAGGTCATTGATCGCGACTTTACCGCGACGCTGGCGTAAGCGTTGACGTAAAGGTTCCCAGCAATCACCCGGGCGTTCCTGGAACGAGATCAGCACGTTCCCTTTCAAATACATCGAGAGCTGTTCGGTCACCGTCGGATCTTCGCCGTCGACCATCCTAGCGACAACGAACAGACCGTCGTCAAACTCTTCGACTTTGGCACGCTGGTGAACATTCACGACATCTTCGATCACCAGTGGATGAAGATGGAACATGTTGGCGATCGTTCGAAGCGCAGTCTCGCTACCGAGTCCAACCACATCGACCCAAACCCGCTGATAGGTTGCGGTGATCGAGTCGAGTTCGAGCACATCCGTGATTTCTTTTTCAAGGTATTCGTTCCCCAGGGCAATGACTCGAACGACCGTCGGCACGGCCGCTGGATCGACCAAGATCTGGCCCGGGGCATCCCCCGGCTTGGATCGTCGCTTCCAACTCTTTTTGAATTTGTCTTTTTTCTTTCTCGCCATGTCCAGTTGCACCCACCTTAATCGATAAGCAATCCAGTGGCTCGGCCACTTCAATGGAGAAATTCTAGCGATTTTCGACGTTGGTGGGCATCCAGAAACCCGACCGCTGATGAACACTGATGTCAAAACCCGACCGCTGATGAACACTCATGAACGCTGATACGGAATACAAAAAAACCGCTTGGCTGTTCCCCTAACGCCTAAAGCCTAAAGCCTAACTCCGCTTGGCTCCCTTTCGCCCCCAGGGCTTTGGCTGGGGGAGAAAGGGCGGGGGGTATGAGGGGGCTGACCGCGCGTAAGGCTGTTTTCTTGAACCGCTGATGCACGCTAATATTCGCTAATGCAGAAACCCGACCGCTGATGAACACTCATGAACGCTGATACGGAATACAGAAAAACCGCTTGGCTGTTCCCCTAACGCCTAAAGCCTAAAGCCTAACTCCGCTTGGCTCCCTTTCGCCCCCAGGGCTTTGGCTGGGGGAGAAAGGGCGGGGGGTATGAGGGGGCTGA
>Ga0315904_10004358_pt1 | contig 20252 bp, 16 predicted proteins | sample LakEriMetagenome_6_FD_203529 | JGI IMG/M metagenome (GOLD analysis project Ga0315904, IMG submission 203529) | Freshwater fungal communities from buoy surface, Lake Erie, Ohio, United States - Buoy 12 MA120 | ecosystem: Environmental > Aquatic > Freshwater > Lake | place: USA: Lake Erie, Ohio...
GAAAAAGCATAAGTAGTTGACATATACAATATTTAGAATTAGAGTTGAGCTAGTACAGTTCAACTCTAATTTTTTTTTATGTCTAGAAACGACTCTCGATTTTTTGTAGGTTTAGTTACAAGTTCTGACGCGGGTACATATAATATCCAAATTGAACCTAAAGGACCGAATACTACTGGTTTAGTACAAGGTTATCCATTGATGCAAGTATTCGCATCAACTTTAGGATTTAAAGAGTGTCCACAATACCCAACAGGAGCAAGAGTATTATGCTACAATATTGATGGTATTTCTTGTTATATATTTGGAATTATCCCTCAGGCAGATTTAGGGAATCTAGGTTTCTTTTCAAGATCTGCACTAGGTACAGAAGATACAAATAGTCAAGATAAAGACTGTAATACACTTGGTTATAAAGAACAAGCTTCTAAAGTATTTACTGCAAATGCTCAACGTCCTACTGATGTAGTTGAAGGTGAATATGTAGTTGCAAATGAGTTAGGTGTATTAATTGGTTTATTCCAAGAACTTGCAATACTCAAAGGATCAGAACTAGCACAAGTACAATGTTTTTTACTAGATGATTTAGTTAGATTAGTAAGTCATAATTTTTCACACTGGACATCAATGGGTGAAGTTAATATATGGCATGATGGTAAAGCTATAATGGCAGAATACGGTGCAACGCATTTATCTAGAGAAAGCTTAGGTATCCCACAGACATCAGATAAAGGAGAACCAATGTTTCAATCTGACGGTGAAAAACCGGAAGCAGACGACAGTAAAGATTATTATAAAATTAAAGAAGATGAACGCTCTAAAGCAATTGAGAGACTAAAAATTTTTGTTGGTCGTTTGGGAGACTTTGTACATTTATATCTTGCTCGTCCAGACGACGATGCAAAAAGAGATCTATCTGGAGAAGTCAAAGGTAATTTTGATCGTGGGTTACTTGATGCACATATCTCAACCGATGGTCGATTTTCACTACGTTCTGTAACTAGTATTGCAATTGAAAAAACTAATTGGATTCGTGTACCTTTACGAGTAAGAACACCAGAAGACCCTAAAGGTGATGAAGTGGATGATATTGAATTTGAAGATAAAAAACCTTTTGAATGGGATAACCAAGTAAAAGTAGAAGAAAACCCTGTAGGTTATTTTCTTCAGCTAAGAGATTGTCTAGCATACGTTCAAGATAAATATGCTTATCTTAATTTTGAAAAATATAAAAAGGATTTTAAATTCAGTAAATCATCATCAGATAAAGAAAAAAATTTATCGGAGTGTAAAAAGATTGATCCTAATACAGAATTTAAGTTTAGTGATTATAAACTTAGGCATTCTGGTATTTATTTAATGGATAACGGTGGAATGATGATTAAAGATGCCTGGGGTTCGGCTATCGTAATGGAAGGTGGCGATATCTATCTACAAGCAGCAAAAGATTTAGTAGCACAACCTTTACGTCATTTAGTCAGTAAAGCAGGGCATAGTGTTTCTATCGCAGCTAAAAAACATATAGATCTCTCATCTACAGAAGAAGGATTTAGATTAAAAACAAAGAAAGTACAGCATTTTTTTGCAAAAGAAGAGGGACTCATTTTTCAAACTGATACATCTAAGCAATCTAATCCTATGCCTGATAGTGAGGCTTATGATCAATTTGGTGGTATTTTATTTAAGGCTAAGGACGCTGGAGTTTTTACTTATGGTAAAAAGATTTACAACTTAGCCAAAGAAGATTCTTTATACAAAGCAAAGAAAAAAATGATGATAGAATCTGAGGATGACGATGTTTGGGTTGTTCCTGAGAAAAACCTATACTTAATGCCGACTAAAGATGTACTCTGTGCTCCATCTGGACAATTAATATTCGCAACCAATGGTAATGCTATATTCGCAGGCGCAGGTCAAACTAATATTGGTCAAACAGGTCAGGTTGTTGGGTTAGTTCCACATCCTGGGTCTCTACCGGCTATTATGGATGGTACAGTACCTGTAAGTGCAGTCACTGGAGCAATTACTGCTGCTCGTACTGCTCTTGATGAAGTGATGGATAAACTCATGTCACCATTTCATGAAGAAAGTAAATTTGATGAAGTGAAATTTCGATGGTTAAAATCTGATAAATATAATCTTAAAGATAAAAAAGATTGTATTCCTCAAACAATTGCCCAACAAGATGATAAAGCTTTTGGTTTCCTTAGTTTACAAACATGGACTGAGGAAGAAGAGGAATCTACCTTACCCTTTCCAGGTAAAGATAAATTTGAGCAATACTATATGACGTATGAATCAAAAAACTTAAAAACAAGTTCGAGCGATCCTAAAGATTATGAGTCTAAAGATTATGACGCTTTAACAGAACAAGCAGGCACACTTAAATTTGAAAGCCTTAACACATACAAAATTAGAGAATAATATGGCAGACGTACCAAAAGAAATTATAGAAGAAGCAGAAAAACTAGGTGTAACAGAAGAAAATAAAATAGATTTCTTTAAAAGTTTCCTTGCTGATAAACCTTATATTGAAAAACATCAATTATTTGATGGACAAGCAACAGTAACTTTTAAATCACTTTCATCAAAAGAAACAAAAGCAATTTTTGATCAATTGAAAAAAGATGAAAGGAATTTAGCTTTAACAAATGACCCATCCTATGCAATGACCTTATCAAACTATAGAGTAGGGATGGCTATTATTGCTATGGATGACGAAGAACTAGCACCAGACGTAACATTGGACAATTTTAAACCTGATAATGATGAAGATTCTTATGTAAAGTCGAGAGCGTCTTTACTGGATAATTGGAATGTGTTTAAGGTCGGTGCAATCACTGATGCATTTAACAAATTTGAATCAAAATTGATGTTCTTAACAAATCACATTCAAACAAGAAATTTTTGGAAAGCCGTCAAGTAAGCTTGATAATGCAAGCTTACAGATTGGGTCGGCTCGATTTTTCTTATCCAACTCCATTATCCTATCTAAGGGAGCAATTTATCTTAAATGATCTCGAAAGAGAAATACTTACTGATGCTTACAGACTAAAAACAGTCATATCCTCAAATATAATTCCAGTCAATCCTCAGGAAGGTATAAAACGAGTTAACAAATTCTTGAATGGTTACATGGAATTATCATTGCCTTATTTATTTAAAGACGGTAAACTAATATCAGATAATACTCATCTTGGAGAAGTCACGACAGATAAACTTAGCGAATGGAACAAGATACTTGAAGAATACAATAAAGATAAAAAAACTAAAAATTAATGAATTTATCTAAAGATCCCTCACGTCAAGCAATGACGTTTAGTTCAATGAATCTACATACGGGAAATCCGTTAATAGATTCATTGTTGGCCATGGCTATGAACCCTATGGGTTTGATGTCTTCTCCAGGTAGAGGACAATCTGTTCTAGACGCGCAAAATATAAGAATGCGCTCCAGGGATCAAATGGAACTGATGCGTTTTGGTCTAGGAACATCCCTATTAGGACAACATTTGGGTGGTGCTGGTGGTCTTAATATGGATGGTTTCCTGGGTCAATTCATGTCTCCTATCCTTGGAATGCCAGGTGGGATTATGGACAACCCGATGTTGCAATCTATTAATGGTGGAAATCCTATTAAAGCAATTATGGGTATGAAAGCCAACAACACAGGGATGACAATGGGGATGGGTTTCGGTCGTGTTACAGATGCAGATAATGCATCAGTTAAAGCAGCCTTCAACGAATTCCAAAGAACATTGTTTAAAACAAGAACTATTACAGGACAAGATATGGATGCTTTGATTAATAAAGTATCCCAAGATACATTACCTGGATTATCTGATAGTTCGAAACAAACATTTAATCAATTCATAAAAAAAGGTAAAGATGGTAAAGATTTTTTTGATTTTAAAGCATATCAGGCACAAGGTTCAGGTCTTGATATCTTAAAACAAAATGTTAGGGACCGTAGTAATGCATTAAGTCAGTCTTTATCCGGAACAGATTTATCTGGAACAGGCATTGATGCAAATAATATCGACATTGCAAAATTTGAAAAACTTAAAAAAGATACAGAAAATTTTACTAAAAAAATTGGGAATGTAATGACTGACTCTGCTTTAGAGGCACTTAAAAAAGCAGACGAAAAAACATCACAATTACGTACAAAGCAATCTGAGATTTTAAAAGCTATTGATGAATTATCTCAAGGAGATAAAACAATAGGTGAATTCAGAAATCAAATTGGTCAGCAAGTATCAACAGGTATAAATGCTCAGACTATGCGAGGTTATAGTATTGATCAATTTACTAAAGCCTGGGATATGTCAAAAGATCTAGGTTTAAGTTCGTTATCTTGGGAAGATCGAAATAACAAGAGTATGACTTTAGCTGAAAAAATGGCTAAATCTGCTGCAGGCTTTGCAAGAAACGCTGGAGGTGCTTTAAGGGCTGTTTCAGATCTTACAGGAGCGGAGACAGCACAAGGAGCTATGGAAGATCTAAACAGCCTTCTAGGCAATTCTAAGGCAAATCTAGGCTCAGAACAAGGAGCGGTTGAAGTAGAGAACTTAGTTAGAAGATTTAAAGCTTCCGCTCGTACAGCAGGTGTCGGTATTGATGCTGTAATGACTATTTTGAATGAAGTTAAAGCCTTATCCTCAGCCCATCCACAATTACAGTATTCAGGTGGTATTAGTGCAATGGAAACCTCTATTAAGTCATTAAATACAACTACGGCTTTGACAGCAGCTATGGGTAGCGATTGGGTTCGTACAATGGGAGGTTCCGCAGAAGTTAGCCGTCAAGTAACAGATACCTTAACAAGAAATAAATTAGAGCCTGTAGTTCAAAAAAGTAAAGGTCTTGTTGGTCACATCGCGAATTCAGGAATTTCTGACGCTAAAAAGAAATTAGCCATCGATTTAATTGAAAAATTTGATCAAGGTTCTATTGGAGGTAAGAAACATAATTTTAGTAATGAAGCGTGGAGTCAATTATATGATCAGTTAAGTTCTATTACAGGTGATTCAGCCGGTATCTTACATCGTTCTGCTTTAAGTGTAACCACTCAACAAGCCGGACAAATTTATGCTGATAAAAATTTAGGTAGAGATTTTGATCAAGCAGCAGTAACAGCTACCGGTAGAGAATTCGAACTGGCAGTTTCATTAGCAGTAAATGCTGACGGTAGGCAAGTTATTCGTAACGGAAAAGTCCTAACACCAGAAGAACGAAAAAAAGCTTTATATGAGGATATCGCTAATAGAGGTAAGACAGGAGAACAAATGAGTGAAATCTTGTCTAGATACCAATTAGCCAATAACGGGAGACTCAATAGATTCATAGGAGATAAACATTTCATGACGAATCTTAATATGTATTCCATGCAACAGCAGAAAGGTTATCAAGAACAACTGGCAATTGCAAAAAGCGTAACAGAAAATTATGCTTTACAAGAAGCTGAAATGGGTAAAAAATATGCTCAGTTGAATCAACCATTTAACCAAACATTAGTACAAGGATTTTTAAATGGAGATTTTGGCGAAGGTAAACAAAGTCTGCTTGATGCTATTACTGATGGACCGTCCAGAACAAGAGTTAAAGAAATGCTTGACGCTGTTCAGTTTAATCAACAGAACAAAACTAGTGAATCTTTCAGAGCTGCAATGCTTCAGACAATGGGAGGACTAGAAAACTTAAGTGAAGAAGATGTACGAAAGAATCTTACTTTACAAGGCCGAGGCAATGAAGCTGATGCAATCATAGCACAAAGGAAATTATTATTAGATAAGAACGGAATGTCACAGTTTGAAGCTGTTGCAAACCAACTTACGATTGGTCAGTTATTTTCGACAAATGCAGAAAATTATTCTGCATCAGAAGCTGCAAAACTAGGAATAAGCCTTGAGGATGTACAACAAGCACAAGCTTTTGCAAATGGAACTGGTATTATAGACTCCGCGACTAAAAGAGATCATGCAAATAGTCGTTTCAATGATATACGAGGTGTTATTCCTATGAAAAATGCATTGATTCAAACTGCTTCTTTAACGTATGAAGACGTACGTAAAGATACAGTAAATCTTGCTACAGATAAGCTTCAAGCAAATATGCAAGGGCTTAGTGATCTTGAATTAAAGAATGACGTATCACAAGAGTCTAAGGATGCGGCAAAGAAACGTCTTGGTGAAGAACTTAAACTTTATCATGATGCAGGGTATCTTTCTCTTAAAGATAAAAATGGTGGATTAACTTTAGATAACATCGACTGGAAAGCTTCAAAAGAAGGCATTGGACGCTTTTTAGAAGACATGAGTAGTACTCAATTATCTGAAGGTCTTAAATCTAAGTTAACCAAAGGAATTGGTAGTATCGGCTCTTTAAGTGCAGATGAACAAAAAGAATTACTTAAATACGGAGGAGCAAGAAGAAAAGAGGATGGTTCAATTATTCTTGATCAGAAAGGATTAGAGGCACTTCGTAAAAAACAACTTGCTTTCAACGAAGCTGAAACTGCTCCAGGGCAGGTAATTAAAAGAGCTTCAGATATTCTAGGAGAAGCATCAACTAAAAAAGAAACAGATCTTCAAGGAGCACAGAAAAAACTAGATCAACAAATTTTCGAAGATATTAAAACAGCTTTAGGTACAGGCTCTACTGAAATTGTTCGTGGTTTAGATAGAGTAGCGGCAATTCTTAAAGCAGCAATTAACTAATATGGCGGCATTATTTTTTCAATATTCAAATTCTGGAATTTTCAAAAACAGTGTAGGACCTGGAGGGAAAATCGTTAACTGTGATCTATTCGACGGAATTATTAACGAAAGTGGTGTTTCCATCTTAACATCCATGAGTGTTCAACACAGTGAGACTGTACAGTTCTTTCAATCTTTCGGAGATCTAGTTCATTATTTTTATTTTGGTAGAGGTGTCGGTCAAATTCATTTTGATTTAATGTGTTTCTTAAAATGTCAATCAGACCAAGCCCCAGGTATTCAAAAACTTTGGTCTAGTATTGGCGGCAAGAGAGGACAAAAAGTAACCGTATCATTTAACTCTATTTCTGTTACTGGAATTTTAACAGGATTCAATATAACAGCAGTTGCAGAACCAGAAACTCATTACCTTGTATCTATTGATTTAGGTATGATCGACTCAAGTCTAAAAAAATCATCAGTAACAGGATCATGTTAAACCATTTCAGAACTACACTTCTTAATCTTTCTTACTTTGAACCATCGGAACATATTCCGGAAGAATTCTCAGCAAAAAAATTACCTAATGATTTACAAAAAATCTACGACAAACTCTTTCCACCAAAAAGTTCACGATTTTATCGATTATTTTTGGTTACTGGTTATTTAAAAATGATTGACACTGTAGGTTTGACTAACTACGTATTAGCTTTGGATAATCGAATTAGTTATGAATTGGATACAAAGGAGTATTTTAAAATACATAGGAGATCTAACACAGTTGTCAGTGAAGATAACGGATTTGCTTTAAATGTACTAACAAAATTTGGCACCGTCACGTATAATAATTATAATCATGATACTTTTTTAATTGAACAAGTGAATGACACAAATCAAATTAGAATTTTTTCACGTATTAAAAATATGTATGTAAAAGACAAAGAAGAATATAAGGATAAAGAAGATTCTGATGCATACATCACTGTAACTTTTGAAGACTCCTCAACAAGCAATATTATACAAATTGGTCAGACAGGAGTAACTTTTAATTTTGTAAATATCGGTCAAAATGATTTTACTGCTACTGGAGATAAGTCTTGGGAATTTATAATTGAATCTCCTTATACAGTTGACTTATTATCGGTGATTAGACAACTAGAAAGCACAGATCCATTTAAAACTTTGAATAAATATAATAATAATCTAAATGAACTAGAGGAAATGTGGCTATCAGAATTCAATAGTATATATAAATTTGCAGCTCTGTTAGTGGCCTTCACATATACAATTAATAACTTATGACAACCGACGTAGAAGTTTCAGTAACAGGGATTCCTGGACTCGGATCTAATGGAGAAGGTGTAACCGGTATCAGTATTACTTATGGTTATAATATGATCCCTGTTGCACATATTACGTTAAATACACCTTGGGTTCAGAAAAATGCTCCTAGTCTATTTTCTAATCCAGCCTCATTGAAAAAAAGTACTAAACCAGACAAAGTTAAAATAAAGATAAAATCGGCTACAGGTTGTTTAGATTTCGATGGATTTTTTGATGGTATGTCCAGCGTTCAAACACCAGGAGGAATGGATTTTACTGTTGTAGTTAAAAATAAGTTTCAGATGTTGATGGATATGTATCCGAAATACATTGGCTTATACCCAGGTTCGACATTAGCTTATCGTAATGTACCTAATCTAACAATTGATTCAGGTAATCCACAGGAAATGTATACTAAGTTTTTAAATGAACTAGATCTACAAGTAGCACCACCAAAATTTTATATAGAAGCAATAAAAAAAATAGCTGATTCACAAGAGTCAAAAGAATTTCTTGGTTCAACTAAAGACCTATCTGCATTAGTTAAAATATTAGAAGATCAAGCATATAAAGATTCGTTAAAAGACCTAAAAAAAGAGTTAGATAATATTGATGTAGATAACGCAGACACTCAAGACTTAAAGTGCTCTCAATCTGCAAGTTACTATATTGATATGTTACTTAATGGTGGAGATACTGCTTGGGATTTATTAGTAAACGCTATGGGTGACGTTGGTTGTGTATTAGTTCCATCAAACAAAAAACTTTATGTAATACCTCAGTCTAACTTTTTAAAATTAGACGGTAGTCGTCCAGGTGATCCAAAAAAACAATCGTCAACACCAAATCAAGCATATCCAGCAGATTATAGTAATTTTGTTTTAAATGATACATCTTATAAAAATATTAAATATTGTTTTGTAGAATGCGACTCATCATTATTAACACCTGAATCAGTTATTTCTAGTATATATGCAGATTATTTAGGGCAATATCCTAAAGATGGTAATGATATAACGCCAGATGATGGTGCTAGTGGTGTATTGGTAGTATCAGCACCACCTTATTTGGCTAGAAGTGCTTTGTCTGGTGTAGCGATACATAATGATGAAGTACGTAAAAATATTGAAGGCGGAAAAGCATGGGCAGATACAGGCAAAGGCTCAATTCCTGATACAGAAGAAGATGCTTCTAGTAAAATGGATGGAGATGAGTCGAAGGTTGATTCTGAGATTGGTAAAGATGCGAATAAAATAAGAGAAACAATGGATAAATATGCAAAAGCTCGCTTCCTAATGGAAAAGTACATCGAACGTGCAGGCTCTTTTAATATGCAATTTAATCCACAATGGGTACCTGCAACAACTGGTTTCTTAGCTTGCCAATCTCCATGTTTAGTTTATAATTTCTATGTGACATCGGTGACTCATTCAATATCTATTACAGCTGCAAGAAGTGGTACAGCAGCTACTCAAATTACCTTTAATTCCGCACGATTTGGAAGTGACGTAGGATCGTTATCATCAACTTCAAGTAATGAATTATATTCTTATGATGATGGTAAGATGAAAGGGTTTCAAAAGAAATGGCTTGGCGATAACAGCGCAAATTTCAACGCAAGAAAATAAAATGAAAAGTCCAGAAGAAATTAAAAAATTAATAGACAGTCATAAAAAATTGATTGAATTAGAAGCTTCTAAGAACGCTAAGTTCATACCTCTAACTTTTGTAAAAATAGAAGCATATAAACTAGCGAATGCGGCAGCTCAAAAATATGATGCTTCAACTGGTATTAAATTTTCAACTTATTTAACAAATGCATTACAAAAATTAACTAGGTTGTCTACTCAATATGGAGGAACTGTTCGGGTACCTGAGAATAAACAATTTAAAATTAGTAAGTTAAATCAAATAGAAACAGGACTTACCGAAACATATGGAAGACAACCAACTGCCTCGGAATTAGCAGATGCATCCGGGATGTCACTAACTTCTGTTAATAGTTTATTATCTGTAAGAAAGAAAGATGTGAATTTATCGAATCTAGCTTATACACCTATTTTTCATGCAGGTAATGATGACGATTGGATTCACTTTGTTTATCATGATTTATCTGATAAGGATAAGTTAATTTTTGAATATAAAACCGGCTTTGGTGGAAAACCTGTTTTAGATAATGCTGCTATAGGTAAAAAATTAAGTATGTCTCCATCAACTGTTTCGCAACGTTTAAAATTCATTACCGCAAGATTAGCAGAAGGACTTGATTAATGAAGGCTAAAGAATTGTTTGAAAAATTCCGTAAATGGATGAAAGAAGAGATCGTTGAAAAACGAGTTCAAAATGACGAAGTTGGTTATAATTGGGTTTATAAGGCATTAGAATATGATAAAGAATTGAAGACAAAGGATTATCAACAATTCTTTGACAGAAAAGAATTAAACTCAGAGTATAAAAGTCGTTACGAAGAAAAGTCCCCTAAGTCAAAAAAACAGTATGCATGGATGCAAAACGAAATTAATATTATATATTCATTTCATAAATGTTTTGCAATGAGAAATCAAACTAGGTTACAATATTATAGACACGACTTATCTCAAAAAGGAAAAAGAACAAGAGCAGCATTAAATATCGCTTTAGGTCGATTAAAGTTTTTAAAAGAACAGGCAGAGGATAAAAAATAATGGCTATATCAAATACATCAACAAATTATACAGATCGAAAACTCGACCTTCATATTATGCAAGGTGTGCAGGCCCCAAACCATTCATCAATTACACCTAGTTTTGGTTTGGTTTCTAATTATTGCGCAGGTATACAAAAGTTGATACAAAGATATACAATAATGTTTTTAACTGAAATAGGTTCACAAGAAAACTATCCTGAATTTGGAAGTGATTTCATTACGAAAATAACATCAACATCAAATAATTTTAATCGTAGTGATTTATTTAGTCTATTTGCATTTGCTAACCTCAAAGTTTCAGACGAAATAATTAATTACCAAATTGAAAACAATTTACCACTTGATGAACAACTTAATGTAGTTGAATTAGAGGAAATTGTTAGCACAACAAATGGAGGAGTTTCTCTTAAACTTAAAATAATTCCAAGAGCAGAACAACCAGTTGAATTTTTAATACCATTACCATAACATGAGTGAGTCTTTACAACAAACAAAAACAAGATTAGAAACTTTTATTGGAGAATCCTTTCCTTCAGCAGATATTTCACCAGGATCAGTATTAAATGAACTGTTGATAAAACTAGCCGCGACAATTCAAAATCCAATTAAAAATGATCTAGATGACCTTATTCAAACAAATACTGTAATAAAGGCGTTGGATTCAACAGTTGATACCTTTAATCCAGTTATCGACGGACTTGCTTCAAATTATTCTGTGGTAAGAAATGAGGGTTCTAAATCTGTAGGTAAACTTAAAATTACTGTTACAAGTGAAGACACTATTTTTATAGATGAAGGATTTTCATTCACACAACCAGTATTGAAGTTAAATTATTTAGTTCCGTCTTCTTATAGAATTACTACAAATCCGAGGGAAGCAAGAGATATCAAACTAACAAAAGTAAGTAAAAATAGTACGTTATATTTCTTTATTCTTCCTGTAGTAGCTGAAAATGTCGGAGGACAATATCAGTTATATGATAAAATCAGTGTAAACTTGACAACACCAAATTCTTTAACTGGTTTTGTTGATGCAAAAGCATATGGAAGTTTTAGTTCTGGTTTAGCTTTAGAAACAGATAAAGAATTAATTACTCGTTTTAAATTAGGTTTATCACAAAAGACCTTATTAACTAAGGATTCGATACATGCGAAAGTGTCCGAGCTATACCCAAATTTACAAGACGTGTCTGTAGTTACGACTTCAGACCCAGAAATGTTTAGAAATAAACAAAATATCCTAGGCATATCTACGCTAGGTACAGCAGATGTTTATTTAAGAACCTCTGTCGGTTTGGAAACAGTAACTATTACAAAACCCGCCACAAAAATTTCAGATACTACATGGACTATGTCGTTTGACTATAAAGAAGCTGCAGGATTTTATAGAATAATTTCTATTTTACCTGAAGATTCTGGATTAACAGGAACATTAGAATTTGAAACAGTTTTTGATTACAATAACACTATATTCAAAGATACTAATTTATTGAATAATAAATATGAAGCTCGTTTTACAAAGTATCAAACAGCAGAAGTAATTTTTACTTTTGATGAATCTGTGTATGACCTACCAATTAAAGCAATCGGGGATGAGCAGTTATTTTCAGTTTTAGTCACATACCAACCAAATATTGCAGATATACAAGATTTATTTTTAACTAATAGAATTCTTTGTGCAGATTATCTTGTGAAGGCAATGTTGCCTTGTTTTGTATCTATCGATCTTAAATTAGAAAGAAACAATAGTTTTGGTTCTTTCCCAACTGATTTATTAAAACAGGATATCTATAAATACATTAATGGATTAAAAATTGGAGAAGACCTACAAGCATCAAAAATTGTTGATATATGTCATAATTACGATATTAAGCGTGTAAAGTTACCAATTAAATTATCTGGAGAAATCTTCACAAATAAAGACACGATTATCAATATTAATTCAAAAGATGTTTTAACAATTCCTTCAAACTATCCACTGGGCGTGTCTAAAAAAACTACTGGATTTATTGTAAACTATTTTAATAGTGGTGTTGATCCAGAGGTTAATATTACTGACGCTATAAGTATTACTGTATTATGATTAATATCGATTACAAAAATAGAAACACAACAAAAGGAGACTTCTTATTCAGAAGTCTTGGATCGTTCTGGACACAGATCTTTCAAGACAAAGAAGTTCTAAAAGGTTATACATTAGGACAGGCTGAAGAAATAAAACAACGTTACTTTGATTTAATAGAAGCAGTTAACAACTATTCGATTAAAGAGACCCAAATATTCCATACAGAAAAATGGTTACCAATTACAGTCTTAAAGTCAAAATTTAATAAAATTCCTTTTGTATTTGAAAAGTATAAAGCAGTATTTGGATCACAACCCGCATCAGATAAATATTACCACGACCTTATTTTCAAATTTGGTTTTGAGAAAGAGGCAGTAGAAGATGTCTATCAATACTTTATAGGAAAAGAGATTAAAAATATTGGAATGATTGCTGATCGAGTGATTGCTCCAAATGTTCTTTATTTGTGTGGATCTGATGTAATTATTGAGGACGGTGCACTGACCTTTAATAGTAATATTTTTGAAGAAGATTCTTTTGAAAAATTTGATATTGTTGGTGATAATGGAGAAGCTGTTACTTATATAGATAATGATGGTGTAAAACAACAGGAACAAGGCATAATCATTTGGTTGTATTCCGCAAAACTAGACAAAAATTATTTATATAATAATTTCGGTTATATTTTTGATTTTCGTTTAGATACTTCTGAATTGTATCGAGCTATTTTAGAAATTGTATTTAATACTTTTGTAAACGGTCCGACATTAAACAATATAAAAAGTTTAGTAGCCACCGCATTACAAGTACCAATTATTTATAATAAGATAGAAGTAGTACAAAAATCTTTTTCAGATACGGATCATTCTTATATTGTTACAGATAAGCAATGCTATAAGATAAATAAAAAATTATCCCCAATTAATGTTAAAACCGGTCAATTATTGTATGCTGGTGACGTATTGTGTGAAAATTTTGAATTATTTGATAATGCTTCAAGTGCAAATGGTTGGTGGAAGAAGTCTAATTTATTAGATGGAAGGTTAGCTTTTTCTAAGTATTTATTTCTAGGAAATTATACAAATCAACTTTCTTTTAGCTCTGGACTTGAAACTATTTCTCTAGATGAGAATGGAGATATCGTTTTTCCTGTGCTAGGTTTGCCTGAAGATGTAAAACGATTTAATAACTATCTAAACAACTCAATAGCTAGAAAAAATGTTCTTAAAGATTATTTCAATTTAATTAATCCCTACGATGCAGTTTCCTTTGTTCCGTTAGATTTTATAATGGATAACTTTATGAAATTGAATATAGCTTTTATAAAGATAACATTTCATTCAGATGCCGAGATGTCATATTTTATGCAGTTTATTCCATTAATTAGATCAACATTACCTCCGTATATTTATTTAATTATTAAATTTAATTTATTACTAACTACAGATGAATATTCAAATTTAAACGGAGAATTAGTAAAAATTTTTACAGGTATAACCCTACCCGGAATACCACCAACTCCTCAGTATTGGTATTTAAACGCGGACGCAAGTAATGACGATGGTTATATACAACCAGAAGCGGTTTCAGGTGCTTACACAAATATCAAAGATCGTTTGTTTGAATTATCCAGAGCTTTAAAAACACAACCATATGAATTTGTAACAACCCACGATTCAATTGATGAGGATGCTGAGGCTGATGGACGATTGGTTACAGTTCAAGAAGGTGCTTTACTTCAAAACATTCCAGCAAATGCAACGACTGCTCAAGTAAGTAAGCTTTTATTCCTTGATTTCAGTTAACTTTCAACTATAATAAAAGTATGTCAGAATTATTAAATACGAAAACATTTAAAGGCTTTTTCAAAATTTGGAAAACACACAAAGATACAGGTGTAACTGAGTTAGTGGTAGATCAGCCGAACAAAATTTTATATCAAGGCGCAGACCTTCTAGCATATGCTTTAGGAGGAATAAAGTATGCGAAGATATCACATGTTTATGTAGGCTTTTCCAACTATGACGATGAGGAAGCTTTTGATCTTCCTATTATCGATAAAAATTATAACACGTTACCTTTTTCTTCTTATGGAGTTGAGGGTGGTGATTATGAAGACTACGGTTATTTTCGACTTCCATTATCGTATACTCCGACTTTCCAAAATTCATCAACAGATTATGAGCATAACACTGTTATTTTTACAACAATAATGTCGTTTGATGCTTCTCCTTCTGGTCAATCTGCAGAATTCCAATTCGCAGATAATCCGACCACACAAAGTCATTTATTTGAAGTTGGCTTAGCAGCAGCTCTAGATCCGACTACAACAACAAAAGATCAATTTTTTTCTAGAGCGACATTTACACCAATTATGTTCGACCCAAGCTATAATTTAACTATTTCTTGGGGAATTCAATTCTTATCATAATATGCCTATTACACCATGGATTCCTGCTGTTTCTAAGATTAAAGACGGACAAGACGTCAGTGCAAGTACTGTTAACCCAATCTTAGCTCAGCATACACAAAGAGCGCAACATTTATATGAGAAGTTTAAAGACTTCGGAGATAAATCTGTATTGATTGCTTATGAACAACCTATACTACCTCCAGCGTCAGAATTAGAGCCAATAACAATTAAGAAAAACTCCGTTGTTTTTTATGACAAAGAATTAAGAGGAAGTACTTATGTCGAAGGGCTTAGTCCAGCATTAGTAGACTTTGCCTCAAGCACAATCAACTCTACAGCGTACACACCGGCAAATTCTGCATATTCTTTTGGTATCGTAAAAGATATTAACGAAGATGATGCTCTTGCTGATATTTATATTTTAGGTTTAGTAGAATTTGAAGAAAATATGGATGAAGGGAATGATCCCATCATTCAATCTGATGAAATTAATCCAGAAGAAACAGATCAGTCTTTTCAACCTGGACCATTCTTCTTATCCAGAACAGAGGCAGGAAAAATAACTAGAAATCCAGGCGGTGTTGCCATATATATTGGTTATGCTTTAAGTCGTAAGAAATTAATGTTATCACCTGATGTAAGTGAATTTAATCAATTTTTCACAGCTTATCGTTATAATTTACTTGACCGCCCCGCAAATAAACCTTTCTTAGATGATACAGCTTGGACTTTAGCTGGAGCAGCGGTGCTAAGTAAACAAAAAGTTGGATGGGTTCCAGCAACAGAAGACTTTGTACCAGAAGGAATTATTATTCCAGAAGGTGCTAAATTCTTTTATAATCTTCCTGAAGCTTCCTTAATTGATGTTGACACAGGGATAGATAGTGCTACTAGAGCGGAACAAAAGGATTTATCAAATGTTCTTCCCCCAAATCCTGTAAATTTTACTTTACTAATTGTAAATGGAATTGTTCAAGCAAATGTTGATTTAGACTCGTATGGAGCTTTCTCTTTAACAGAAGCAGGTATTTGGTGGCATTATGATGAAGATGGTCAACAACCATGGGCTTCAGATATTAATGATAAAGAAGAAATAACATTCAGAGGATCAAATTGGGTCCGATTTGAAAACTGTGCACATACTTTTGAACTCAACGATTCATTAAAATTCGAAACTACATCTACACTACCAGTAGAACTAAACACTAACACATTATATTATGTAGTTGGTACGAGAAGTTCAAATGTTGTTCCTGGGCGATTAGATGAAATACAAATCTCAACTGAGGTAGATGGCGATGCTATTACATTTACATCAGATACTACAGCCGACGTATTCTTCGTACCACAACCATATATTTGGAAGTTTTCTAAAGGTAGTGAAGAACAAAGACCAAAAATGTTATTTCAATTCATAAAGTTCAATCCTTCTCTAACAGAAGCGATTGTTACTTCTATGAAAAAATATAACCCAAAATCTAATATTATTAGATTTTATAAGCCAAATAAAACAGAATCAATTACAGGTACTGGAGATCTATTAGCACGTTTGTTACTTACATATTCAGATAATAATCTTTCAGCTGCTGCAACTGGAGTAAGCAATTTAACTTATGACGAAAGTACAGGGATAACAACGGTTTCAAAAGCTCCAATAGTAAGTGCTGTTCTTCCTGGAGATGGAATCGACATACGACAAGTTTCTGTAGGCGGTGTTCCTGTTCCTGGGAATTTCATTGTCAGTTCTACCGTGAGAACACAATCGGGACGTATTAGTTATTTAGAACCAGATGGAGCCGAGTTGCTTTATGACGGATTACATTCATATTTAACAATGCCGCATCCTTCTGTATTACCTTCTAGCTTTATAGCTAAAATTGTTCTACCCTCAGGCATTCCATTAGCGGATATGAGTCTTGTGTTTATGTTAATAGGTACAGAAAATATTGCTGGAGGTAGTACATCTTCTAAAGTTGGATTTGACTTTTCTTATTCCGTCACTAAACCAGGTTCAGTTTTAACTGACAGTACCATCCCAACACCAATATTATTTGATATCCCGGTCCCATCATCAGGATATGTAGCTAAAACTTGTTTTAAACTTGGTTCCGGATTAACCGCTTCAACATTTAGCATTCCCATCTCAGCATTGGCTATCCCTTCTACAGCTTTTTCAGGAGATAGTGTAGTGAATTTTAAAATAACTAGAACAGAACCAGAAACTAATTCATATAACTTCCCAATCGGTGTTGTAGATTTATATTGGAGAATTGGATAATATGCCAGCCGTTGATAATCTTGATTTTTTAAATACTAATACTTTACGTAATTACCCGATTAAAGAAGGTAAAACAAGAGTCAGTACAAATGGAGTATTTACTATTCCAAACGATTTTATTGTAGATATGCAATTAGCTGCTACATATGATCCTGAAGTAAGATTCTATATTTCAAGAATATCTAATTTTGAAGATTCTATCTCTATTGAAATTAGTGATAATGAAAATGTTTTAGTTGGTTCTTTTTTGATTATCCCTTCTAATCATTGGCAATATAAGGATTATTTTTTAACACCTACAGAGGAATATGTAGGTACAAATGGAATCATTACTATTACAGGACTTAAAACAATAAAAGCTGTCCCATCCGGTTCTTTTAGTTTTTCTTTAGAAACTGCTGAACTAGAAGCTAGAGTAAGCGTACCATCGCAAAAAAGTGTAAATAGATTAGTTTTTATAAATAATAATGGCAATTCGTTTTTTACGACAGGAGACGTAAGAATCGTAGCAAGATCTAATATAAGATTTAAATTAGATGAAGAAGATTCTAATACTGTAATTATTGACGTTGGGAATGGTTTAGGTTTAAATACAGAATGCGACGGCCCCACAAAATGCATCAAAACAATCAACGGTATTCCTCCAGACGAAGATTCAAATTTTACATTAGATTTTTCTGATTGTGCTACATTAACACCAATTCCTGCAAACACTGGTCTACTACTAGAAGATATATGTTGTAAACCTTGTATGGGGTGTAATGATATCGAAGAATTAACTACAAGATTAATGACTACTGAAAATGGTTTAGTTGCTTTAAGACAATATTACTCTGACTTGGAAAGATTGTTCACTGACTTCAAAACTACACAAACATATTCTTGTGATTGTCCGCCTGAATCTTAATGACTCTTGAGTATTTAACATCTAATGAATTAAAAAAGTATCCATTTGTAGATTCTTTATCTCTAAAAGATACTGAAGGTAATCAATTGGTAAATAGTATATTTGCCGATATTTGTATTTTAATAAATAATCCAGAAATAGCTTCAGTTAGTTTATTATCTTCAGAGGACAATGGTACAAATATTATTCTAACTTTTTCGGCTTTAGATAAAGATGATGTGTTGGTGGCTAATACATCTATTAATATCATAAAGAACGATGTTTCTTTACATTCCGATTTTTCAGAAGAAGATAATAATTTAACAATTAAAATTGTTACTGGTTCTTCTTTTTTAACTATTGGTAATAGAGATTTTTTGGTCGAAAATACAAAATTAGTAAATTCTGCAGTACACCCTTACACTCCAAGAGTAACAACTCTAACGTTTATGAATGGTGATACTGTAGTAAAGCAATTCTCAAAAGAAAAGATTATAGGTACTGATATATCGATTAAAGAAGGAACAAACATTGCTTTCTCTTCTTTAAATAATTTAGTTTATATAGATGTTAATCCAGGACTAGGTGCTGGACTATTTAATAACTGTGATGATGGTTTAGTGATAAAGTCAATTAATAGTATTAAACCAGACGCATATCAAAATTTTTTACTAAATGTTGATGAATGTTATGAAACTGAAAAGGGTTATCAAGGAGAGTTGGATTGGATTCCTGACTTCGGTATCACTATTAGCAATACATGTACACCAAGATGTACTTCTGAGCAATTTGGAGCCTTTGCACATTACTTAAATCGTGTCAAGGATGGTATGGAGACTGTTTCAGAGTTAGCTGCATCTATTAACGAGGAAATTGCAGATATGATTGATGCCTATAACAATGATACATCTCGAATAGTTCCGTTTGTTAAAGCTGCTGTTACAAAGTTTGAAAATCCATACGGTAGAGCATATTATTCGTTTATCATAAGCTTTTTTAATAAAACAACAGACGAGATTAATGTTACTACAGATATCACTTTTCCAGTAGGAGTTTCATTAGAACCAAAATCAGCACGCTTTAAACAAGGAAGTCGTACAACAGCAAAACTATCTGCAAACATTACAGATACAGTACCGTGCCACCAACAAGGACGATTCGAATTTACTGTAAAAGCTACACCTGGTCAAATTATCGAAATTGAGGCAACAGCCGGAGTGACAAACTTCTCTCAAACATTTACATTAACCTAAATGCTAACATTAGATTTTTTAAATAAGAATATGTACAGGAAGTACCCATTAAGAGCTTCCTGTAATACTGTATTTACTAATGGTACACAGCTCTCTAATAGTTTAATTACTTCTATGCAAATATCTAGTATATTAGATTATTTAGATTTATTTGTTAGTAAAATCCACGTATCAAAAAATTTTATTAGTGTTACAATTTGTAGATATTCTGATGAATTGACTGTCGGAACTTTTAGTGGAACAGTTTTAACTGACTTCGACGTAGTTCCATTATTTTCAGATTTTAACTTTATTAGTGGTAGTCTAACAATTGGAACATTAGAAGTATTAAATAGTTTAAATAAAGGAACATATCATATTCGAGATAAAGTTAACAATAAAGGACTTAAAGATAATGGACTGATTGAAGCTTCCTGTATATTTTGTTATACTCCTCCAGCTGTAAAAAGTATTACTATAGGAGCTAAAAAAATAATTGGGAAAATTACAACCTCTACAGGTGAGAATCTTAAAAAGCAGATAATAGACAATACCACAACATTATCTACAACAAACAAGTTAGCTATTCAAGCAGGTAATGAATTTTTTGGAGGTATTAATTCCTGCCCAACTCCTATAATTAAAAAAATAAATACAGTATTTCCTGATGA
>Ga0315904_10004359_pt1 | contig 20247 bp, 16 predicted proteins | sample LakEriMetagenome_6_FD_203529 | JGI IMG/M metagenome (GOLD analysis project Ga0315904, IMG submission 203529) | Freshwater fungal communities from buoy surface, Lake Erie, Ohio, United States - Buoy 12 MA120 | ecosystem: Environmental > Aquatic > Freshwater > Lake | place: USA: Lake Erie, Ohio...
TGCAGTGAGTAGGACGTCTGGCCGCAAATCACTAGCTACACGCTTAGGGCTTGATGCCTTCCAGCTATTCAAAAACCCCATGATGGCTAAATTCTTCCTATTTGCCATGTTTCTCGGTGGTGCTTTGCAGATTACCAATATGTTTGGGAATCCCTTTTTAGGTGATTTTGGGAGCAACCCTATGTATGTAAATAGCTTTGCCGTAAAGCACAGCAATATTTTGATATCCTTATCTCAGATTTCTGAAACCTTGTTTATACTGGCAATCCCCTTCTTCTTAAGAAAATTTGGCATCAAACAAGTTATGCTGTTTAGTATGATTGCTTGGGTGCTCCGATTTGGCTTGTTTGGAATTGGAAACCCAGGTACAGGCTTGGTATTCCTACTCCTGTCTATGGTTGTATATGGTATGGCGTTTGACTTCTTTAATATTTCAGGATCCTTGTTTGTTGACAAAGAAGCCAAACCTGGCATGCGCGCCAGCGCACAAGGCCTTTTCATGCTCATGACCAATGGTCTGGGAGCCATTCTTGGAGGTTGGTTTGCGGGAGAAATCGTAGATGCGTTTACCAATGCCAGTGGCAGTAAAGACTGGACTTCTATCTGGTTTTCATTTGCAGGCTATGCCGCAGCAATTGCAGTGTTGTTTCTTGTTTTGTTTCGCTATAAACGCAGCGAAACTCAATCGCCCGTGATTGCCTAATCTTTCCCTTGCTCAAACCGCTTGTATTCGTCTTCCTCTTCGTCATCAGGCTCTTCAAACCAGCTGGGATGCTTAGGATGCGGGAATAGCTGTTGAATGCGTTTTCTGTACACCCAAGCAATCAATCCACCGGCTACGACTCCGCTTAAGTGGCCATCCCAAGAGACTTCTGCCTGAAGCGGGAACAAACCCCACACGGCGCTGCCATAGAACAAAATCACTACGAGCATAATCACCATGGGGCCGCGGCGCTGGGAAATGAGCCCTGCCGCAACAAGAAACCCAATCAAGGCATACACAACACCACTGGCACCCACGTGTAAGAATTCTCCTCGGGCGAATCCAAACATGAACAACCCGGTAAGCAACCAGCACAGTGCCAATACACGAGATGCCAAAGGACTATAAACGATGTACAACAAGGCGGCTAGCGCAGTCAGAGAGAGTAAGTTATGTGTAAGGTGTTGGAGATTGGCATGTACCAATGGGACCGTGAGAATACCTGTAAGGTAGGCAGGATCGCGCGGGTGAATACCATAGGCGCCTGTATTGATTTCAAAAAGTACAGCAGTGTAATAGCACCATGCGATGACAATGGCCAGAAGTGCCGGAATAAGGAGCTTTTTTACAATATCACGCCAGAGGTTCATGAAGGTCGATGCTACAGTTTAACCATTCTGCATCAAACTTAACACCATACTTCTCATAAAAGCGAATCGCAGGTTCATTCCAATCCAAAACCTGCCATGTCATGCGCGGATAGTTGTTTTCTCTGCCAAATTGCACGCAGGCTGCGAAAAGCTCCTTCCCAATACCTTTTCCTCTGTGAGCCTCATTGACGACAATATCTTCCAAATAGAGCACAGGGCCTTTCCAAGTAGAATAGCGCACATAGCAAAGAGCTATGCCCACGATGGCATTCTCAATGCAGGCAACCCAGCAGTGAAACAAGGGGGTTGCGCCCCAACCGTGCAAGCGAATGGCTTCAGCAGTATTTATGACTTCCTCAGGTGCTTTCTCATACACTGCCAATTCGTGAATGAGTTGAAAGATACCATCAGCATCTTCGGGTGAAGCAGGTCGAATAAAGGGGGTTGAAAGTGAAACGGGAGCACCGTTCATTATTAGCGAACCGCTAATTTTTGGGTTTTGGTAGATTCACCACTCTTGACTTGCACGAAATAGACGCCTTTGTCTAACTTGGCATCAGAAAGTTCGATGCGAACATGGCCATTGGCAAAATCAGTAGGCTTAAGTGGGTAGTTGTATACCACTTGACCAAGTACGTTAGAGATAACAATACTTGCAGCAGGATACTGTGTTTCTGTAAAATCCAGATTTACGTTAAAGTAAGATCCGTTAACTGGATTGGGATTAATAGTAAAAGAAGGACCAGTAGTTACAGGACCAGAGGCTTGCACTGCGGTGAACAGTGGCGTAAGCATGAGCAGTATGAGTACGATTTTCTTCAATTGATTTCCCCTCTTTGCAAATATAAAACAAAAAAAGGCACTTTTGCAAGTGCCTTTTTAAATTCTTGAATTCGACTGAATTACTTCTTAGCAGCTTCAGTTGGAGCAGCAGCAGCAGTGTCAGCAGCCATTGTGTCACCAGCAGGTGCAGCAGCTTCAGGAGCTGGAGCAGCAGCAGCAGTGTCAGCAGTAGCTGAGTCAGAGTTAGAGGTTTCAGTTGAACCTGAGCAAGCCGCGAAAGCGAAAATAGCGCAAGCAGCGATAGCGAAATAGATCTTTTTCATTTTGTTTACTTCCTGATTAAATGTGCCGCAAAAATAAGCGCCCAAAGTTATTTTGCAAAATATTTTTAATTTTTTTTTGAAAATCTCTCAAACGCCCTTCAAAAAATACATTACAACCCGCTACTGCATTGAGTTCTATTGAGTTGGATGTTTGTTCGATTTTTTTACTCCGCTGCCTTCGAACGTCGGAAAGTGCTCTGCATGGCAATATAAACAGCTACCAATGCCACCATTACAATAAACAACATGGACATCTGGGTGCTAAGTTTTGGCGTTTTAGGTAATGCCAAGATAACTACGGTGTTGATTACCATCTGTACTCCAAAATAAATGAAGCTAACTGTTAAATGAGGCCATTTGCGCAAATGAACCAATCGTTTGAATAGGAAATCCCTATGAGGCACAAAAATGTTCTCTCTTAAAATAAGTTTGTATACCACCGTAAGGCCTGCGTCAGCACCAAACACACTAAACAATAGCAAGTATGCATAGTTGCCTGTGGTTAACAGAAGGTTATACATCAAGTACAGAATAATGAATGCAATACCGATACTTCCTACATCCCCAATAAAGGCCAATGCCCTTGTGCGAATGTTAAACGCCCCAAAAATCCCAAGGGGAACCAATATTGCAATAAGAAAATGAGAGTTTGTAAAATGCAATGCCTGCCCCTGCTGATCTACTATGGTTTCATTGAGGTATAAAAATGAAGAAAGAACCAAAATACAATGTAAGGTGAGCATGCCATTAATGCCGTCCATGAAATTGTAGGCGTTGAGGACCCCAACTCCAAATATAATCGCAGCGATGCCTAAAGCTATTGCCTCAGGACCATAAGATTGAAATGACTGAAAGGGCAACTGACTGACCATTATAGACACAGCCAATACCTGCACGGCAAGTCGGAAACTATGCTTTAAGAAAAATAAATCATCTAGGAAACTGATACTCGTGAGCAGAAAGAATCCCAACACAAATAAACCCGAGAGTTCGAAGGGTTGCCAAAACAAATAAATGATGAAAGCAAGCACGAGAATAATGCCCATACCTGTCACTGTAGGTTGGCGGTGCGAGCTTCTCCCATTAGGGTGGTCATGCAATCCGTACTTATGTGCCAACTTCATAAACACATACGCACCGATACTGCATCCAGAGATCATAGAGAAGAAAAGGGTAAAACTAAGTTCCACGTTCGTTTCCGGATTTGTGGCAAAAATAAGTGATTATATCTATACAAATTGACACAAACTATACCAAGAGTATAGACAATGCAATGAAATGCCTATTTAATTGTACAAGCCGGCAATTTCATTGGCAAATTTCTCCATCACCACCTTGCGCTTAATTTTCAAGGTTATTGTCATGTCTCCATCCTCTACACTAAAGGGATTGCGCTTCACAACAAACTCCTTCACCCTCTCAAATTTGGCCACGTTTTCATTCAAACGCTTCACCTCACTCGCAACCCATGCAATCACTTTTTCATCCCGAATAAATGGATCATTTTCCACAAAATAGCTATCAGACAACCCTAACTCCGGCTGCATGTCTTCGCGGTTCGGAACGATAATGGCCGTCACATATTCCTGCTTATCTCCGATAATGAATATTTGTTCTATTCTAGAACTTCTTAAAAAATTATTTTCCAATTGGGTAGGATAAATATTCTTACCTAAGCTAGTTACCAGCATGTTTTTCAAGCGGTCAGTAATCTTTAAATACCCTCTATCAAAACGTCCGATATCCCCTGTGTGGAACCAACCTTCTGCATCAAACACATTGGCAGTTTCATCGGGCTTGTTCCAATAACCCCTCATAATATTTGGGCCTTTGGCCAATATTTCTCCTTCTTCACAACTAAAGTTTGAATCAAAAGAAAAGTAGTCCTGCACAGTAATCATTTCTTTGGTTTCAATATTTTGTATGGCTACTTGCTGGCGGGGTGCCACACGACCTACCGTGCCATACAATTGCCGGTGAAATTCATTCACAGTGATAAAAGGTGAAGTTTCAGTCAAGCCAAAACCTTCTTGAACTTTCAGTCCCAAATTGGCAAAAAACTCCCCTACATGTGGAGGCAAAGCGCCGCCACCACTGACAAACAGCTTCATTCTTCCGCCCATTTTTGCTTTGATCTTAGAATACACCAATTTTTCGCCAATGGCGTATGACAAAGCCAACAACGGACCCGGTGTTTTACCTTCTTCTTTGAGCCTGCGCACTTTATCACCTACACGCAGTGCCCATGTGAATATTGCAAATTTCACCTTGCCTGAATCTTTGGCATTCTTTGCCACTTTATCGTGTATGCGTTCCAACAACCTTGGTACACAGGCCATCAGTGTAGGGTTCACTTCATTAATGTTCTGCGCCACCTTGTCTACAGACTCTGAAAACGCAATTTGCGCCCCAACATACTGACTTAAATAGTTGGTAGCCATACGTTCGTATACGTGACTTAAGGGCAGAAAACTCAAGTAACGGTCGTTTTTATTGATATCTGGCACCAGGTCAATTGCATCGAAGCAATTGGTTAGGAAATTGCCATGGGTGAGCATGGCCCCTTTAGGAACACCGGTGGTACCGCTGGTATAAATAAATGTAGCAATATCATCTCGGGTTACCTGCGAATACATAGTCTCAGCAGTAGCACTCCATTTGTCTTTATTCGCACGCCCTATTTCTATCGCTTGGGTAAAGGTCAGGAACTTATCATTGGTTTCTATGTCTTCAGGCATAGAAATAATGCGCAATACATCCAGACACATTGATTCTACTTTTTTGAATTTTTTCAGTAGAAAATGATTTCCTGTAAATAATATTTTAGCGCCACTGTCATTCAGAATAAAAGCGGTTTCATCGGCAGTGAGTGTTGGGTAAATGGATATATTAATCATGCCCAACTTTTGTAAGGCCTGGTCAATAAAATAAAATTCAGGAGAATTTTCCATTACCATGGCTACCCTATCCCCTTTTTGGAGTCCATTTTCCAAAAAATAAGATCCTAGGCAGCTGGCCTTATCTAATACTTCGGCATAACTTATTTCATTCCACACCCCTTTTTCTTTGCGAATCAAATAGGTGTCTTCAGGCTTGTTTATTGTGTTTGCAGCATGCAAAAACATGGCATGCAATGAGGGAAAGCCAGGATCATGTAGCTGAGATTTGCTCGTAATTGTCATAAGGAAAGTGGCAAATTGCCACAAAAAAAGTAAATAACCAAAAATTTGAATTACCGATGGTAAACGCGGCGGGTCCAAATATCCAAGATATTGGGCTGCTCCTGCCACTTGATTTCATCGGCTTCTTCTGGCGTATCACTCCTAAATATGTAGACGTAGTAATATTGGTTTTCAGGCATGAAAAACTTATACGCCGTCACCCCTTTTACATACATATTTTTAATGTGTTTATTGGCATTGCTTTCATTCTTAAACACCCCAATTGTTACATAATAGCCGTTTTTGGGATAGTCGCGTTCTAAGGACTTTAGCATTATTTTACTTGTATCATAGCCGCTTTTCAAGAATTTCATTTCATCAAAAGAGCTAATAACAATTGTATCATTTCGCAACTTAATGGTCTCTACAGAAATTACATTGGCAGAGTTGCCGGCATTGGCTTCCTGCTTTTTAGGCTGCACTTTTCCATCATCGGTATTGTCTGAATACAAAGAATCGCCCGAAGCAGTTTGAAATGCAATGGCATCGTAGTCTATATCTGAAACCAAATCCGAAGTCCTTCCCAACTGAATGGCCGTGAAGAATTCATGTCCGCTGCCCAGCAGTTTGCTTTCTGCTGCATAAGGCATTGAATAAGAATATCCAATTTTAATGGTGTTCCTTACAGTTCCTCCTATTTGCAGCGATATGTTTTTATTCCCTGCGCTATGAATGCCAATATTCACCACATCTTTCAAGGTTAAATTGGCCCCGTATTGCAGCAGTGCGTTTTTAAAGTTGTACGAACTTATACTTAGAACGGGATGCAACAAGAGGTCTCTATTCAACTTGAATTTCGCAGAAACAAAAGCGTTTTGCGTGTTTGCCAATTGAAACTGCGCGGTGTAATTATAATAATCAAAATCAAAGCGCGGTTTATTTAACCGTCCACTGGAAACTCCAAATAGAAATCCGCTTAATTGGTAGCTCATGGAAAGGCGGAAATCCAATCGATTTATGGTTTTGCCCTGCTGTAAACTCAAATAATAGGGATCATCTTGGCTAATTACATCAATAGCATTGGGGTTAAATCGTTGAGACAACATCCCCAAGGAAGCCGCTGCATGTAAACGGTTTCGTTTGGAAAATGGCAAGGTATACGCATACGAAACATAGCCATTGGTGAGGGTTGAAAAACCAACTTTTTCTTGGCCCAAGTTAAAGCCCAATCCTATCCGCTTGTCAGGATTTGGAAAAGTGGCACTGGCCATCAAATTGGTAGGGCTTCCTTTTACACCAGTAAACAGGCGATTGTAAAATAAACTTACCTGAGACTTATTCGTAGCATTCAGTGCAGATGGGTTTATCAAACTCCAATCCTGATAATACTGATCTATACGCGTGGCCAATTGTGCACTGCTGGTGCCAACCAATCCAAGAACCGCGATGAGGGGGAATAGCTTCTTCATTAGTAGGCGATATGCAAATACCCTCTAAAGGGCTCTTTTTCTGTTGGAACTTCTATGGTGTACAAATAATTGCCTGCGGGCAAAGGGTATCCTGTTTTGTCGGTGCCCACCCAAGTGTGGTTGTAACCCGAAGTCTGCTGGTAAACCAGTTCACCCACACTGTTGAAAATACTTACTTTACCAATTTCGATATTGGGTACTTCACGCAAGTCCCACTGGTCATTCTTACCATCGCCATTGGGGGTAATCATATTGGGGATGCGAATAAACAAAGGTTCAACCACGCGCACCTTAACAGAATCAAATTCTATGCAGCCATTTCCATCCGTAACCTTCAGATAATAGGTTGTGTTTACCTGGGGTCTTACGCGGGTGCGAACCGAATCTGGGCTTTCTACCTCGCTGCGAGGCAGCCATTCGTAAGTTATTCCGCCGTCACCTTTCAGCGTAATATATCTGCCTCGGATAAGGGCAGTATCTTTTCCTGCATCAGCAAAAACAGGAGGATGCTGCTTTACCTCTACACTATCTACAACAAAGCAGAAAGGACTGGTATACGCAGTTACCCTTCGGGTTCCTACCGTTTTGAAGAAGCGCGTTCTGGAAGTATCTCCATCATCCCATTTTACATAGGCTCCACCGTTTGCGCGGGTGCGGAAAGAATCTCCTTCACACACTGGATTGTTGCTGCCACTCACCAAATTGATAGTGGGTGCATTGGTAAGTACAATATTCCTTGTGAGGCTATCCTGACAGCCGTCATTGGTGCCGATAATCAGGCGTACCGTATAATTACCCCCACTGGCATAGGCATGGGTAGTATTTACTCCAGAGCCAGACTGGCCGTTGCCAAATCGCCAGGTTCTTGAAGCAATTGTGGCAGGCGATGCTGAAGAACTATCGGAAAATTCAGCAGGCTTTGGCAAGCAATAGGTGGCTACGCCAAACTTAATAGCGATAGAGTCCTTCACCCGATACGTTTGGGTAACACTATCGCGGCACCCTCTGTCTGTAACAGCGAGCAATTTTACAGGGAACGTGCCACTTTCTGTGCGCTGGCCCGCATTGGTTCCCACTTTCAAAGGCGAACCCCAGGAAAATACAGGTGTAATCACTTGTCCCTGCTGTGCAGTTGATGCATTTTTGAAGGTAAACAAGTTGCCGCGGTAACACTGAACAGAGTCATTGGGAACAATAGCTTTATCCAAGTAGAATGCCGCATTGGGCAGTGCATATATGATTACAGCGCGGTTAAAGGTGTCTTTGCAACCGCTTTGCGCTTCAACAGCCAAGCCCAATTGGTAGGTTCCGGAACTTGGGAATACCCGCTTCCACACTTTCCCTGAGCCAGTTGCTGTATTATTTACTATCCAAGACCAGTTTTTAATAGTGTCGCCAACAGAGCCTCCTAAGCCCGTAAACACCGTGGTGTCGAACTGACAGGTATTGCTGGTTGTAAAATTAGGCGTAGGTTTTTTGTAGATATTGATATCCTTGATAAAGGTATCGATACAGCCCGAATTTGAGGTGGTAATTAAGGTTACGGTATACTTACCGGGGCTTGCATATTGGTAGTTAAATGCCAAGCCGCTGCGGTTATTGCCATCACCCAAGCGCCAAGCGTGTGTCGTTATGGTATCGGGAGATGAAATTGTAGAACCATCTATAAAGCTTAGGGGTTTCCCAAAACAATCGTCACCTTTTGCAAAAAACGCATCAGGTCCATTTTTAAGGGTAATGGGGATGGTAATGGTGTCCAACAAATTCAGGGTATTGGTCACAATCAGACGTACATTGAATGGACCTGTGGAGGTAAAAGTGAATTTGGGGTTCTTCAGCGTAGAGGTATCTGCATTGCCAGGAACACCGAAATCCCAGCGCCACTTGTTAATCGTAGACTTAAAAGTAAAAGAGCTGTCGCGGAATTGGATAGACGCATTGACACATTTACCCGTCCAGCCGAATTTGGCCACGGGCTCGCGGCGTCCGAGTGTATTTGTGCCACCAACCACATTGGCAAGGGTAAAGATTCCTGCAGTATCGGTAGTATTCGACGCTTTGATGGTACCCAAAAAGCGGGTATTGCCTACCCCTCCCAAATTAATAAATGCACTAATGAGGGGCTGATACGCAACCAAACGCAATTTTGATGGATCAAAAACCTCATCATCATTTTTTGTAGAATCGTATTGCACTTGATACCTAAACCCGCTGGGCGTAGATAAATTTTGGTGTCGAAAATGCCAATAATGCACCTTCGAAATATTCTTAATGCCGGGTGGTAGATTTACGGGAGCAATAGGCACAGCAAAGGCTGTGGCCCAATATCGGTTCTGTGTTGTGGAGCTCTGTTTAAACGAGCAATACACGGGCCTAAAATCGCCGCCTGTTCCGATTGGGAAATACATATCGGCAACAACTGTAAGGTTATTTACCCGGTGCAATTTATTGTCTACAAAAGAGGTGCGAGAACCCCCAGTAACCACGCACTTAAAACCAGCCACAAGATTGTTGTTGGTGCCGGATGCATCGATAATACCATTGATGAGCCGCAAGCTGTCGGTAATGATAAAGTCGCGACCACCGAGAATCGTAGCCCGCTTTCCTAGGCCATTCATTCTGAAACAGGTAACAGAAATATTGTCGAGCAAGCTAAAAGTAACAGACTTGGTAACGATGATGCACTCTGGGTAAGCGCCTCCGGTAATCTGTACAATATCGAGGTCACTTATTACAGCGAGGGCGCCTGCAATGGTCTTTTTAGGGCCATTTACCCCACTGCTAAATGCGTCAAACTTGCCATTCCACGCATCGTTGCCAAAATCACCATCCACATAGAAGGTGGTAGCCTGAACAGCATGTACGAATGCCATTAGGGCAACAATTACTATTGTCCTGATATTATTAAGACTCATACTCCGGATTACGAAAATAGCACATCCGGACGAATTTCCCTAACAGCCGTCCATTAAAATAATAGAATCTTCAACATACTGTTGAAAAACCTCAGACTGCTTCGGCTTCTACGCTTTGCACTTCTGGCACCATTCGGCGCAAAAGGTTTTCGATACCTGCCTTCAGTGTCATGGTAGAGCTAGGGCAACCACTGCAACTGCCTTTCATTTGAACCGTAACGATGCCGTCTTTGAAACTCTTGAAGTCAATAGCACCGCCATCCATTTCCACTGCGGGACGCACGTGGTCATCCAGCAGTTGGCGAATCTTGCGTTCGATTTCACCCTCTTCTTCCTCGCTGAGTTCTTGGGTTTTGGTCACGATTTCTTTACCATCCTCGATCCACTCGGTGAAGAAAGATCTCAAATCAGGAATTAAGTCGAACCACTCGTAATCTTCATTTTTGGTAATAGACACGAAGTTGTTCATGATAAATACCCCTTTCACAAAAGGCATTTCGAAAAGAGCCAGTGCCAACGGACTGCGTCCTGCACTTTCAGCCGTTCGGAAATCAGCACTGTCGTTTGGCAAAAACATTTTATTTGCCACAAACTTCATACTCGCCGGATTGGGAGTTGCCTCAGCATAAACGGTCACAATATTTTCTAGACTCTTTTCCATGGTGCAAATTTACAACGCTTTCGGATATTATTTGTATTGAATCTAAATAACAAAGTATACACAAGAAGGTTTTACTTCCCAAAAATGCATTTGATTTGCATTTTATGGCCAAAATTAAAACTACATTTTTCTGTCGTTCCTGCGGATTTGAAAGTCCAAAATGGGTAGGGAGATGCCCGTCCTGCAATGAATGGAACACATTTACTGAAGAAAAAGTAGTACAAGGCAAAACGCAATCTGTGCGCCAAGCACCTAAGGAGAAAATTGCACCGGTAAAAATTTCTGAAATCCGCGCAGGCGAAATACCGCGAATGCACCTTTCCGATTCGGAATTAAATCAGGTATTAGGCGGCGGAATTGTGCCAGGTTCCGTAGTATTACTTGGCGGTGAGCCCGGCATAGGAAAAAGCACATTGCTGCTACAGGTAGCATTGCACAGCGATTTTAAAACCCTGTATATCAGCGGCGAAGAAAGTCCTGAGCAAATCAAAATGCGGGCCGATCGCTTGGGAAATGACAAAGGCAATGCATCCATCGTGTCGGAAACCCTTTTGGAAAACGTGTTGGATGCCATGAATGAATTTCAACCGCAGTTGGTGATTGCCGATAGTATTCAAACCCTGTATAGCGATTTGTTAGACAGCACACCTGGCAGTATTGTTCAGATTCGAGAGTGCACGGCCAAGCTCATTCAATTTGCGAAAGAAAACCACGTGCCAGTAATTCTCATTGGGCACATCACAAAAGATGGCAGTATCGCAGGCCCCAAACTGCTGGAACACATGGTGGACACCGTGCTGCAGTTTGAGGGCGACAAACAATACACCTACAGGGTATTACGCACTTTGAAAAACCGCTTTGGAAGCACCAATGAAATGGGCATTTACAACATGTCTGGTGCGGGATTAGAGGCGGTATTGAATCCTTCAGAAATTCTCTTAGCCCAGCGCGACGAGCAACTCTCGGGTGTGGCGATAGGTTGTGCATTGGAGGGCGTGCGCCCTTTGCTGTTAGAAGCACAAGCACTGGTAAGCACCGCGGTTTACGGCACACCCCAGCGATCCTCTACCGGATTTGACTTGAGAAGATTAAATATGTTGCTCGCCATTATTGAGAAACGCTGTGGTTTCCGACTTGGGCAGCAGGATGTTTTTATCAATATCGCTGGCGGATTGCGGTTAGAAGACCCATCCATTGATTTGAGCATCGCAGCCGCCGTGATGAGCAGTTTTCAAGGCATACCTTTAAATCCCAAAACGGTGTTTTGCGCAGAAGCGGGATTGAGTGGCGAAATACGCGCGGTGCAGCGTGTAGAGCAGCGCATAAGCGAGGCGGAGAAGTTGGGATTCGAAGAAATTGTGTTGAGCAAATACAACAAAATCCCATCGGGAAAACGAAAAATACAAATTCGCACATTTGGCAGGATTGACGAAGTGTTTGAGTGGATATTTGGCTAAAAAGACTCCTTCCTATTTGGGCTTGAGGATATTCACATCTGCGGCATAACTCTATAAGATGTTGTCATTGAGAGTTATTTCATTTGTACAAGAATTATGATTCAAAAAGGGATTTCACTTAAGGGATTCAATACCTTTGGTTTTGGGGTAGATGCCGCACTTTTTGGGCGTATCACCCATACTGAGGCCATCGAGGCCATTTGGAAAACCACCCTAATTCCTTCCAGCCACCTGCTTATTCTGGGTGGTGGAAGCAATATTGTTTTTGCTGGCAATTATCCAGGATTGATATTGAAGAATGAAATTATGGGAAAAGCCATAATTCAAGAAACCGACCAACATGTGTTGCTGAGAATTGGTGGCGGCGAAAATTGGCATGAAACGGTGATGTGGGCCGTATCCAATGGCTGGGGAGGCATGGAGAACCTCAGTCTTATTCCAGGCACGGTAGGAGCTGCGCCTATTCAGAACATAGGTGCTTACGGCACTGAATTGGAACAGGTATTTGACCACCTCGAAGCTTTTGATTTGCAAGAGGGCAAGCGGGTAACTTTCAACCATGAGCAGTGTCGTTTTGGCTACCGCGAAAGCATTTTCAAGCACGAGGGCAAAGGCCGATACTTTATTACCCATGTTGTTTTGCGGCTTGACAAAAATCCAACGGTAAACGTAAAATATGGCGATATACAGGCCGTATTGGACGGATTAGGCATTGCCAATCCGAGTATACAGGATGTGTCGAATGCAGTTATACAGATTCGAAGAAGCAAGTTGCCAGATCCTGCTACCTTGGGCAATTGCGGTAGCTTTTTCAAGAATCCCGTTATTGAAATCCAGCATTTCACAGCATTACAAGCGCAATACCCAGACATAAGAAGTTTCCCCGCTGCTGAAGGAACCGTAAAGGTCCCTGCGGCATGGCTTATTGAAAAATGCGGATGGAAAGGATTTCGGCGTGGGGATGCAGGCGTGCATGCAAAACAAGCATTGGTATTGGTAAATTATGGCCAAGCAAGTGGACCCGAAATCATTGGCCTGGCCAAAGAAATTCAACAATCGGTGTGGGACACTTTTCAAGTTCGGTTGGAGATGGAAGTAAATGTGAGGTAACACGCCCATCATTTTACCTTGATTTGACCGATACCCGCCTATTTTATTGCATACAGTAACTGCATAATTCAGTAACTTTGCATAGAATGCTTCACAGAAAAATTCTAAGTCTATGCATGCTTGCAGCGATGGTGCATGCAGGAAGGGCCCAAAGTGGATTTGAGCACACCGTGATACGGGACATTAAAGCACCCTTAATTGCGGTATTTGACCCCATGTTGAGTGAAGACAATTGGGTGGCGGCGCAACCCGCAGCGATGCCCGAGCACGCGCCAGGCTCAGAAGACCTGAGAAAGCGCATTGACGCAGCGCGCATGTCTCGCATGAAAGGCCCGATGAACCGCGGCAATTACAGTGGAAGGACCACCAACCCAAGCTTTATTGCTCCAGTAATCGACGGAAGCTATAACGGCGGCGGTGGCGGTGGCACACCGAACGACAACCACGTTGCCGTGGGGAATGATGGAAAGTTTATCAATGTATTGAACACTACCATTCGCGTGCACAGCGCAGATGGTCCTATAGTTCGATCTTGGAGTTTGGAGAATTTCGTAAACAATCCTGGAATTAAAATTGACCCCATCCCTACCCTTACTCGGGTATATGATCCAAGGGTACTGTATGATCCGATAGCGGATAGATATATCATCGTGTACATGCATGGTACAACCGATGTAACCAGCTTTATCGTAGTGGCATTTAGCACCAGCTCAGACCCGCTAAAGCCGTGGAATGTCTACAAAATCCCTGGCAAACCTACCAACGACCTGATTTGGAGTGATTATCCTATTGTGGCACACAATAGCGAGGATCTCTTTTTTACCGTAAACCTTATCGGCAATGGCGCTAGCTGGGAAGAAGGATTTACGGAGGCTGTGATATGGCAAATTCGCAAAGAAGATGGCTACCAAGGGGACACCTTGCACAAAAACGTATATACGGGTATCAAGTACGAAGGCAAAGCATTGCGTAGCATTTGTGCCATTCAGAACAACCCTATGCCTACAGGCACCGACAACTATTTTATTACAGTAAGACCGCTTGCAGAACAAAATGATACTGTATTTATGCTCAGGGTGAACAACACCCAAAAAAGCGGTTTGGCTGACCTGGAGACGAAAGTATTGCGCAGTGAAGTGCCCTATGGTTTTCCGCCTAGTGCATTGCAGCCAGACACCTCTTACAAGTTGCGCACCAACGACTGTCGTGCCTTAACCGGTATTCGCACAGGCAACACAGTGCAGTTTTTGCAAAACACCATGAACTTTAGCACCATGCAGGCCCATCTGACCCATAGCACGGTGTATAATATTGATGGAAATGCATTTATACGCGGAGGACTCATTACAGACGACTCACTAGATTTAGGTTACCCCGCCATAGTCTCAGCATCAACCAAGGACGGTGAAGCTTCCTCCCTTATCACTTTTGTTTATAGCAGTCCTTGGCATTATCCAGGAACGGCGGTTATGTATCGCAACCGTTATGGAGAATATTCTGATATTGTAAAAGTAAAACAAGGACAGTCTTTAATCTATTACAATTACATCCCCAAGGGCGAACAGCGCTGGGGCGACTACGAAGGCATACAGGCCAAATACAATGAACCGGGTGTGTATTATCTGGTAGGTTCTTATTCGATAAACAGCAGCATGGCCGCTTGGGTTGCGCGCATTACTATAAACGACACTGTATACAACCAACCTGTATCTCATGTTAGGGTATTTCCAGTGCCAGCGCAGTCTGACATTTTCACGGAGATTCAGGTGACCCAAGAAGGCAAATACAGCATAAGCCTTTACAATACCTTGGGACAGAAAGTAAAAGACAAACCTGCTATGGAATTGTCGGCAGGAACCCATTTGTTGCGCATAGACCCGAATAGTGTAGCACCGGGGGAATACATTATTCACGTAATTGCACCGGACAGCAAGATCATTCACAAAGAAAAAATCATAATACTTTGACCCAGGAAGCCAAACCAGGAGAGGTTTTCCTGATAGACAAGCCCTATGGCTGGACCTCCTTTCAGGCCGTAAAAAAGGTAAAGTGGATGCGTATGGCAAAGAAATGTGGCCATGCAGGCACCTTAGATCCGCTTGCCACGGGATTATTGGTTATTTGCACAGAACGGAGCACAAAGAAAATCAACGACATACAAGCAGCGGAAAAGGAGTATGTAGCCGAGATTACCTTAGGTGCTACCACGCCCAGTTATGATATGGAAACTGAGGTAGACCAGCATTTCCCCACTGAGCACATAACCAAGGCATTGATTGAGGAAACCTTACATCAATTTCGGGGCACAATTATGCAAAGACCGCCCCTATTTTCGGCAATAAAAGTTGATGGAAAACGCGCCTACACCCTTGCGCGTGGTGGCGTGGAACATGAATTGGCAGAGAGGCCTGTAATCATTCATGAAATTGAAATTGTGCAGTTCGAAGCCCCTCTTCTCACCTTGAGATTTGTATGCGGTAAAGGCACCTATATACGCAGTTTGGCTTTTGATATTGGCAAAGCCCTGAACAGTGGTGGCTATCTCAGCGGGCTGCGACGCACGCGTATTGGGGAATACAAGGTGTCCGATGCCATTGCCCCAGAATCGGTTCAAAACCTAAGAGAACAAGGCAACTTATCGAAATAAAAGCTCGTCTTACATATTAATACACCGGTATGAAACGAATTTGGGCCGGTTTTTGTTATTTTGTAACCAATGTTTGTAAGAAACCTCACGATTGCAATTGGAATTGCCCTATTAGCGGGTAGTTTAAGTTCATGCAGCGATGCCAATGCCGGCAACCTTAAGTCAGATGCCCAGTCATGGATTAAGAATTTGCTTACCCCAAGACAAACCACACTAGAGAAGGCGGAATCTGGCTATGTGTTGAAAGGCAATCTGAAGAACAAACCTTTCAATTTGTTGATGTTATGGGAAATGGACCCGAATGCAGGTCAGATTTTCCTGGATAGCGCAAGAACGGACAAGAATGGCAACTTTGAAATCAAAGGCAATGTTAAAGAACCTTTGTTTTGCCAATTGCAGTGGGATGAAAGCAGCGCGATTTACCTTATTGTAGACAACAAAACCAGCGGCACCATGCAAATAGACCCCAACGACGGGACCTACAGTGTAGAAGGTAAATCTGCTGAAGGAATAATTGAAATGAAGGAATTGTTGGATTTGAATTCCGATTTCATGAACAAAATGGAACAATTAAAGGCAAGAGCTGCCAATATTCCACAAACAGCCGAAGGATATAGTCAAGGCATGGCATTGCAGGCCGAATACAATAAACTTATAACACAAAGAGTTAGCAAAATACGTGAATTGGCCTTGTCAAAACCCAAGTCTTTACTGCCCGCATTCATTATCACCTATGGTGTAATTGAAGGCGTAGATGTGGAATTGATGCAGCATGCCATAAAAAGTGGTAAGGCGCGATACCCAAATTCTAAGTATATCAAGCCTATAGAATTACAGTATGAACAAGAGAAGCGACTGGGTATTGGCGCTATTGCACCAGAAATAAAACTACCACAACCCAATGGAGATACCTTATCGCTGAGCAGTTTGCGCGGTCAGGTTGTTCTGATTGATTTCTGGGCAAGCTGGTGTGGTCCCTGCCGTCGTGAGAATCCGTTTAATACGCAATTGTATAAGCAATACCACCCGAAAGGTTTCGAAATCTTGGGCGTATCCTTGGATGATGATAAAGGCCGTTGGAAAGGCGCTATAGCCAGTGACAGTTTGGTTTGGAAACATGTGTCCGATTTAAGAAAATGGAGCAGCATAGTGGTGCCTTTGTACAAAGTAGAGGCAATACCTGCTACCTATTTGATAGATAAAGACGGAAAAATCTTGGCCAAAGGCTTGCGCGGCGAGGCATTGGCAGCCAAACTCGAGGAATTGTTTGATTAACAAAAAACAAAACCCTCTCTAAGATAATATTAACTTAATATTGCAGTGAACATGCAGTAACAGCATTGTTATTGTTTTGTAACTGCATGATTAAGAAGATGCCAAAGATTCTGATTGTTGACGACGAACAGGATATCCTGGAATTGATTAGGCATACGCTTAACAAGGAAGGTTTTGATGTTCAGGTTGCGGCCAATGGGGCTCAAGCCGTTGACACCGCGCGCAAATTCATGCCTGAGCTGATACTCATGGATGTTATGATGCCCGTAATGGATGGCATGGAAGCCTGCAGACAGCTAAAAGAAGATCCGATCACCTCTGGTATTGCCATCGTATTTCTCACTGCACGCAGTGAAGAATTTGCAGAGCTCGCTGGTTTTGAAGCAGGAGCTGATGATTATATCGCAAAACCGATACGTCCAAGGGTATTGATGAGCCGTTTGAAGGCCATACTCAGAAGACGCAATGTAATAACCGCCACTACACACGAAAATTTCGATTTTGGCAACCTAAAAATTGACCGCGAAAGATTTGTAGTAGAATACAATGGCAAAGCATTACAGTTCCCACGCAAAGAATTTGAATTGCTTTCTTTCCTTGCCAGCCGTCCAGGCCGCGTATTCTCAAGGGATGAAATTCTTGAAAATGTGTGGGGCAATGAAGTATTGGTGGTAGACCGCACCATTGATGTGCACGTGCGGAAGATTCGCGAAAAACTTGACGACAAGTTTATCCATACCGTAAAAGGGGTGGGTTACAAATTCGAATCTTAAAACCCTCTTTATTTAGGAATCACAGCCAGCATAGATTGTGCTTTGGCTAGGCATTCCTCATATTCCGATTCTGGATGGCTATCGTAAGTAATTGCGCCACCCACATGATAGGCAATTCTCGATTTTTCAGTATCCAATTGCAGTGCTCGAATCACTACATTGAAGTCAAAATCACCATTAAAGGTATAGCCCACGCTGCCGCTATATAAGCCGCGCCGAAAACCTTCCAGCGCATCCGTAACTTCCATCACTTTAATTTTTGGCGCACCTGTCATACTGCCCATTGGAAAAGTAGCGCGTATTGCATCGCGCACATCTAGCTCCTCACGCATTTCGCCTGTAACCGTTGAAATCATTTGGTGCACATGGCTGAAGGAATAGATACCACAAAGCTCTTCAACCTCCACTGTGCCCGGTTTACAGAATATCGACAAGTCATTGCGCACCAAATCCGTAATCATGATATTCTCTGCCCTATCCTTCTCAGATGTCATGAGCTCTGTGCGCACCTGTGCATCCTCATGCGCCCCTGCCAGCCTCTTACGCGTACCTTTAATGGGCTGAGATACCACAAGATCTCCAGCGCCATAGAGAAACCTCTCCGGACTGCTGGAAAGCAAATAGGAATTGCCCCTTTTAAAGAAAACTGCGAAAGGTGCGGGTGCCTTTTGATTGAGTTCAAGGAACAACTCATAGGGATCTGCAGAACCAGTATAGCTTGTGCGCCATTCTGTGCAGAAGTTCAACTCGTAATAATCGCCTTCCCGAATGTGGTTGCGAATGGTATGAATTGTATCTAAATACTCTTGTTTGCTGACACTACACTCCCATTCGCCACAACGAAATTGGCCATTATGCTGCGAAAATGGAGTATCCAGTGCTGAAAGATTCTCAATGCATTGGCCATCTCTTTGTTGCAGGTAGAATTCTTTCGGTTCGAAGAAGAACATATTTGGTGCCTCAATCCATGCGGGATGCTTGCTGGAGAGCTTCTCAAATTGATTTTTTAAGTCATAGGAAAAGAAACCAAATTGCAGTATATCTGACCGGAAATCATCCAAGCTGCTGCAGGAAGATTGAACGCCATAGCCCGCCATAAGTTCGAAGCGACCGTAGGCATCTGCAAAGTCATTGGAGACAAGTATACACGCCGTATCATAGGACTTTGCCCTATTCACAAGTTCTTTTAAGTCACGCTTACTCGGCATTGCTTGTAGGATTATACCATGAATATACGACCGCAGCCTTTGCTTTTCCGATCACTGCTGCAAGTTCTTCCAAACTGGCTTTTTTAATTTTGGTTGCAGACTTAAAACTCGCGAGCAGTTCAGTAGCCGTAGCTTCTCCGATACCGGGGATGTCAGTAAACTCCGTTTTAAGGGTTCCTTTATCCCGGCGCTTTCGGTGGTGTGTAATTCCAAACCGGTGCGCTTCATCTCGCATTTGCTGAATAATTTTCAGGGTTTCGGACTTTTTATCAATGTACAGTGGCAGTGGGTCTTCAGGATAGAAGAGTTCTTCCAGACGCTTGGCAATGCCCATAATTGGCACTTTGCCATAAATCCCAAGTTCCTTAAGTGCTTCAACCGCTGCGCTGAGCTGCCCCTTTCCACCGTCCACAACAATAAGTTGAGGAAGGGGTTTGTTCTCTTCTACCATGCGAGCATATCGGCGGCCAATCACCTCGCGCATGGTGGCAAAGTCATCGGGGCCTTCTACTGTTTTTACATTAAAGTGGCGGTAATCGCTGCGTGCAGGTTTGCCGTCTCTAAATACGACACAGGCAGAAACGGGGTATGTACCTTGGAAATTACTGTTGTCAAAGCACTCAATATGTCGGGGTTGGTCCTTTAGACGCAGATCCTCTCTCATTTGCTCCATCACGCGGTCTATGCGCACATCCGGATTGAGTTTTTCGTACTGATTGAGTTTTTCACGTTTATACAGCAATGCATTTTTAAGACTCAATTCTAGCAATTTCCGCTTTTCACCGGCCGCGGGCACGGTTACCTTCAAGGAATCTGACACCCATTCAGGCATGAACGGCACTAGCATTTCATTGCCCGTGTCTCCATAGGTTTGGTGAATTTCAGCGATGGCGTATTCAAGAATCTCCTCATCAGACTCTTCTAGTTTTTTACGAAACTCAAGGTTGCGGCTAATCACCACAATGCCTTCATTCACCCTGAGAAAGTTAACGAACGCTTGTTTGTCTGTGCCAGACACCGAGTATACATCCAAATTGCCCGTATGTTGGCCAACCACAGTGCTTTTATGCTGGTATTTTTCGAGCAACTCAAGTTTTTCCTTGTATTCCTGC
>Ga0315904_10004365_pt1 | contig 20229 bp, 39 predicted proteins | sample LakEriMetagenome_6_FD_203529 | JGI IMG/M metagenome (GOLD analysis project Ga0315904, IMG submission 203529) | Freshwater fungal communities from buoy surface, Lake Erie, Ohio, United States - Buoy 12 MA120 | ecosystem: Environmental > Aquatic > Freshwater > Lake | place: USA: Lake Erie, Ohio...
GAAGCACCAAACATAACCACATTTCCAAACGAGGAAGGATACGATGGTATAGTAATTCAGACCGGTATTAAAGTGAACTCAATGTGTGCACATCATAACTTACCGTTCTATGGTTACGCAGCGGTAGCATATCTTCCTGAAAAGAATGTAATTGGATTGAGTAAGTTGAATAGAGTTGTAGATTGGTTTAGTAGAAGGCCACAAATGCAAGAATCACTTACCGCTCAAATACATAAATTCTTAACCGATAAACTAGAATGTGAAAGTGTAGCGGTATCAATTAGTGGACACCACCTTTGTTGTGGTATGAGAGGTATCCAACATCCTGATTCCTTAATGACTACAAACAAATTTAGTGGAAGGTTTTTGGATAGTGATAACTTGATTAGAGAGGAATTTATGAACGCGATTAAAATGAATAATTTAAAATAAAAATATGAAAGTAAATTTAAGTTTATTAAGTAAAAACAGGTCATTCATCGGATTTGAAATAGAACATGGTGGGTACTTAAAGAAAAACGAAGAAGGATATCCTGTGTTAGTAAGAGCTATTGAATTAAGTTTTGGATTTTTATTTGGATGGCTGGTAATATCGTTTGATACCGGTAGAGAAATTAAGTTAGATGAAATTAATAAATCGCTTCGAGAAGAAGTGATGGGTGGTAAAATAATTGACGCAAATAAATAAAAAAATGAGTAACGAAACAAAAGATTGGATGGATAAGTTAGTGAAAAATTATCGCATACCAGAAGAACAACCAAAGGAAAAGAAAGAGCCTGTAAAGTTGTTAAAAGAGTCCCAACTTCGTATTATTATGGAGAGGGATAAAAAAGATTTAGTAAACAAAAATAATAAATAAAAAATGGAAAAATTAAGTAAGTACAAAACGCAAATCTTTAATATCATTACGATATTTTTGATTTTAGAATTCGTGATTTATCCCGGTCTTACACAAGCCAATACAATTGCTAACATATTAGCAGGTGTTGGTTTATTGTTATTGATTGTATGGGGTGGATTGGCACTTTACACTTATGTAAAAGGAAATGAAGTAACAAAAGAAATCATTGAACCTAAAAAGAAATCAAATCCTAAACAATTTGATGGTGTTAAGAGTGAAGAACCATTTGTAAAAACAAGAAAGAAATCAACAACTAAAAAAACAAAGTAATATGGAATCAATGAGTGAAAGATTTGCACGTTTGGAAAGAGAACGAGAAGAAGAATTAAAAGAATATAAATTACAACAACAATTAAAAATTAAAAAAATGACAAAGATTATCGGTGGTAGTATTGTAGGATTATTCCTAATGGTATTTTTATTCAAATCTTGCGAAAGAATTGATGCGGGGCATGTGGGTGTTAAAGTAAACCTTTATGGTGATAACAAAGGTGTAAGTGATGTGACTGAAGTGACTGGTATGGTATTTTATAATCCAATTACACATTCAATCTATGAGTTCCCAACGTTTATTCAACATAAAGAATATACCGGTGATAATTCATTTGTAGTAAATAGTAAGGACGGTTCGGAGTTTCACGTATCTCCTATCATTAACTATTCAGTACAAAGAGAGAAAGTACCGTCAATCTTCGCAAAGTATCGTAGAAGTTTAGACCAGATTGAAGAAGGTTTCTTAAAAACATCTGTATTTGATGCATTCAGATTAGCAACTAACAAATATACTGCTGATGAATTGATTGGTAATAGACAGGCATACGAAATTGAAGTTCGTAAGATTTTAGAAGGGCAGTTATTGAGAGAAGGATTTGTAGTTAATCAATTTACATCCAACTTGGTTTATCCTGAAACATTTAAAACGGCGATTGAAGCTAAGAATAACGCAGTTCAATCGGCATTGATGGCTGAGAATAAAGTTAAGCAAGCTGAAGCTGAAGCTAAGATTAAAGTAGCAACTGCCGAAGGTAACGCACAGGCATTATTAACATCTGCCAAAGCAGAAGCCGAAGCAAATAGAATGAAACAACAAACATTGACACCATTACTTATTCAATTAGAATATGTACAAAAATGGGATGGTAAGTTGCCAGTATATGGTGAAGTACCACAATTGTTCAGAACGATTCAAAAATAAATTTTTAGAGAAAGTCTTGGTTATTCCAAGACTTTTTCGTATATTTGTATAAATTAATTAAGATGAAAACATTTAAAGATTTAGAATTTGTTGAACATCCGAATCATTTAGGCGGTGTTCAAGCTCGTATCACATTTGAAAATGGATATGGCGCTAGTATAGTTAAAACTCCGCATACCTATGGCGGTGATAAGGGGTTGTATGAATTGGCGGTATTTGGTAAGGATGGGCATATAACATATGCTACCCCGATTACCGATGATGTAATTGGGTATTTAAGACCAGAAGATGTAACTGATGTAATGGAAAAAATTCAACAACTATAAGATGAGATTTGCAGGAACTAAAAGACAACAATATACAGCCGAAAGAGTTCGTAAGATGAGAATGGAACGAGGGCTTGTTAAGGCTAAAAAAGATGGTGTAAGCGATTCACAAGTTCAACACTATATGGGTAAGTTGCAGGCTGCCGGACATATGAGAGTGAATGGTTTTAAAAATATGAAGATTGATAGTAAACCAATGGGTATAGGAGTTCAACCTAATACAGCATATCTTAAAACTATGAATGTTGAATTTGAATTATATAATCAACAAGGTATGAACGATAGACCGCACTTTGATGGGTATCTTCGTTCAGCATCGGAAGTAGATAAACAATACCGATTGAAAGGTTGGTTTAATGAGGATGGAACTATTCGTTTAGAACTTGTAAATTAAAAATTATGGGATATAATCCGTATAGATGGTGGACTAAAGGTAGAACAAACAAACCACTTCCAGCAGAAGCTCCTTTGTTATTAAAGATAAGGAATGGTGACTTTGATTATTCGTATATGTTTGGTGAAGCAAAAAGTATGAGAGATACTTCTCAAAAAGTATATGACCAGACTTATAATAATTATGGTGGAACTGACCAAAAGAATAGAGAACAGGCGGCTTTAGAAGCAAGTAGAATGAAACGATTGAAAGCTATTAAGTTGGAATTAGAAGCAGCTAGAGATGAGGAAATGATATTGTGGAAATTGAGAATGGAGTTAAAGAAGGAATTCCAAAAAGATTTGTGGGATAAAGCAATGGAGAGACAGAGAGGTAAGGGAACACTAGAAGATTTATATGAGTGGTATCGTAAGAATAGTAAGGTAAAGAATCCACAATCTATTCAAGATATTCAGTTAAGAAAACCGAATACTAAAGGATTGGAATATTTATTTTAATAAAAGAACCTTATGAAAAACTTAATAAAATTAGATTCAATTAATGTATGGGCGGGACCTTTGGGAATTATGGCATGTGATGATACCGGTCTACCAATATTAGAAGAATCAAAAAGTTGGGATAATATTGAACCGGATTGGTTTCAAAACTTATCCACCGAAGATAAAGAAAAAGTAAACACAATTATTAATAATAACAAAAACAACTAAACAGTTATGGAAATCGTAAAGAGCAGATTTGGACAAGAGAGAAGCCTTGAAAGAATTAACTTGAACAAAGTTAGAGTGTTAGGTGAATCACAATTTGTGCGTAAATCAACCAATAAGCATGGTGAAATCACTATGTTTGATTTTGAAGGCGGACCTTGTTACTCATTGGGTGGAAAATTTGTATTTGAGAAACTACAATGGAAAATCAACTACATTGAACCAATGGAAAGCGGTTATAAGGACTTGTATGAAGTGAATCTTCATATAGAACCAATTTGGAGATAATATGGAATTAGACCCGATACAACAAGCGGAATTGGACAGATTAAATAAAGCATTAGAAAATCAATCCATTCAGCCAGAAGATAAAAAGAAACTTACTCAAAAGAAATTCAATCCTAAAACAGGTGAATTGCAACTATTTGTTGATAATGGTAAGGGTGGTGTTAAAATGGCATCGGTAAATATCTTTGAATAACGAAATCCGAAGGATGAGTCGTTAGGAGAAAAATTTTTTGATAGTTCATATTTATTGGTATGAAACTATTACTATTAAAAATTGAAGCAGCATTCATAGCATTCGGCCTTGCTATGTATGAGCATTTTAAGAATCAACAAAGGCCGTTTTAAAAACGTAAAACTATGGCATATAGTGATAAGGTATTAGACCATTATAGTAACCCAAAAAATGTGGGTACTTTGGATAAGAGCAAAACAAATGTTGGGACGGGATTGGTTGGTGCTCCTGAATGTGGTGATGTGATGAGATTACAAATAGAGGTGAACGAAGGTATCATAACGGATGCTAAGTTCAAAACCTTTGGATGTGGTTCGGCAATCGCTGCATCTTCTCTTGCAACTGAATGGTTGAAGGGTAAGAGTTTAGAGGAAGCAGTTACCATCGATAATATGGATTTGGTAGAGGAATTGAATCTACCACCAGTTAAGATACATTGTTCGGTATTGGCAGAAGATGCTATTAAATCCGCTATCAATGATTATCGAGTAAAGAATGGTGAAGAACCTTTACAATTTGAAGAAAAACTACACTAATGAAAGAATTTATCTCAAAATATCAGAAAGCAATCGTTGGTACTGGCGCAGTAGCGGTATTAGTACTATGTTACTTCCAACAAAAAGAATTATCTAAATTAAGAAGTGAGAGGGTGGAAGTATCGACCGTTCCATATGTGATTGATTCTATGCAAACGGTGGTAGATAGTTTACACGATGAATTATTTATTCGCCATATTGAGAATGGAAGATATGAACTAACATTTGAGCACTTAAAAGAAGTGAATCCAAAATTAGGTAAGGAGATGGAAGATTGGATGTCTCACAATACTGAATAATTATGGTAACATTACAACCGAAAGCATTAGAGCATGTAATTCAATTAATGAAGGAAGGTGGTTTAACGCCGGATACACATAACTTACGAGTTGGTATCAAAGGTGGTGGATGTAGTGGGTTATCTTATACAATGGATTTTGATGATAGGGTAGAACCAACCGATGAAGTGGTAGAGGCTGATGGATTGAAAGTAGTAATAGACCGTAAATCATTGTTGTATCTTTATGGTACACAATTAACATATTCAGATGGATTAAATGGTAAAGGATTCCAATGGGAAAATCCAAACGCGAGTAGAACGTGTGGATGTGGTGAATCATTCTCTTTATAATGAAAGATAGATTAATAAAAATACTGGCCATATTAATTATGATACCGATTATGTTTATTGGTATTGTGGCGGGTATTATCTGGAATCTATACCTGATTGTAAATTACATATCCTTTAAATTAAAAAGAAAGTGGAAAGCTGGGGTAAAAGAGGTTAAAAAACACCACCAAGAACCCAAAAATAAGGGGTAATTTGGGGAAAAATCTCTAAACCTTATAAGGTATTAAAAAACTTGCATGCCATCCAAGAAACCCCCAAGAAATCGTTCTGGTAGGGTAATTCAACAACCATAACCCATTGAAAATCAACCGATTATAAGTCATTGATAATCAATGGGTTATTTATTTGGTAAAGTTCAAAAAATTTCGTATATTTGTAAATACAAAAAATTAGTTATGAGACGTAAGATTATTTTTATTGATGTAGATGGTCCTTTGGCATGGGGAACGTGGGGCGATGGACGGGTTACCCTAAATGAATCAACTAAAACTTTTACAATACCTTACCCTTGGGTTGAGGAAGATTGTCAAGCCTTAGAAAAGATTTGTAACGAAACCAACGCGAGTTTGGTAGTGAGTTCAGATTGGAGAAAGCATTTCAGTTTTATTCAGTTGAAGCGTATCTTTATGTATTATGGTATAACTGCACCTATTGTAGATATAACCACACATCAGGACCTATGGATGAAAATGAGTAGACCGGGTGCTGAATGGGAAAGAGCTGCCGAAATTACGAAGTGGGTTAAAGATAACAAAGTGAGTAATTGGATTTCTATTGATGATATGAGATTGGCAGAACAATACAAATGGATGAAACCAAAAGTACCAATGTGGAGACATGTTCAGGTTGATGGTGATTTTGGACAGGGTGGAAGATTAAGAGATAAGATAGAAGAATGTATTAATAAATTAAACCGATAAAAATGTTAAAAGACAAAGAACTGGCTAGAATTTTAGAAAGTGAGATTATGTTAGATGACGATACACCGGAAGAACTGCTTGAAGCAATTAGAGAGGCGTATAATGATGAAGCGGTATCACATAGTGGTAGTAGTCTTGGTGATGTAACAACTGGACAACCATATCGTTTGAGTGATTCAGACGATTTTCCGTTTGGTACATATATTCAAAATCAAACCGGAAATATTATCACAAAACATTTCCGAATCAGCGATGATTATCAGATTAAGCAGGCACCATTCTTTGAGGTAGTTAAAGAAATGGGATTCAATAGAATCTATGTTAGAGAATTCTATGGGCATAACAATTATGGAGCTAGTGAAGTATGGGAAAGAAAAAATGGCAGTGTAACTACCTTAATCAATATCTCAAATGTAATTCGTAAATGGAATGGTAAGGTTAAGAAATCATTTAAAGATAGTATTGGTGTAGATGTTCAGGTGTATTCAAACGATGAATCAAAACTATATACTGAATTGGTTGAAAAGATTATCGGATTAGGTAAGAGAAGAAAGCATGAGAGTAATAATATTGCGTTAGTTATTCAAACTCCAAGAGGGTATGATACAACTTCATTCGAATTGCCTGACCAGAAATTGGATATTGAGTTGGGATATGGTAAAGGATTCAAACCTATCCACGAAAAGATTATCAGTACACTTAACAAAAAGAATGGTAAAGGGTTGGTTCTATTACATGGAACACCGGGTACTGGTAAAACTCACTACTTAAAGTATTTGGCAAGTAAGATTAAAGATAAGAAGGTATTATTCATTCCACCGTATTTGGCGGACTTTATCACATCACCGGAAATGACACCATTCCTAATTCAAAATAGTAATTCAGTTCTATTCATTGAAGATGCGGAAAGAGTAATTACGGATAGAAACAATGGTGGAGCAAATGGTGTATCTAATATCCTTAACATTACCGATGGTATTCTATCTGATATTCTAAAGATTCAGATTGTAGCAACGTTCAATATGGATAAAGCTAAGATTGATTCGGCACTACTTCGTAAAGGGAGATTGATTGCAGAACATAAATTCGATGCTCTACCAATTGAAGATGCTAACAACCTATTGAAATATTTAGGAAAAGGACATGTGACAAATAAACCAATGACATTAACTGAAATATATAACATAGAGGAAGCTGAATACAAATCAGAAGATAAGTATTCACCAATCGGATTCAATAGATATTAATATGAAGTGGTTAAAAACATATAAAATACATTTATTGCTTGTAATAGCTATATTGGCTTTTCTTTCAACATTCGTTCACTACTTTAATTTAGTAAATGAAAACTATAAGTTAAAAGAGCAAATAACAATATTAGAAGAAAAAAATAATTTGTTGGATAGTTATCCATACGAACATTCAAAAATAGAAAACAATGACAGAGTTACTGATTTTCCTAAACATAATGATTTTGGAAATTGTATTAAGTATAGACAATGCAGCTGTACTTGCGGCGATGGTAAAGGAGTTACCAAAAGACCAGCAAAAAAAGGCGCTGACTTACGGTATAGCAGGAGCATACCTTTTTAGAGGATTGGCATTATTATTCGCATCCGTTCTTATCAAATTGGTATGGTTGAAAGTAGCAGGTGGATTGTATCTTATGTATTTAGCATATAATGCCTTATCTACAAATGTTGAGCAGGGTGGTGAGAGTAAGATGACAATTAAGATACCATTTCTATCAGCACTTTGGTCTACCATCGTAGCAATTGAGATGATGGATTTGGTATTCAGTATTGATAATGTATTTGCCGCTGTAGCATTCACACCTAACTTATGGTTGATATGTGGTGGTGTGTTTGTAGGTATCCTTGCTATGAGATTCGCAACAACAAAGTTTGTGAAAGTATTGGAAAAGAATCCTATATTAGAGAGAGTAGCGTATTGGGTAATTGGTGCATTGGGACTGAAGTTAGTATCATCGTATTGGTTACATGATTTAAATACTGAAAGCATAGATGCAGTATTTTCAATCTTAACCTTATTAGCATTTATAATACCATTAATAATAAAAAAGAAATAAGTTATGATAACCCCTTTTTGTTACATCGGTTGCCATAATTGGGAATACCGAAAAGAAAAACATCAATGTAAAGGACATCCACAAGGTAGAGATGTTATCCGAGTAATCGTTAGAGAATGTAAATGGTGTGGGCATAGAGAACACCATTCACTTCCAAGAATTGGACGTAAGTTTACTCTATGGAGGTCATTTGATGATATAAAGCCGGATGATTGTATAGATATTAAAAGATTAATAGATGAAGTTCAGAACGAGAAAACTAATTAAGCCCGAAGATTTAAATGCTAGGGGTACGTTATTTGGCGGACAGATGCTAAAGTGGATTGATGAAGAAGCATCCATATTTACAATCTGCCAATTGAAAGAACGAAGTATTGTTACAAAGGCAATGAGTGAAATCAACTTTGTGGCATCTGCGAAAACAGGTGATATCATTGAGATAGGTTGTGAGTTAGTACAATTTGGTAATACATCAGTAACTATAAGTTGTGAAGTACGAAACAAAGATACAAAACAAACAATTATTAAAATTGATAAAATTGTATTTGTTGCAGTAGATGAAAACGGAAGACCAAACCCACATGGTATTCTAAAATGAGAATAATCAATTGGCAAAAATTAAATGGAATAACTTATAAAGGTTATGTAATTGGAGCGCCAAGACATAGTCCAAATCATAAAGTATATAATATAAACATATATGATTTGAATAAGGGATTTAGTGGTGGGTTGGGTATATGGATGACAATGTTGAATATGGGTAATCATTTTCAATTAACTTTGCATTTTAAAGAAGATTCAGGACAATACGGTGAAAGAACTGAAATTCTAAACTATGATTGTGTAAAAACAATGAGAAACTTTTTAGATTGCTATGAAGTACTAATTGATTGGTATGAATTTAAAAAGAAATAATGAAAAAAGAATGGGTATGTAGTAAATGTGGCGAATCAACTTTGGATGTTGATATGGATTATCTTATGGGATATGACCATATTTCATGCCTATTAAAAGTGGGGTTACCTAAATTACAAAATTGGAATAAGTTAGAGGGGCAAGAATTTGATGTGATGGGAGTTACTATGAGAATGCAAAATGCGGAAGTTGATAATGAGATTGATAGATACACTGTTTGGTTAATTGATACGGAAGTAACAACTGAACCACTAATGAGAGTTGATATGTATTTGGCCGATAAAGAAATTGATATTAAAACATTCATTCCAGATACATTTGGTTCGCCACCACATCATACTCGTAAGAAAATAACCAAAGACCATATTAAAGACCCATCTATTTTTATACAAACAATTGGAATGATGATGATGGGTGAACCTGAAATAAGAAAGGTTTTGGATTACCTATCGGAAATAGGTGGTAATATTGGTGCAAGAAGTGGAATGAGAGGTGGAATTGTAAATACTGTACTAAATAGTGGGAATACTATAACATTTGGTTCAGCAAGTCTTTGGTAATATCAATAATTTTTCGTATATTTGTAAAATGAATTATATTTCAAATCTTTTAAAGGGTGCATTATATGGATTAATTGCCCAAATACTTACCTTTCTACAATTGCAAGGTAATATTAAATGGCATCTACTAGCTAGATACCCAATCCTAACACTATTGCCTTCAATACCAATGGCGTGGTTGTTTATGAAATCGGTTGAGTATTTTGTGGTAGCGTATGATGGTGAAATATGGCCATCGAGATTAATAGGATTTGCAATAGGTATTATTGTATTCGCAACTATGAGTGTTTTGATGTTTAAAGAACCAATAACCGCAAAAACATTTGTGTGTTTAATATTGGCTTGTTGTATATTGGGAATTCAAATACTTTGGAAATGATAATTAATATTTTACCGGATGAGTTAGAGCCGGAATTTAGAGAAAGTTGGAAGATGGGATTTATAACACAACCATCTATTGATTATGCCGATAACGCAATTTGGGCAATCTTTGAAGGTGAGCAAGTAGTTATATTCCGATTCAAAGAATATGGATTTATAAATGATAATAGGTATAACAAATATTTTATATCAACTGGGTTGGCTGGTATAACAATTAGAATTGAAAAAACGAATTAATATGAACATAGTAATAACAGGTGGTTTGGGATTTATTGGAATCAATTTAACTAAACGTTTATTGGAAAGCGGTCATAAGATAATTGTGATTGATGATTATTCGGTTGGTAAGGTTGAAAACCAAATCGAAGGTGTAAGATACCTACCAATGAATGTAGAGCAGATAGAACATATAAGAGGTGATGAAGTTGATTTGTGTTTTCATTTAGCAGCACTTAGTAGAATACAACCATCATTTGAAGCCCCATCAGAATTCTTTAGGGTAAACGTAAGTGGTACTGAAGCCGTATGTGAGTGGGCTAGGAAGTGGGGTGTAAAAGTTGTATATAGTGGTTCATCTTCACAATGGCATGACCCATTTCAATCACCATACGCAATGTATAAGAAGTTAGGCGAAGATGTGTGTAAAATGTATAAGAAAGTATTCGGAACTAACATTGAGATTGCAAGATTTTACAATGTGTATGGTCCACATGAAATAACCGAAGGTAAGTGGGCAGCTGTAATTGGAGCATGGCGAGGTAATATAGAAAGAGGTGAAACAATTAAGATACATGGTGATGGTGAACAAAGGAGAGATTTTACGCATGTGGATGATATTGTTGATGGTTTAATTAAAATCGCATTTAGTACCCAAACACATGAAGATGCATGGGAGTTGGGTACTGGATTTAATTATTCTCTAAATGAAGTTGCGGGTATGTTCAATGTATTATGTGAGTATGTTGATGATGTGAAAGGAAATTATAGAGAAACAAAAAGAGTTAATGATGATGCTATTACCCGTTTGGGATGGTTACCTAAAGATGTTTTAAAAGAGTATATTGAAAATTTATAAAATTAATAATTATGGGTACTTTTACAATTATCGGAATTTGTATGGTTGTTAGTGGGTTATACATCGCGTTTGAAATGTGGAGAGCACCTATGATGGATGAACGAACTGGCAAAATAATAAAGGACGGTAAGAAATTATCAGACCTCTTTAAGAAAAAATAAGTTATGAAAGTAGAATTTAAAGATACATTCTTTGAGAGTGTTGAGAAATTGGTATGGTATGATACGAACCTATGGAAAGTTTGGTCTGCTATAAGATATGATATACCATTGTTCTTTAAGAATGTATGGAGATTCAGAAAGGAGTTATACAATCACCAGTGGTGGGATTATCGTTTCCATTTAGAAATGATGTATCGCTCTTTGAGTATTATGGAGAAAGGAATGAGTGAGAAAGGAATAGAAGTGGCTGAAACCCGAAATGTAAAGTTAATAAAGATGCGTAGAGCATTGGAGTTACTGAAACATAAGTTAGATGATGATTATATTCAGAGAGCTGAATTGGAATTGGGTGAAATCAATCATAGTGAATTTGAGTTTGAGAAAACGGAAGAAGGAACTTATAGATTGATAGATAACGATACACCAGATGATAAGAAGCACGCAAGGAAAGTATATAAGAGGGCAAGAGTTATAGAAGATAAAGAGTGGAAAGAATTATGGGACATCTTCAAAGGGAAAAAATTTACTACTTGGGAGAAATACGATGGTAGTGATTTGAGAGGATGGTGGGACTAGAAGTCCAACAAATGGGTAAACAAACAAAAACAATATATGGTGGGAATTATTATTTTTGTTGTTGCCGCAACAGCGTTACTAAGCTGGTCATGGGTAAGAGGAATTGACCACATGAAAGAGAATCATCCTGATTATAAAGGAGAAGATTTTTTGGACTGGGGAGATGATGATGTAACTAAAACCGCAGGTAGAGATGGTTGGGATGACAACATTGTACACACAGAAGGGGATTTTTAGTATTAACTAAATCAATTCATTTAGGTTATGTTTAGACATGGCAAGGCAGAGTATTATCTAAAAATTAAATTATAAAAATATGTTACCATTAAAAGAGGCCATAGCTGAGAAGCATTCATTGGCAGAAAAGATGACATTCAATCAAAGAATGTTTAAAGGAGAATTATCCAACGAAGAATACATTTTGTATCTATGCCAGCAATTGGCTATATTTGATGCAATTGAAGTACATGAATTACCACATCCGTCATTGGATAGAGCCAATAGAGTATTTGAAGATATTAAAGAATTAACTGGCGAAGGACAGATTCAAATAAAACCATTGGTAGCTACCAATGAATATAGAAAATACCTACGCACACTAACCCAAGAACAACTTTTACCGCATGTTTATTTAAATTACCTAGCAATTATGTTTGGTGGGCAGATGATGAAGAAGAATGTGCCTGGAAGTGGTAAGATGTATGAGTTTGAAGGTGATGTAAGAGAAATAGCTGGAAGTATTAGAGCTATTCAAAAAGATGAGTGGGCAGACGAAGCAAACAAAGCATTAGATTACAACATAAACATATTAGATGAATTACAAAGAGTATCTGAATCAGCTAGCGTGGACACTGAAGGAGATGGTGGAGAAGGCGCCTAATTGCCAACCACTAGAAACGGAAGATTATGGATGGGATAACTTTAGATATGAATCAAAGTTATTTCGTATGGCGCATGTTGAAAGATATGGTGATGGTAAAATAGAAGTATTACACTTTACAACCTTTCCGCACAAAGATTCTCCAGAGCCTATTTTTGGATTTGATGTAATATCAACCGAAAAGATGGTAACTGGTGCATATATGGATTTAAGTCCTGGTCTTAAAACATATCCGTTTGATGATGGTATGGATTTTAAAGAAAGAAAAAAGATACCTGAATGGGCTACTGTTTTTTCCGATAGATTTATTATGTTAAAGCCGGAATCCGATGAGGAATTGGTTCGTTTTTGTAATTGGGTAGTTGATAAATACGATTGGTATTTGAATTCACTACTTTGGTTGGAAAATAAAACCGATAATATTGAAGGTGTAATAGAAAAGCAAAATATTTATTGTCAGATACAAGCTACCAACCCACGAACGTTTTCAGCATTGAAGGCCCTAATTGGTGAGGAAAAAGCAAAGTATTTTATGGAAAACATATTATTCCCAAAGATATGACACCAAAGAAAATATACATAGATTTTGGCACACCCATCGAAAAATGGGCAGATGCGAATAAGGGAGTAATTATGGATTCAATCTATTCCAATGTGTTTGATTTTCTTCAATCGGAAGAAGATGATAGAGTGATACTTCAGGTCAGTCCAAAAGCATCTAATAGAACTAAAACACCAAGATCAATTGAACCACCTATTAATGTTGATTTTATTATTTCAAAAGATGATATTGATTTAACTCTTAAAAAGATGATGGATTATTATATTGAGGTTGAAGAATATGAGAAATGTGCAGAAATACTCAAACTGCAGAATGAAAAGGATAATCCAAAGCCAAAGAAAAAAAGAGGGAGAAAACCTAAAAATATTTAAACTATATTTATATACACAAATAAATAAAGTTTAAATAATGTTCGTACCAAACCATCTCCATCTTTTGGTAAAGGGTTATATAAAGACTCCACCAAAAACAGAAAAAGTGTTAAACATTTGGTTTACACAATTAGTCAATAATGTAGGAATGAAAGTAGTTGCAGGCCCTACATCAGTTTATGTTAATGAACCGGGTAACGAAGGAATAACCGGAACAGTCACATTGGCAACATCACACGCATCAATTCACGTGTGGGATAGTGAAACACCGGCTATGTTTCAGTTTGATTTATATAGTTGTTCAGACTATAAACCAAAAGATGTGTTAAAGCACATTGATGATTGGTTTGGATTAAAAGAAGCACATTGGCAGTTTATAGATAGAAACGGTGATGAATTTAAAGTAATAGATTCTGGTAATTTCAAAAAGAAAACCATTAGTAAAATAGTTGATACGTTTAAAAAGAAGAAATTTTAGTAGCTATGAACTTGGATGATGTAAAATATGGTAATCCTACCAAAGAGCATGATGATAAGGTGAAAGCCGATAGAGCTGGTATCTTAAAATCTGCTATTGAAGCTGGTATTATAAAAGATGTATTAGAAAATCATACATTTCCATTAAATTCATCCGATGAAACTAAAAACGAATTAGAGTATTTGGTTGAACTTACGGAAGATGCAGATGAAGATGATATTCGTTTTTGTAAATTGATGGAAACCAATCATTATGATTTTTTCGTTATAGTTGGTAAGGATTTGGGATTAAATGTTAGTAAGCAAGAAATCTTAAAATGGGTTGGTGATATAGACCCGATAACATTCTACTTAAAGGATAAATTCAATAGACCAAGACCTTATCAATTGGCAAAAGAATTGGGATTGGAATTACACCCAATAACAGCAACCGATGCGAATTCAGCAGCATACCCATCCGGTCACACTATGGATTTTTTAATCATACTTTACCATTTTGGGAAAATGAAGCCGGAATTAGCGGAAGAACTAGATGAGTTCTACCATGATATTAAAAGAGTAAGAGAATTAAGTGGGCTACATTATCCATCGGATAGAAAAGTTTCAGAATACATATTCAAACAATTAGTTAAAAACAAACTAATCAAATAAGTTACAACCTTCACTAAATTAAACATACATGGACGAAGGTGATAGTAAAAACAATCAACAAGCTGAAAAGCAAGGAAAACAGAATAATGTTATACAAAGATATGGCATTAATGCTGGCACTATTCTTCAATCCGTTTGGGTTCGATGCCGTTCAATATTCCCTACTGCTACTGACAGGAAGTTTATGGAAAGCGAACTTCGTTTTGTATTGTATAGCGGGGTTATTCTTTGGACTTTATATCTGGTTTACCAAACAATTAAATAAATTTGGTAATATCAGATAAAATTCGTATATTTGTATAGATATGGAAATAAATGATAAAATAGTAAAGCTTAAAGCTAGGGAAGCCGAATTAAAGGAACAATTGGCACATTACGAGAACATGGTACCTGTAAATAATATGGGTAAATGGGGGCGTCAAACTGCAATTGACCGTATTTCGGAGAGGTTGGCCAAAGTTCAGGAAAAAATCAATTTCCACGATTCTATATATTTATCTAATGAAATATATAAGGAATGGAAAAAGGATGTAGAATAGTAAAACTAACCGAAGCTTCTTTAGGAAGGGTTCTCCAACACGTTCAGGGTAAAAAGAGCGTTAAAAGTTGGGGAGTTGTAACCGCGTATAGATACGGCAATACACCGGCGGAAAACAAAGAATTAAATAAAAGATTGGCAGAAAAAATTAGAGCTAAAAAGCTAGGGTTTTTTGAATTAGAAGGACATTGGCAAGAGTGTCAGGATAAAAGAGTAAACTACTTTGATTGTCCCAAAGACCAATTGGTTGATTCTACTGAAATTGCATTATTCGTTCCAAACATTTCAATTAAAGACCTTCACCAATTAGGAAACGAATTCGAACAGGATTCAGTATTATATGGTGGTGAAGATACAAAACGTAAAGGTGTACTTGTTTATAAAAATGGTAGAGTAGAAAACGTTGGAGAAATGCATCCTGATAATATGCAACAAGCATATTCTAAATTGAGAAATACAAAACAAGTATTTGCATTCCAAAGAAAAAAAGGTGCAAGAAAAACTATGGCAAATCTACCAGGATCATCTGCCGAAAAAACTGACAAGTTAATAAAAATGTTACCAAAAGATATTCTTAATAAAACTGTAAGAAATCCTGAAACAGGTAGAGATATTAAAGTACAATCTGCACTTAAATACCAAGATGATGCACCTGTAAAAAAGAATGCAATGTCATTGGTACAAATGATGCAAAAATCTAAATAGTATATGCCATTACCAAGTAGCGGCCCATTGGGTATCAACGCAATTCGTAATGAATTGGGAACATCAAATAGTAGTTTAAGAGGATTGAGTTCTTTAGCCGGATTTAGTACTCCCGATGCAATTAGTGAATTTTATGGATACAGTGCTGCAACCGTACCATATAGTTATGGTAGTCCTAGAATTTTGTTTGATTTCGCATCAACTGCAAATTATGGAAACGGAATTGTTACTATTCCTGATTTAAGTGGAGTTGGTAATTCTGGTACTTTTACCGTTGGTACATTAGGTGGTACGGCAACCAATTCACAAGGATTCGCAAGCGCAGGAAATGCCAGTGGGTATGAATTCCAAACATCACCCGAATATAGTATTCAAAGTAATCAGTCTAGAAATTTCATGCAAACTATGGCTGGAACTGCATCTTACACAATTGCTATATGGTATTATCATAGAGGATGGCAAACTAATTATCCTGGCATAGATACTTTTGGTGGTAATTTTGAGTGGGTAATTACTCCGGATATTAGTGGATATAGAATGTGGCATAGAAGGGAAACTAATTACGCATTCATAAACTTTTCTAGTATAGGGCAGAGTTATGGTTTGAATCAATGGCATTTCGTGGTAATTAGATACAATCGTCCAACCTACGAAGTATCAATAGATTGGTACAACAATAGTGGTACTAAAGTTACATCAAATGCATATAGTTACGGAAGTGTTTCCGGTGGTTCATTTCAAATTCCATTAAGATACAACAATTATTTATATTCGAGAGTTGGATATTATTCATTTTGGAATTATGATATTGGAGAAGGTGGTTCTAATACCATATTCGCTGCAACGAGAGGTAGATATGGAAGATAAATAAATTAAAAATAAAATTATGAATAACGAATTAGAGCAGTTAAAACAATCTATAAATGATATTGGATATAAATGTGTTTTTGTAAAAAATGATTCCACTTCCGGTGAAATATTTGGCGATGAAGATGTAGTACCTTATTTTGATTTTACAGGTTATACTGGTAATTTACAACCGTATGATAGAACTAGAGTTCCATTAACGCAAGTGGAATTAGAAGAAGTGAAGCAATTGTGGGATAAAATTGCATTATCAAATTCACCATCCATATCATCTTCTCAAGAAATTTAAAAATAAATTTGGCCGTTTCGTATCTTTTTTGTATATTTGTATATACTTATAAATTCTTATGTATATAAGTCATTGATAATGAGGCATTTATAAAAGTTATCCACATTTTGAAAAATAAATTTGGTAATTTGAAAAAGGTTTCGTATCTTTACATCGTTCTTTTAAATAATACATCGTGAGGTAGAGCAGTGGTAGCTCGCCAGGCTCATAACCTGGAGGCCGGTGGTTCGAATCCATCCCTCGCAACAAAAAAGATTTGGTAGTTTGAAAAAATTATCGTATCTTTACAAAGTTAAGGTTGAAGCCAACAACTAATAAAACCGATTGTGTGAACGCTTCACTTCTTATTTAGTGGGGTTAGTAAAGCCGGACACCTTAACTAACTTATTGTTTTTCAGTAAGTTAAAAAAAGATTTGGTAGTTTGAAAAAATTATCGTATCTTTATAAAAATCAGAAATCGTAAAAGATTACCTGAAGTAAGAGTAACAAAGTTTACTATACCACATGGTTGAAATCTGATTAAATAAAAAATAAATTTGGTAGTTTGAAAAAGATTTCGTATCTTTATAAAGTTAGCAAATAACAAAGTTCTTTAAATTATTGAAGATATTATACATAGTAACTTCGTGTTACATAGTATAAGATGGCCGCCTATGGTCATTAAATAAACTACGAAAGTAGGATAAAGTGAAATGTTTGGTTAAACGTTTTGCGGTTCATATCCCTGTAAGGTTATGAGCTTGAGTAGGCAAGTGAGATATCATTTGGGCTTTGTATGTGAGGGTAACACTGTAGCAGAAGAGTTTGGGTGACTGGGGGTTTGTAGAACCTTTGGTTGAGTTCGGAAGAACAATAAGAATAACTCATAGAATTATTGTAAGATATAAAAAGCTAATCCCTTTTTACTATTGCGTGATTCAATACCAAAGTGGTCTTAACACCAAGCTATCTGAAAAGACGTAAGGTAAGACTGTGTACGGGTGGTGCCGTTACTATCCTTTAATGTGGGACACCAATCCCTATTAATGAAGATGACTTGAAGTATGGCGTTGAGATAACGCATTGGGTAGTTTAGTATTCTCTCGTTCAAAAGATGGGGGAGCTGGTTGATGGACCGCTACCTGAATCAATCTACAAACCAAAACTTTTATCAAATGCGGATTTGATTATTCAATTAAAAATAAAAGCATAAGTGTCCATCAGTTGTGACCGAAAGGTGCATACATAGTTGGGAGTTGTTCCCAGCCATAAACGCCCGCAAGGCGGTTATGATTTTTACGAAAAGCTTATAGACCCGCAAGGTTGAATCAGTTCGGCAGGATTGAATAAGGGGAGTAGTAAGAGAGTAAGTTACAACTTTAAGAGTGGTTATACTTTACTAACCTGCATTGACTGGTACTTCTCAAAAGGAAGTGGAAACGAAAGGAACTAAATAATCTTTCTAAAGCTAGTTATCCCAACGTATATTCTCAGCGTTTTTACTTTCTCAATGGTTGCATATTGGTTCGATTCCAATAGAGAGAGCTACTAACAATCGAAAGGTTGTTCGTTTCATATCTTAATTTTTATTACAACTTGAAAAGGGGGACATAGTAATATGTTCCCCAATTTAAGCCTGATAAAAACTAACATATATTCGGAAAATAAAATTATTATATACTTATTATAACAAACAGTGATGAAAACTTTAACACTACATACAAATTGTTCGCAACCTACATTGAGAAATGAGTGGGCAGGAATTCGTATGTTTAGTACGATAGGTAATCCGGCAAACTTACAATTAGGCAAGGTGGATTATATTAGTACGAAGCAGTTAGAGGACACTGATGTTGGGTAATTACATAACTTAACTTAAATAGAAAGACCTCTAACTGAATAAAATCGGTTAGAGGTTTTTTCGTTTTAAGCTCCTTTGGCGCAGCGGTAGCGCAGCAGACTGTTAATCTGTTGGTCCTTGGTTCGAATCCAAGAGGGAGCGCAAGATTAAGTTCTTTGACATATTGGATAAGTAGGAAGTTTAGCTCAGTTGGTTTAGAGCATCACGTTTACACCGTGAGGGTCATAGGTTCGAATCCTGTAACTTCCACAACATGCTTCATGCACAACACTACAATCTCTCAGTTAAAAGCTGTTGTAGTATTAAGTGAGTAGTACGATAGGACTATCAGTTGTGACCCTACATGAAGCGCCATTGGGGATATCGCATAGTGGCAATTGCGGCTGACTGTAAATCAGCTCTCATTCGAGTTCGGTGGTTCGAGTCCATCTATCCTCACAATTGGTGATGAAGCTAACTAGGTAGAAGCGAAAGACTGAAAATCTTTAGGAAGTGGTTCGATACCACTCATTACCACTAACAATTAAAAAAACAATTATGGCGGATTTTAATCATGGAGTTGGTACACTAATAAAAGAATTAGTAACACCAAAAGGAAAAATTGAAGTGGGTAGCAAAGGTGTAGTAACGGCATATCTACCAGATGATGGTAAGTTTGCAGTGGATTTTGGAAATGGACAATGGATAACTTTTGATAAAGTATCATTAGATGATTATTGTAAAATAGAATTAGAAGATAACAATTAAAAACAAATACTATGGAAAGTGACAAGTATGACAAAAGTCAGACCTCTTAGCTCAATTGGTTAGAGTAGCAGACTTTTAATCTGCGGGTTTTGGGTTCGAGTCCCAAAGGGGTCACAAAAAGTTCCTAGTCTAATATTGGACTAAAATAATGATGTACACATTATACGATAGGATGGAAACCTATCACATTGGGAATTAGCGTAGTCAGGTATCGCGCTAGCTTTGGGAGCTAGAGGCCGTAGGTTCGAATCCTGCATTCCCAACATATTGGAATATAGCTCAATTGGTCAGAGCATCCGTCTGATACGCGGAAGGTTGAAAGTTCGAGTCTTTCTATTCCAACAAACATCTCCTTGGTGTAATGGTAACATGCCGGTCTCCAAAACCGTTGATTGCAGTTCGAGTCTGTAAGGGGG
>Ga0315904_10004366_pt1 | contig 20229 bp, 49 predicted proteins | sample LakEriMetagenome_6_FD_203529 | JGI IMG/M metagenome (GOLD analysis project Ga0315904, IMG submission 203529) | Freshwater fungal communities from buoy surface, Lake Erie, Ohio, United States - Buoy 12 MA120 | ecosystem: Environmental > Aquatic > Freshwater > Lake | place: USA: Lake Erie, Ohio...
GCACGGAGCGAACGCGCAGCTCGTGAGTTACCTCCGCCGTAAGAAGCAATAAGTGCTTGAATAGGAATGGAATTGTTCGGGTCAGATTCAATGCGAGTCATGGAATAGATGTATGACTCGGAAGTTGGAGAATCAACCAAAACAGAGGCAACAAGTGGCTTGGATTCTGATGGGATGCGTGGATCAGCAAGAACCCAATTCAAACGCGCTTGTGCAAAAGCAGAAGCAGTCATCGCATGGGGCTTTGTAGAACTTGGATGTCCTACAGGAAGCAAATCAGTGAACTGGTCTACAGAAGTGCTAACAGACTTGTCATGATGTGCAAGATTGATAAACTCAGAAAGAGATTTAAGAGCACGATACTCACGCAAAGAATACTCAAGCCCAACAGTGCTAAGAAGAGATTTTTTAACGACAAGAGTTGCCGCCCTTCTACTTATTCTGCGTTCAGCAGAAAACTCGGAGTTGGCTTTATCAACAATGGAGTAGACCTTTTTCTTAAGTCTTTTAGCTTGCTCTTTCGTGGAAAGAGTTTTATTGCTTAGACTGAGTTTATGCGAGTGTCTACGCATGGTCTACATTCTCCTTTAACGGTAGCAAGTCAGCATCAATACTTTGATAGCCGTACTCAGCCAAATCTAGGGCTCTGTCGAATGGGTTTTGATTGTCTTTTACACCACGAGCCCACGCTGCTTTAAGTGAAGGCTCAATTTCATATCCAAAACCTGAAAACTCTGCCATCGCAAGAATTGCTTCTTCTATAGAGGCATATTCTTCCTGGTCTTTAATCTCTACAGTAAGTTCTGCATCATAGTTTTCCTCGAGTAAGGCTCCTGCAGTAACTGCTGAGTTAGATTTCTTTGAACTCCTTGGGTGCGAAGCAGGAAGAAGGTCGTTATCTGTTGTGTAATTGGAGTTTGCTGGCTTACCAGACTTCAACAAACGAAGGAAAGCATTAACTCGACCCATAGCCCATTGGTCGCGAGTCATTCCAGGACGGTGCGAAGTGGAGAATGCTCCTGCGCCTCGTCGGTAGACTGCCTTAAGCATAGATAGAGAGGCTTTTCTTCCGTTAGGAGCGCTCTCATTGTGCTTAGAGACTTTCTCTTTTAAACTTTTTTCAATTTTGTCAGAGAACTTTACTTTTCGAGCGCTCTTTGTTCCAGAAGCAGAGCCCGCTTTGTTAGTTTTCGACCCTTTAATTCTGTCCTTCTTTGGTGCAGGAGTTTTTGCAAGGCTTCCCGCAGCAAAAACAGGCTGTTCATCCATAAAAACCTCTTCGGTCTCTACTTCTACAGGTTGAACAGCCTCAGATTCCCCCGAGGACTCAGAAGTAAGGAAAGCATTTAACTGCCAACGCCATTTTTTGTGCATATCAATGCGACCAGCAATAAAATCTGCAATTCCTTGCTCGTTAGCGGCGTCTGCAACAGCAAAGCAATTATCAAGAGAGCGAATCATAATTTCATTGGAATCGTAGAGGTCTTTACACATAGACATTGCGTTCGTTCCAACATTTGCATCTTTAACAGAAGAGAGTTGAGCGAATTCAACAAGTTTGTAAGGAGCAAAAGCACCAAGTTTTCTCATGTTCTCTGCAAGAGCATCAAAAGAAGAGTAAATATCCTCATAAATGTCAGCAAAGAAATCATGGAACTGTGAAAAATCATTTCCAACAACGTTCCAGTGATGGCCATGAGCCTTGAAGTAGAGAACAACAGCATTACCTAAAGTCTCCGCTAATGCCTCTGATACTTCTGGCTTTTCAATAGAAAAATCTTGTGCCATTTTTAGATTCCTTCCTGCGGCGTTTCAGGTACTTCTTCTTGAGGTACTTCTTCTGGTGTTTGCGGAGCTTGCGATGTTTGACCAGAAAGAATCTGTTCTACCTCTGGAGGTAGTGGAGCAACGGAAGCTGCTTGTTGACTTTGTCGCACTGCGTTCATCATCTCTGGTGCAATAGCACCAAGCATTGCTTCGGTAAGTTCTGGAGTAATAGTTCCTCTTTCGCGAAGCATACGAATAGCAGTTTCGTTAGAGGTTGGAGCATCTGCGTTAGTAAATCCATGCGCTCTGCGCCATGACTCGTAAGAAATTGCTCCGCGGTCAAATCCTGAATCAGCATCGGCTGCGCGGTCATTGCGTGTGGAAACTGCTGATGGGTCATACCAAATAACAATTCGGTCTACTTCTGATTGTGGATAACCATTTGCTACAAGGTATGGTCGAAGATAAACAACGGTAAGAGAGTCTGCAATAAGAAGCATTAAAGGTTCGATGTGTGTTTTGTAAAGAGTCTCATCTATTTGCAGTGCGTTGGAGTACTTAACATTAGCAAGACCAGTAATCATATCTTTAGGAACATCGAGACCTTGCAAAATACGCTCAAGAACTCGGTCTGAACGCTCAGCAAGTTGTGGGTCAAAGGAGCGCTCGAACTTGAACTGCTTAATTTTGTCGCCAAGTTCGGCAGGACCGCGAATAATGAGCGGAACAACTGCGCTAGCAGACTCTTCATCACGAATAGGAGTGGTCATCGCATCAATGAGTTGGTCTTCAAACTCATCTTCTGCTTCCTCAACAGTAAATCCTGGATTTAAATCGTTATCGTCGTCATACGGGAAATCCCCGTCGCCTTGTGCGGCAACGGAGAGCCCGTCGGGAAGATAGAGTGCGCCCGCGTTGAGACGAGAACGTGCTGTGGCACGGAAAGTTCTATTAAGGAGAAGAAGTTCAGCGCAAAGGTCAAGCAAACCGCGAATCGACGAATCTGCTTCGTCAGAAAAACGTGGATGTGAACGCCAAATGCGACCAACAAAAGCTTTGCTATTAAGTTTAAGAGGGTTGTTTCCAGAACTATATGCGGTCTGTCCTGTCACTTGTTCTCTACGCCCAATAAGGTTAAACCCACCTCGAACATCAGCAAGAAGTTCATCAACAGATTTGATATCCCATGACTCAGGGATGCCATGTCCTGGCTTTTCTGGAACTTGAACAAGATAACATTCACCAGCAACGCTCAAATTAAGTGCTGCATCACGAAGGAGACCTGCTTGTCCGCCGTATGCTGAATCTAAACGTGATAACGCACGTTCTGCTGCGGCTGCAAGGGATGGGTCTACAGTAGAAGAAGTACGAACAGAGTTTGGTGCTTCTGCAGGATTATCAACAACTGCTGCGTAGAGTCGAATGCGTGAGATGACAGATGCAACAAGATTAAATGCGTATTTAATTTCTCCGATAGCGTCGTAATACTCCCAGGCTTCTTGTTGCCATGAACTCGAACCTGCAGAGCGACGTGCTTTAAATTGCTCGAATTCTCCCTTGTCATTAATTTTAATTTGAGCAGCAGCAGCGGTGAGGGTTCGCGGTGTGCTGTATGTAGGGGTAGGGAGAGGGTTAAAGAATATGGAGGAAGCACCAGTTATAGGTGCTTGACTATTAATCCGTTGAGTAGATGCCGACGCTCGAAGCGGCTGAGAAGCGCTGTCGGCGTTTTGGCCTTGTTCTGTGCGTCTAAAGACGGCCACTGATACTCCCGTTCATTAAGTTACGGAACATGAAGTCAATCTCTCTCTTCATGTGCGGCTAATAGTCCTGCCACTGCAGATAAAGCAAGAATGCTTTCTACAGCTTTCGTCCCACTAGGCATAATTGTACGCGATATTTGTAGACCTGATGCTATCCAAATGCTGGTACACCAGTCGCAGGTAATTAAGTATCCAATTTTTGTTGATTCAGGAGGATACTTCTTCCAAATTTTTTCTCTCAAGGGCTCTGCGATGCTATCTCGCGTCACCATCCGCGTGAGGCGATAGGTGGCAAGACCTGCAATGACAAAAGTTAAAGGGCTCATGAGTAGAGTATCTTCCCATAAGGGTTCCACGATTTTAGGCGCGACCCGCATCCACAATTAGTATCCTTGGAGAAGATAACAAACTTGCCCGAGGCGGTCTGTGCCTTATGTACTCTATTTTCCTTTTTATATTGTACTATTGCCTCTTTAAAAATAACAACAATTCCCGTAGGGGAGTCTTGACCAATAAGAATCCCGTCATTAATAACAACAATGCGGATTCTCCCAAGGCGCTTACCCGCCGCGGGGAGCGGGGTTTGCATCGTCAAAGCATCGATGTCGCTAGCGGTGTCAGGCGGAAAAAATAAGGCTTCAGCAGGGAAAACATCAGCCTGTAACTTCACTTTGCCAGCCTTTTTGCCATTGCTCGGTAACTAACACCCGCTGCTTTAGCAAGTTCTACGGCTGGAACCCCCTTTTTTCGTAAATACTTGACCAGTTCGGTGAGTTTTTGGTTTGCCGCGGCAGGAGCAGAGGCAGGATCCATTTTGGAACGATATTTTCTGGCTTGTAGGGAGAGATTTTTAATTTCAGCCTCGTACTCGTGTTGGAGCGGAATGGGCGCCGGAAAATTTGGCTCTGGAAGTGGGTGATTTGCTTCAATATGAGTCGTAGCCTCGACCCGAGAGAGGCGGTAATGAAGCGTTGCCTTGGGAACGGGCGGAGAGAAAGAGTTTCCTATCTCGGAGAGCGACCAACCTATAGTCCACAAGCCCTTCATACGAGCCAGTTTCAACTCCATAGGGAGGCTAAGGATAAAGTCAATTTCTTCGTTAGGCAAAGTTGTTCTGTTCATAATCGTATAGTACAGGGAATGAGAGGAGGTGATTTTTTGAACGAAGATGAACCTTAACGATTTTTGACTTGGGCCTGTGAGAAGGCAGTTGTTATTGTGTCCGATTTGTCCAAATCGTTTCCTAAATTATTTTTGCCCCATAACCGTTGATTTTATTATTTTGTCCGATTTGTCGTTACTGAGTGTTACATGAGCATAGATATAAAAATAAATGAGAGAAAACATAAAACAAAAATAAAAAAATTATTTTCTCTACCTCTAGTAGAGGTTGAGGGTTATCAAGTCTAGCTATCAAGTAGAGGTTGAAGGTTATAGTCAAGTGTGCTAAGTCTAAAGGTGTAGTAGAGAGTCAGGGTTCTAAAAATAAATTATAAATAGTTTGAATGGGTCGAATTGCTACTGGCGAGTAACTTATCTGGCTATATGCCTATATGCCTATCTGCCTATGCTTGACTATTTCTGATTATTCTATATAGTTGTCTTATATAACTATCTGGGGGTGATTATGAAAGGTAACTGGGTCGCGGTTGATGTTCTGCCTAACTGTGATGTCTGTGGCGCTGTGGCTTCCTATGACGCTTTACTCTTTGGCTCTAAGTGGGGTTATGCTTGCCAAGAGTGCTTCGATAATTTCGGGGCTGCCGTAGGGCTAGGCTTAGGTCAGCGTTTGGTTCTCCGCAAGTAACTTAGACAAAACGGACATACCGCACGATATAACTATGACCAAAATGACTGGATTATTATTTGACTTCTATACCTACTAGGTATAATCTTTACTCATAACTAAATAACACAACCGAAAAGAAAAGGGGAAATAAAATGAACTTCTTTGGAAATGTAGCTGACTGGATTGAAGATAACTTTGCTATCGCTGGACCTGTAGGTGCGTTTATCGGTATAGCCGTAGCGGTTACGATAGCGCTACTAACACGCTAAAGTAAAAGTAAAAGTAACCCTCCGCAAGGGGGGTTACAACCTAAACAACTAAATAAATAAAAAACCAACTAGAAAAGGGGAAATAAAATGAATACCTGCTCCGCATGTAACACTACTGAAAATATCGTTCACTCAGGCGTAGATGCTTTCGCTCTAGGGGTAATGGATAGGGTCGGCCAAATCTGCTACGAGTGCGCTCATGCTGAATACCGCAGAAACTACCTAATCGAAGAAAGCCTCGCAGGGCTTGACTAAAGATAAAAATACTAACCCCCCGCAAGGGGGGTTAGGTATCTTCACACGCAAAAAACAAATAACCGCAAATAAAAACAAGAAAGGGAAGATAAATGAGTAAAGCAAGAAAAGAACTAGGTCTGACTTGGTGGAGTTATGTTACCCACGCTTGGCACAAACTTCGGTACTCAACTTCTAGAAAGTACCGCAACGAGTGGGACGCTTGGGAAAATGAACTCACCGCAATTACAAAATATCTACATAAGAAAGGGCTTCTAGACAAATGAGCGTAAAAGAATTATTTGGACATATCGGCAAAAGCGGACTTCTCCCACTTGACGGCATACAAATAAAAGTAATGGTAAAAGATGTAAAGACTTCCTACGGGGTGGAGAGGTTTCTCATCGCTCCAGAGGCAGGGTCGGGAGAGGTCTGGGTCAATGCTGAGCGAGTTTCTTTATCCGCATAGGTTCTTGACTTCTATCCGTATTAGTTGTAATCTATACTCATAACTAAATAACCGCTAACGAAAGGGTCTAAAAATGGAAATGTATATTGGTGGAGAACTTATAGATTTCTCAAATGAAGAATACTTTGACGGCATACAAAATCAAGAGTGGGTTGATACAGACCTCTACTATGAAAAGGGCTAAGTCCAACCTCAACCCCCCGCAAGGGGGGTTATTTTTTTTCTGACTGAAATGACTGAATATAGTATTGACTTATAGCCTATAGTTATGTAGTATAGTCTTATTAGTTCATAGGGGACTAATCTAAAGAAGGGGATATAAAATGACCGCAACTCTCGTAATGTTAGTTATGTTTGTAATCGCTCCACTTGCTTTATTGTCTTTCGGTATTGCTATGGAAAAGTGGGCTAACCGCAACGATGAAGAAGAAGACGAGTTCTACGCAATTTAGTAACAAAAAAGAGAGAGGGCGGGGATAATCTCCCTGCCCTCTTTCTTTTACCGCAATAACTTATTTCTTTTTACTAACCGCAGACTTCTTATCTACCTTATTAAAAATCTCATCAACTTCCTGGGCAGATAATTTTCCATCATTGAGGTAAGCTCTAGATAGACCCTCTACAACAGTAGCAACTCCACCTACACCAGCTACCAAAATAGCTTGCCACAGCTCAATTCCGGCAATAGTTCCGGCTCCAATAACAGATAAACCAGAGGACATAAATACAGCTAGGATACGAGCTAATATCTTCTTAAATTGTTCTAGGGACACTTTTTCTCCTTGGGAAAGGTTGTAACAATTTTACCGCGTAATAAAAAAGTGATAATTAGGACAAAAAGATAGCTCCGTGTATTTTTATAGTCTTGCGTATAGCTAACTAATTTGGTACACTTACACCAAGAAGCCAAGCCATAGGGGGCAAGGCAGCCAAAAAAGGGGAATCAAATGGCTCAAATCATTAAAGACGAAGATCTCATTTCAATAATGAACGGCACAAATAAAAACGGAAAGAAAGTCTTTCTCGCAATTTTCGAGCCTCGCAAAAACTCTTTTCCACAAATGGACGGGCGCTCTATAATCTTCCACGCAAACACAAAGGCAGAGGCAGAGAACCTAGCCAAAGAATATGGCAGAAGGATTTTAGATAGAAACTTACAGTATCTAGGTGTTGCGTAAGCCTTCTATAAACTTTAGAGTTAGAGAGAAGCCCTCCGGAAACGGGGGGCTTTCTTCTTTTAATTTTTACCTTGATTAAAGTTAGAAACTTAGCTTAACCGCACAACTAAGCGGCGAGCGCAAACCGGGAAAATAATTTATGAGCTAGATTAGTCTTCCAGCTGCATAGGGGTTCCGGCTAACAGAGCCTCTACAGTTTCTCGGGAAAATACTCCATCAACAGTTAGGCCCTTATCAGCTTGGAACTTCTTTACAGCTTCCACCGCGTAATCGTCTATCCAACCGGGTCTGCCGTATGAAGCTTCTACATAACCCAGCTCGGTGAGTCGAGTCTTTACCGCAATAACAGAAGCTGAGTTCCGGCTATTTGCTTTATATACGAGCTTGCTGAGCTTTACAGCTTCACCCGCAAAAGTTGTAACTCCAAGCTCGGTCCCAGCTGAGGAATTATTTTTATATTTTTTCTGAACTGGAACCGGAGCCGGAGATTCTTCAGGTGTAGGAACTGGAGCTGGCTCCTCTACTACCGGAGCTGGAGCTGAAACTTCCGGCTGAACCGGAGCTTCTACTACAGATTCTATTTTTTCCTCTACAGTAACTGAGCTAACCTCGTCAATAATAGCTGGAGCTGGCTCATGGACCGCGTTAGCTATATTATCCTGATTTGGTAGGTTATCACTCATTTATACTCCTTTAGGAAAATCCTTTAGTCTTAGTTTGTAGGCTCCTGAGCGATATACGCTCCAAGCCTTCCAATTCTTTCCACCATTACTCATATGATACGCGATTCTTGCGTTCCTTATTGGATTGAATAAAGCGCTATTAGAATCTAAGTCGAACTTATCTCTACGAGATACGCCCGTGCTATCTATCATATTTATTTGGAATATCCCATAAGAATTATCTCCAGTTTTTCTATTGCCATTGTGAGCAAGGGGTCTGCCATTTGATTCGGCTTTAGAGATAGCCCACGCTATTTTCAAGGAACTGCCCTTGAATCCAGCATAGCGAAGAACCTCAACCAACTCTTTGTCGGACAACTTATCCGCGTTAGAGAGAACAGATATTCGCTTGGCCGTAATTTTCTTTATTACTGAGCGCTGAGTAGGTTTCATACTAACAGCCTTATGCTCTATGGTGAACCACTTAGCATTTCTTTGTTTTACTTCTAGTGCTTGCGCCCTTTGGTCGGCAAGGTAAATCGTTGAAGATACAACCATAACAAGGGCAAGGGTGAATCTTGTAAAAAACTCAACCTTGTTTTTATACATAAAGGAATCCTTTGATAGGGGACAGGGACTTGACTCGTTTGAGCCTTAGGGGTCGCTTGGCAACCATCTATCTTGGGTGTCTAATTCGTCGTTTGTATTCCGTCTCTACTTCGTGGGGTATAAGGATAGCATCCCTAAACCCTCTCTCGGCCAGCCAATACTGCTGAGGTGACGGCGCACAGACCAAGGGATACGCTGATCTCCGACAAAGAGAATATAGCGGTCAAAACGGACAAAGCGCCCAAAGCAACCGCAGATACGGCGCTCCAGACAAGGTTTTTAGGAATCTGAATCATCGAATAACTCCTTGAAATAGAGATTTTCCTTTGCTAGAACATAGCAACGGCGGAAAAGAAATGCGCTCATAGAAAGTGACGCAAAAAGTGCCAAAATAATCGCGAAAATATCGCCATTACCTAAATACATATCTAGCCCTCCTTCGAGATAGAGCAACGATCTACCTGACCGCGTAGGTCACAGTCTACCCACTTCCCGTGAAAAAAGACATTTATCCCTAGGGCGATTCCTATAACGGCGAGCGCGAGAACTACTTTACCCCTGCGTGTAAGTGTCAAACCTTCCATTTCATAACCCCTTTCTAGGTTGTTAGGATAATTGTATCAAATCTAAACTCTAAAGTCAAACTTTAGAGTTAGGCAGAATACTTTTTTCTTCTCGCTTGCGCGTTGAGATATGAGTAAGAACTTTTCCTAGAGGTAGAACTACGATACCTTTTAGGCTTGCCAATTCTCTTGACTCTCTTGTAAGTACCATATATGGCGCTATCAGGTAGTCCCCACATTTTTTATCCCCTTTCCTTTTCTTGATATAAGGATACAGGATAAGTCAGGGTAAGTCAAGAATAAAAGAAAAAATTTTATATTTAGTTCCGGACTCATGTCCGGATTTAGCTCCGGATTCAGCTCCGGATTTTTACCAACCAAACCGCGATTCATTCGGAACCTCGGTTATTTTTAGGGTCTCCCCCCTATGACCGCAGCGGTCACAAAAAAAGTAAATAGAGACAGGCTTATCATCCCGTAGCCAAACCATCCAGCGACTTAGCTTTCCGCAACCCTCGCAAGGGATTTGGATATAATGATCGCTAATACCGATAACCTTATGATTTCCGAAAGTGTAAGACATATTTCCCCCAATTTCTTAGTGTAACTATACAATAAAATTATTTAGAAGTCAATCCGGAGATAGCTCCGGAGCTAGAGGATTAGTAATCGTCCCCGTAGTACCCGTAATCTTCGTCGGTACCCCAACCAATACTTACGAGGGTGTCGGCGTCAGCTTCGACGTCGCTCATGTCGTACTCAGCTTCGTACTCTTCATCTACTTCTACTACGTCTTCGTTCATCATGGGTAAAGATTAGCATAAGTAAAAATAAAAGTCAAGTAGTAATCTCTCTCCGCGTGTCTATAAATCCGGAGATGGTTCCGGAACAGATATTATAAAAAAAGAAACCCTGCCAGAGGGGAAACTGGCAGGGAATTATATTTTTTCTAGTCTTCCAGGTAATCAAGCCAAGGGTCTAAGTGATGATTTTCGATAATAGCCCAGGCAGGGGCTTTACTATTACCGCGATAACTTATCCCTTCAGGTAACTCGATAAGCCTACCTGAGTCCATCTCGTTATACGCTTTGATGGCTTCGATACATGGTGTGACCATGCTCGTAGGTACAGGCGGATAATGATTACCGCGTAGGTGATAACTGATAGCAACCTCTAGGCTTACTCCTGATGAGGCTAATTCTTCCGCAACTATTCTTCCCATGTACTTACACCTTCCTTAGTGTGATTCTTCGTAACATTGACCAAAACACTCGCAACAATAAAGAGTTGTCGCAAGATAAAAAGAGTTAGCGACTACTTCATGCTTCGCTTCCTGCTCGAAACATGATGAGCAAAAGTCCCCTATTCCTAACATTGGTACTCCCTTTCTTTGACCCAACGATACACTAAATCAAATCATAAGTCAAACATTGACCGCATATATCTATGTCCTAAATGTCCGGATTTGAATGATGACCGAAATGACTAAAAATACTTTCCCTTACGCTTTGACTTAGATATAGAGATAGGGTAGTATTTCTCTTACACCTAGGGAAAGGGGGGAATATGAACCGCAGGTGGATTCTCGTCAAGGAAAGCGACGGACAACGCGGAATTGACGGCAAGAAAAAAATCTACGAAATTGTTCTTGAGGACAACATGGTAGAAATTCTTTGGGGTATGTTCGAGAAGGGCAGTAAGCAAACTGACCGCAAATACTTCTCTAACAGCCAAAAGGCTATGTCCTTTGCCTACGATAAGTATTGGGCAAAAATCGGCAAGGGCTACGAACTCGTAGTTAGCGCCTAAAAGATTTACCAAATGACCTCACCTCGAAAGGGGTGGGGTTGTTTGACTTCGCAAATGTAATTTGGTAGGATAGAGATATAAAGAAAGGGGAGAAATGATTATTTACATCTCTTGCTGGAAATGCGGCGAGCGCATGGCAGTACAAGAAAAAAATTATTCACATGGAATCGTGTGCGGAAATTGCTAAATTATTTTACAGACTGAACAGTAATAAAAAACGGCGCACCTGTTCCAGTATCTAACTTAGAAGAAATTGTTAGAGCCTGTTTGACCGCAGCCTTTACTTTGAGTTGAGTATATGTCTTACCATCAAGAGTGGCATAAAGAGAACCTAAAGCAAAAGAAGAACCAGAACCTATTGCGTAAATACCAGAATCATCATGACACCAAGCATAATCTTCACCAATTTCATATACCCTGCCATGAACCACTACAAGGATATTCGATTCATGTTCTCCATCTTTTCCATAAGAAGATTCCTCAAAACAATTTTTCAACTCTGAAAGAAACTGAGTTGCCATAAACTTATCTAACCGCGCTCCTTTAAGATTTCCTGGAGCTGGGGGTTTGAAAACATGGGAAAGAATATTTATAGCTCGCATATCACCAGCTGCTCCAAGAAGATATGCGCCATTCTGAAACATCTTTGGAGATTCTTTGGTTAGCGTATAGATTCTACTTCCAGCTCCATCATCAACAACTCTGGAATCGTAACCAACAACAGCCCAGTTAGGACCTTGAACTCCAATAATTGTTGTCATTCATCACCAGAGTTCCAGAGAACATCTCTTAACCGCGCATCATATTTATCCCCAGAATAAGAATTATGCGAAGAAACATCTTCATCATTTATCAACTTATCTAAAGAGAGAACCGCAGTACAGTCTGGCTCATCAAACATGATGACGAGCTTAGTATCTCCATCATTAGGGTCATCAACTATTGCAGCATAGAAAGGGCTAGCGCCCCCATTATGGTGATAAAACTTTTCCACTACTTTGAGATAATTCATGGGGAAAAGAATACCCCCGCAGAGCGGGGGTTATTTTTTAGACACAGTTTGGCTTACTCGCAACTTCCATAAACTTCTTCCCAACACTCAGGGTGAGTTCCCGTCATGAGTTGTTCCCTAAGAGCAACACTTAATTCGGGGTAAGCGTCTTGAATAAGAGCGCCTAATTGACGGCGTAGGAAGCCTTCCATTGGTACATCAACAGAACCTTCTGAACCGCAATGAAAACACTTTGGCGTTTCTACTGTGTAGGTAGTGTTCTCTACCATCTCTGAAAAACTATTAAACATCTTTATTCCCCTTTCATTTTTGTCTTGATACAAATAATACTAAAATAAAATAAATAAGTCAAATATAAAATTATATTTTTCTCGTCAATGACCAAAATGACCGAACCTCCCTAACTCTCAAGGGGGGAGAGTGGGAGGCTCGGGAGCGCTCAGATTGGGTAAGCGCTCTACTCAACCCGCGTTGATGGTGAAAGGGGGTACCATCTTCGTCGGGGAGAGAATTATTCTACTGGAAAAAATAAACCCCCTATTTCTAGGGGGTTTAGTTTCAGAAACCCTAGAGCATTTTTTCCCACTTCTTAGAATACTCGGCGAGCGCACATTTGTAATCCTCTAAGGATAGTTTTGCCGTGTAATAGCCAACTCGTTCCGACATAAGAGAGAGTTTTACTATAAGGTCAATAACATCACTCGTAACATCTTTATTTATCAAATGAATAATTTTCCTAATCAACTTATCCTGGTCTAATTTATTGTCAATAAGTTGATCCTTGAACAATTCTGTGAGAGTATCTGTTTTCATTTTTTCCCTTTCCTTTGTGTTGAGATAACTATAACATTTTTTCTTTAGTAAGTCAAATATATTTTTACCGCGCTAGAGAATCTCTCCTAATCTTGGTAGCGTGGAATAACCATCTGTATTTGGGTGGCATCTAGCGCAAAGAATCCCTTGCTCACCTTGCTTCGCCCAAGATCTCAATGCGTGTCTTCCGCAAGCGTTACAAACAATCAACAACTCTGCCCATTCAACTGGCATTGGCTTCCAACCAACAGGTGTATCCATTTTTTCCCCCTTTCTTTTTGTGTTGAGAAAACTATAACATTTTTTCTTTGATTAGTAAAGTCCTAACTCACCCGCGTAGAGCGAGTGAGTTAGAACCTAGTCTTTTAGTTGTAGAGAGCGCTAGAGAGGTAAGCAACGGGGATAACCCGACTATTGTAAGCGAGCCACTTCTCTACATCTTCCTCAGAAAGTCCAAGCGTGTAACCTTCTTCGTCCGCACCACCCGTGATGATCACATCTCCGAGAATCGGATTTCCAACGCCAAAAGTTTCTGAATAAATTGCTGAGGCAATCATATTGAGGTCACGGCGCTCGGCAATAGCATTTTCGTTACACCACATATCTTCGTTCTCAGAGAGACGAACACACTCGATATAACCACCAACCGCACCTGAAAGAGTGTCGTAAGAATTTTCGTGAGAAAACTCGACAACGCTCTTTGTGCCATCTGTTCTAATAATTACTGCTTTCATGATCTTTCCCCTTCTTTCTGTTTGGTTTCCTAACCTTACTAAAATAAATTACAAAAGTCAATTACCTAGCAAAACTTCCCGCTAGTGTTACCTGCCAGTCAATAGGATCACCAAGCGGTAGCCCCTCGTCTTGCGTCATCTTTTGGAGAGCAAGGAACTTAGCCTCTTCCTCCGTATCAGCATAAACGACAGTAATAATAGAAAAATAGTCATACGTCAGCGTCACTGTGTAATCGTTCATTACCTACTCGATTCCTCTCTAGGGCAGTCCTCTGCCAGTTGTCCCTCTCCATTAGTACCTTCACAAATACACCAGCCGAATCTTTCCACCTGGGTTGCGTGGGTAAGGTTTGCTAACTCTTCCCAGCTTATCGAATCTTCATCATTCATTACTTGATCACTTCCTCAAAAGGATTCGGCGCTTCTACCTTAAACATCTTCACCTTAACTAGGCAAGGAATACATATCCCCCGCATATCTTCCAGAATCAAAAATGCTTGCGAGTTCTCGCATAGTCCGCACTTCATGCTTCCCCCTCTTCTAAAGTAAATTGGAACTCTTCCGAATTACATACAGGGCAATTACCACCCAAGTCATTGAGGATTTCCATTTCTAGGGTTTCCTCAGTTGCCCAACTACATACGGCGCAACTAACCTTTGTTATCCCGTGATAAGTCCTTGCCATGATTTCCCCTTCCCTAAGTTGTGTAGTCAGACTTTACTCTCTCATGATCATTTAGTCAAGTCTATTTATCAAAACTTTTTTTCAATATCTATCACTGTGGGGCAGTCCGCGTAAGGATTCTCCTCTTGATCATTATCTTCGCAAGTACAAAACCCAAACAACTCCACTTGAGATTTGTGAGTTAGCTCTGCCAGCTCACCCCACGAGATATACGTTTCAGTCATATTATTTTTCACCCTTTAACGATTAACAAATTGTTAGATTTAATTACTTCATAACCCTTGCTCTTTAACACTCTATTCATAAGATATAAAGCGCCATGCTGACGTTCTAAAAAGATTTCATGACCTTTTTCAGAATTATGATTTAGGGAAGTGCTTACATAATAAACTTTTACATTTTCTCCGTCTTGTTTACAAACGTAACCTTCACTAACAACATCTGAAACGCGACCTCGTTCAGTAGTGCTTTTATCTAATTTGGTATTTGCCTTAATAACCCTTGAGATAGTTGAGGCTTTCATTTCTTCCCCTTTCTTTATAGTGATGACTTTACTACTTTGTGATCACTTAGTCAAATACCCCCACCGCGCAAGGCGGTAGGGGTATAAAACAAAAACGAAACCTAGTCTTTCTCGATTTCGTCCAAAATCTCCCACAAGACTATCTCCGCAGCTTGTGCAGCTTTGTCTAGTCTTTCTTGGAGTGTAAGCGGTGTACCCATGTTTCCCCCTTCCTTTAGGTATTGAGATGATCCTACCACAGGGGAGTAAAAAAGCAAAACACATTTTTATTTTTTTTTATTTCCAACCCCGCAGGGGAATTGCGGGGCGGAAACTTTACGGCGCAATTACGCCGAGAGTGTGGAGCGGTTCTCTCGAACGCTTTTCATAAAACTCTCGAGTTCTAGAGCCTTGTGATATTTCGCAACAATTTGCTCTAACTGAGTTCGAGTGAGTTCGATTCGAAGGCCGTCCGCAAAATTAATCCAAGAAACATCACCGAGTACGATTACGTTCGTAACATCTGATCCGTCTATGAATCCATCTTTTCGGATAGAAACCAAATCAATTTCCATTTTCCCCCCTTTCTTTTGATAGGTAAAAATTACCATTTTTCTTAGTGAAAGTCAAGAGGGGAGTTAGTCAATTTGGTCAGAGTTACTAAGCCACACTCTCTAATTCTTTAATCGGCGTACCTTCCTCATCTGAACATACGCGCTAGGATAAATTCAACTGTGTCTTTTTGGTATTGATGTCTATACTTCTTTGATAGTTTGAGTTTTACTTTATGCAAGGCGTAATTTAGATACTCGTGTGGGGTTACGGAAACCGCGCCCTCCATAATGTGGGTTACTAGTTCTGCCTTTTCTTGCTCCGTCGTTTCGCTTGCTTTACTCATTGTTCTGCTTCCTTTCTTGTAGTAGTTCTAGTTCATCGGCGTTAGGGTAAAACTAGCGCCAGTTGGCTCATCGTGTGAATATCGCTTGATAGAAAGATCGCTCCCATCTAGAGTAAAAACTAATCGGTACTCTCCATTAATTCCCAGCGCTCGTGGCAGTTCGTCTACCGTAGTTTCGAGATACCCTGAAAGTCGTTGCCAACCAATTGCTCTACCATCAACGCGAACCTCAGTCCCATCAAAATTAATCGCTTCCGTCCAGTTATTAATTACTTCCTTGACCCACTCCAGTGAGTCTTCGAAACAACCGTAGCAATCCTCTAAGTAGTTGCCATCTTCATCAGAACATATGCAAGTATTCTCTAGTGTTGCCGTATCCATCATTACTCCCCGCTCTCAGGAATAGATAAACCAAAAATAAATCCTCCGCCATTACCTTCAGTATCTTGGCTTATGGATATTTGCCCCACTTCACCATTTGCGAACCGCACCTGGAAAGTAGGAAACCCATCGCCAAACTCCAAGTCATCGCCAACCATCCCAACAAACTTCTGAATAGTTGCGCCTTCTAAATCTTTGTAGTACTTCTCGTAATACGTCGTGCTCATTTTTTCCCTTTCTTTTGAGTTACCTAACTATACCATGGTCGGTTCGCAACCGCAACCACATTCCGTGGCTTCTTCTCTTTTTCTTGTGTAGTGCGCTTCCCTACTTTCGTAAAGTTTCTGCGCTCTCTCCACAACTTTATCCACATCCTCGGCGAGCGGGTCTATCTGTAAAGTAACATGGCTTCCATCTTCGACATCTACCGTGTAGTAGGGATATTTATATTTCTCTCGGCTTGTCCACCGCACAACACCTTCCTCAGAGAACATTTGTCCTTCGTTGATGGTGAACTTCCACATCTCGGTATCTTCGCCTGTCCACTCCATCCACGAACCTTCATCCGTGTAGGGAGCCATCCACGCTAAAAACAAATCTTGTTGTCCGTGTTTATTGTCGTAGCCTGTAATATAAAATCCACCTTCCTCTTTATTCGTCTGAAAGCCCAGACCCTCAAATACCTGTTCTACGGATTCGGCTTCTTCTATCTCTGAATCGTTCATCCACGCAAACCAACGCTCGTGAACTGAACCACCACTCTTTATGCCGTGAAACTTTTTCGGCATCTCTCGTACTGCCTTCAGCGATTCTTCCGTTTCTCGGATGAACCAATCGCTGTTATCTATTTTGATGTAGTACCCCATCTTCAGCCTCCCTGGGGGACTACTGAGTGCCAACTCGGTTCCCCTGTTCCCTTCGCGCCAAGTGCCGTTTCTACGGCTTCAATAAATCTCAATCCGCACGATTCGCGGTACCAATGGAGAACTGTGCTGTAAAGAAGATGATTATTTGTGGAGTAGTTCGCTTCGATGAGAGTTTCGTAGCCGTAGCCTTTCATCTTTTCTGTCTGTTCCTCGTCCATCAGAATATAAATCTTGTGGCAATTATCCCAAGCGATGGAGTGGCAGTTCTCGATCTTCTGCCGTAAATCTTTTCGTTGCGTAGTTTTCATTACTTCCCTTTCCCTTTGTGTAATCAGATACTACCATTACTTCTTACTAATGGCAAGCGCATTCTCAATATCTTCCCGCGTATAAACCCAACACTCGGCGAGCGCCTTTCTCGGCAACTCTTTGCTCATATACACCCAACTGCTCGCACCGCCGAAATGCTGTGGGCTGTGATCATTACCAACTTCCCATAAATCTTTTTTCGTTTTCGCCGTGTTGATTTCCCAAACATGAATTGCGTCATGGCGAACGAACTCGGCGGAGAGTTTTCCATCTTCATTGGTGTAGTGAGGATGGTCAAGGATTCTGAACCACATAAAGGTCAGAGCCTCGGCTGGAGATTCCGTAGCGTAGATTCCTGAATACTGAGAACGCAAACCTTCTGCGTATATTTGTGAAACCACGCATTCTGGAGCCGCGTGAAATAGTTTCTTTGGTACTCCCATCTTTCCCCCTTTGTCTTGATGTAAGTCAAGCCTACACCAAGACAGAGGAATAGTCAAATACCTCTTACCAAGATGATTGGTAGTAGAAAGAGAGGTCGTCAAACTCAGGGAGAGCGACAATTCTTTCTAGTTGCTCAATTGTGTTTTTGATACTTTCCCAGTACCACTCGTCAATATCGGTGGAGCCGAAAAAGAATCCTGACTTCGGCATAAGAACGCCAGGGTCTTTTCGAGCGTAGGAATCTTTGCAAATCTCTAACAGATTTTGTAATTGCTCATTTGAGACAAAGTACTCTTTACAGTCATCCTCCCCATTTTGGACATTCTCGACAAACCAACTATGAATCTGATTTGCTTTACGCCAGTAAGCAACGTGAACAGAAACAGTAACGCCGTGAACATCACTATTGACTACATGAGAAAGACCTGCCGATTCTACGAGAGAGATATATTCGGGAGTAGTAGCAACTCCGTTATACATATCGCCAGCCTCTTTTACCTTGCTCCAATCAATTTTTTGGATATTCTTTCTTGCCTCTAAATACATATCTAGCCCCATTGTTTTTCCTTTCGTTTTGGTTATTCCAATCGTACACTATCAAATCAAGTAAGTCAATTATCTAATGCCTTATGCCAGCCGTACCACTCTGAGGAATCTATGCCTTCCGCCCAAATATCTATGAGCTGGCTAGCTTGTTGTGGAGTGAACCCGTGTTCTTTTATGAAATCCATCAATCGGTGAAAAGCCTTCACTCTGTTGCCGTGAGAGAGTTCGCTCTCTTTCATACCGCAACGCCATTGAGTGGATCAGGTTCTACTTCGACAACGGACAACGCTTGCTTCTCTAGATTCTTTTTGTAGCTACGGGCGTGATGCCAACAGAACATCAACCTTCCGTTGAGGAAGTCGGCTACAACCTTCGCCTGAGATTGGCACTTATCGCACCTGTCCTGAGCCGTAAGAATAATTTCTTGCGTTTCCATAACTCTCCTATTCGTGTAGAGAACGCCACATTTCGTTTGACATACCCTGCGCCTCTAGAACTATCCGTAGCAAGTTTTTCATCTCGAACTTCGTGGAGAACATATCGCACACAACATTGGCAGGATTTTCGCCTTCATATAATTCGGTAACATCTAATTCTTTTATTTGTTGGTTTATTTGCGAGCCTTGATACGCAATAAGCGAGCCGAGAAAGCCGAGTTCTCTTTTCGTAAAGGTAACTGTAACTGTTTCCGTGTCGAGATAACTGTCGTCCATCTCGAAATCCATATCTTCTTCCATTTTTGTCCTTTCCCTTTTTATGAGAAAACCCCCGCCGTAGCGGGGGCTTCCCGTAAGATTACTTTGCTACTACGAGAAAATCGTAGTTTGTAGTGCGCTTACACGCTTCGTATGCTTCCGCCCAAGCGGTTTGTAGCAATTCGGTATCAACACTTACGCGACTACGCTCAGCGACCTTTACTCGCTCAACGCCATCAATGATTCCGAACTTCTTATCGCCAAGTAGTGCGCGAATTGCGCTTTCAGCATTTGCCTTCTTTTCCTCGAAAGCCTTTATTGCTTCTTTAGCATTTACGAACTCTTTGATGAGTTCGTCAGCATTAGTACCATCTAGAACTACCTTGTCCTTCTCAATAGCAACGCTACTGCGAACGACTTCGGTAATAACTTCGGTGCTAACTTTCACAGTTACTTCCCTTCGTCATTTATACCCCCTTGTGAGGTACAGAGATAAAATTACACGATTAGAGTTTTCGTGTCAAGTCAAAACCCAAAAAATCTAAAAAAATTTTTTCTTCGCAAATCGGACATATTAGGCATAAGGCGCAACTCTAGGTAGAGTGCCTTAGTACTATTACATCAGGTCAATAAAGCGAAGGCTGCTCCATAAAGTCGTTACTTACGAGTATCTCAGTGATGAGGTCTATCTTTCTATCCGCACCCTTGCTTGAATCTTCAACTACGACAACAACATCCTTCAGGATGGCTTCGTATATCTTTTCCCAATCTTTATTGTTCATCTAACTTCCCTTCGTCAGGCGTAAGAGATAGGTCGGTGGAACTCTTTCGAGACCAACCTATTTCCGTTGCTATCGAGAATTGCGACAACCTTTGTGAGGTCAGCAAATCCCCAGTCGGTAAAACTTTCGTAACAGCGCAAGGCTTCTTCTAGCGTGAGGAACTTCTTCTCCCAAATCTTAGAAGATTCAGGTCGGAGAATATAATCTTCCTTTGACGGGTCTTCGATAGAGACCACTTTGTATTTGTATTCCGTGTTTGTTTTCATAATCCAACCTTACCATTTATCCAAAAATAAATCAACCTTTGCTATTCAGCGGGTCGCTCCGTTCACGCAACCACACTCGCATAACCACAATGTCGGGTCGTTTAGGTCTAATTTTACTGATTTCCGAAGTATGTCAGATATGTCCGATATGTCGTAAAAAACATCTACTACTTCTTCACCCGTA
>Ga0315904_10004367_pt1 | contig 20229 bp, 22 predicted proteins | sample LakEriMetagenome_6_FD_203529 | JGI IMG/M metagenome (GOLD analysis project Ga0315904, IMG submission 203529) | Freshwater fungal communities from buoy surface, Lake Erie, Ohio, United States - Buoy 12 MA120 | ecosystem: Environmental > Aquatic > Freshwater > Lake | place: USA: Lake Erie, Ohio...
TGATACACCTGGACCAGTTACTATGGTGGTTCCATTCCTGACCGCTATTAGCTCAACTGGCTCAGCAACAATGCTGCCAGATGCTAATGGTGTTAAGACCTACACATTCACAGTAGGTACTACTGATGGAATGACAGCTGGCACCTATACCTCAATCATTGATTTCACATCATTGACTGCGGTAGCTGCCACTAAGGCAACTCCTACCTACAAACTGGTAACTGGCTCAACTGACGTAACTTTCACGGAAGTACTCAAGTCAGTTGTTGCATTAATTGCATCTATCAACAAGCAGATTCAAGCACTGCAGAAGTTGATTCTAAGACGCTAAAAGAGTAAAAAAGCGAGCCCCATGTGGGCTCGCTTTTTTTTTGCACAAAAATCTATACTACACTTAATATTAATGGTGCTAATTAGAAAATCAAGGGGATAATAAGTTGAAAATTGCAATATTTGGGCAAGGATATGTCGGTCTAACACTTGCAATAGGCGCAGCAAACTCTGGATTTGAAGTAGTTGGCTTTGATGTTAACAAAGACTTGATTTCTAAATTAATATTAGGCGAAACTGATATTCCTGGAATAGATAAGTCGAACTTACGAGAGTTAATTAAGATTAAGAAATATTTACCATCAACTGATTTTGAAGCAGTGCAAAGCTCAAAAATATTAATAATTACTGTACCTACCCCCCTCGATGATAGTAGAAAACCAGATTTAAGTTTTATTGTAAGTGTCTCAGAGCTAATTTGCCAGAAATTTAGATCAAATGCATTGATCATTAATGAGAGCACTTCTTATCCAGGCACGCTTCGGAACGTTATAAAACCGATCATTGATAATTCAATTTTAGCTAAATTTAATTATGCCTCAGCACCAGAACGTGTAGATCCAGCAAATAAACAATGGAATTTAAAGAATACTCCAAGAGTAGTATGTGGTATCGACAATGAAGCAACTACTCAAGCTATGGAGTTCTATTCACATTTTTGTCAAAGCGTACATCAAGCTAATTCGGTTGAGGTAGCCGAAGCTTCTAAAATATTTGAGAATACTTTTAGGCAAATAAATATTGCACTTGTAAATGAGTTTGCTATGATTGCAAATTCGCTAAATTTTTCTGCTTTTGATGCAATCAATGCTGCAGCGACTAAACCATTTGGCTTCATGCCATTTTATCCCAGTATTGGTGTAGGTGGGCACTGTATCCCAATTGATCCCACATATTTAAGTTATATTTCTGAAAAATCTGGTATTGAAGCAAAATTTATTAACTTAGCCAACGAGACTAATCTTAACATGCCCAAGTATGTTGCCGAAAAAATACAATCTTTACTTGGCGGTTCTCTTCAAGGAAAAAGTATCCAAATAGCGGGAATTTCATACAAAAAAGATGTCGCTGATATGAGAGAAGCTCCATCATTACGGTTCATAAGAGAATTAAAAATTTTAGGAGCGACCGTTTCTTGGCATGATCCACTAGTTCAAGTTTACGAAGGGATTTTAAGTGCTGAACTTGACCCAGAGGTAGATTTAGGTTTAATTCTGTCACCCCACAAAGTTATCGATTTTTCAATTTGGGCAAGATCTAACATCAAAGTTTTTGATTTATCAACAGATGGAAATAGTTATGGGTGGCCTAAGTTTTTCTAAGTTAAACTTTTAATTATGTCCTCTATAATATTATGTAAACTAAATTTTGGAGTCCACCCAGTTAATTTTTTGATTTTTTCAATGTCTGGAATTCTTTTTTCCATATCCTCAAAACCGTGAGTAAAAGCATCTTCATATTTTTTGAAGATAATCTTCGAATTAGAATTAGTTATTTTTATGATTAAATTTGCCAGACTTAAGATTGAAACCTCTTCTAAACCACCAATGTTATAAACCTCTCCTATCGAATCAGCACAATCAGTTAAAGTGAGAATCGCACGTGTTGCGTCAGATACGTGACAAAAAACTCTCGATTGAGAACCGTCACCATGTACGATTAATGGTTGGTTCGCTATAGCCGCTTCAACAAATTTTGGAATCACCATTCCATACTTTCCAGTTTGCCTTGGCCCTACAGTATTAAACAGCCTAATTGTTGTTACTTTCAATTTCTTAGTGATAAACAGCGCATATGCCATGGCTTCTTCCAAAGCCTTAGAATCAGAATATGTCCACCTTAACTTCTGTGGAGGACCAATGACCCGATCAAAATTCTCTTTTAGTGGTTGATTCGGATTCTTACCATAAACTTCTGAAGTACTAGCAATAACAATTCTTTTATCGAATCTTACGGCTGCATTGAGAACAATTTCTGATCCATGATAGTTTACAGAGATTGATTCAATTGGTTCGTTTAAAATATTTTCTACTCCTAGAGCAGCAGCCATATGTAAAATTAGATCTGCTTTTTCAACCATTGACTCAACTAATTCTTTGTTTCTTATGTCTCCTTGTACTAAATTAATTTTGTTATCCAAATGCATGATGTTTTTTTTAGCACCTGTACTTAAATTATCTAAAATTGTAACTTTATCGCCTCTGGCTACTAAAGCGTCACATAGGTGGGAGCCAATAAAACCCGCTCCCCCTGTGATAAAAACTCTCATTCTTGTATTGTAGTATGAATATTCAAGATAGACTTATCCAACTCTTTCAAATTCCTACTAGTTATTGATTAAGGTATATCGGTGCTTACTACGGGAGGCTTTACCTCATCGCAGCTTTTATTTGAAGAGCAGAGGCTGAGAATACTAAGGTTAGAGGTTGTTGATGCTCTTGAGATCGGGGATATCGCTACATCACTTGGTGTGGCCAGGGATTTACCAATCGCAGTTGAAGTTCGAATTGGTGATTGGATTATCTACCACGCATCCTTACCTGGCTCTACATGCGAGAATCAAAGGTGGATTGATCGAAAGGCAAGAGTTGTTTTATTAAAGCACCACGCCACTATATATGAGAGAGTAAGTGCTGAAGAACGTGGTGTTGATTGGCACATAGAGAATAATTTATTAGAGGATACCCATGCTATTCATGGCGGAGGTCTACCATTAATTACTATGGATAAAGGTTTTGTTGGAGCATTACTCATTAGTGGATTACCACAGGTACAGGATCACCTACTTGGAGTTGAAGTATTAACTGAATACCTGGATCACAAGGGTGAATTACTTTGAGTAATCAGGTTTGGGTATGTGGTGAAGTATTAATAGATTTAATTCCAGACGGCACAGAGCGCAAAGCTATAGTTGGTGGGGGCCCCGCCAATACTGCTAAGGCGCTAGCTAAATTGGGTATCGCCAATCAATTTATAGATGGTATTTCAACTGATAAGTATGGCCAGATGGCGCTTAAGCAGTTACATAAAGATGGTGTGTTATTAGATTTTGTTAAATTTTCAGATAAGCCAACCTGTTTAGCAATTGTCTCCCTTAACTCACAAGGGGTAGCGACATATGAGTTTGTAATTGAGGGTACTGCTACCTTTGATTTTTCTCACTCATGGCTACCAGATGCATCAATTCGTAAACCTTCCTTATTACATATCGGCACATTAGTAACTGCAATTGAACCAGCAGCATCAATTCTTTTTGAGTGGGCTTCTAAGGTGGCAAAGGTGGCACCTGTAGTCTTTGATCCAAATATAAGACCTGCAGTTATGAATAATCGAAGCGAGTATGTAAATCAGGTGGAAAGATGGGTTGGTATCTCAGGTGCGGTAAAGGTAAGTGATGATGATATTTATTGGCTATATCCGGGTGAGGATATTGATGGTGTTACTAAGAGATGGCTAGGCATGGGACCAGAGCTAGTTGTAGTTACATTTGGTGATAAAGGATTAGCTGGGTATCGAAAAAATGAGAAGATAAGTGTGGATGCTAAAAAGGTAGTTGTGGCGGATACAGTCGGTGCTGGTGATACCGTAGGTGCGATATTGGTAGAGGCAATTATTGAAGATGGGTTACATAAGTTAGTTAAAGATAGATTAGCCTCAATGTTAGATCGGGCAGCAAAGGCGGCTGCTATTACAGTTTCTAGATCTGGCGCACTACCTCCTAGTAGAGATGAGATTTAAAAAAAGATGCTTAATATTGATGGCGATCAAATATCAATTGCAATTGATTTAGATCAAGGAGCACGGCTTGCCTCTGTGCAATGGCGGGATATGCAGTTTGCTGTGCCCTTTAGAGGGCAAGACCTTACTTGGGGATGGTTTTCTATGGTTCCCTTTGCTGGACGCATTAGAGATGGAATTATCAAGGATTCAAAGGGTAATAAGTATCAGCTACCAAATAATTTTGATCCACCACATGCCTTAATTGGTTTTGGTGCCACATCCTCCTGGGAGGATCTTGGAAATGGCGCGCAGTATCTAGAGCTACCACAACCATTTACTGGCGCTTGCGTTACCCAGCGTTATGAAATATTAGATAACGCAATTAGGTGGTCTTTAGACTATGAAGCAAATGGATCTGATCTACCAGTTACCTTAGGTTTTCACCCCTGGTTTGCTAGAGATATTGGTAAGGGGGAAGCGGCAGAGATAATTTTTAACGCAAATAAAATGTTTAAAAAAGGAGAAGATAATCTTCCGACTGGTGAATTAATTTCACCAACTACACCACCCTGGGATGACACTTTTTTTGAAGTAATTGGAAAACCTGAAATTGTCTGGCCAGGGGCAGCACGGGTCACGATGGAGTTTGATTCACCATATTTTATGCTTTATTCACAGGATGAGGAGGGTATTTGCTTTGAACCAGTCACCGCACCCCCTGATGCACAAAACCTTGACATACAAGGAGATACATTTATCGAAACTTTAATTGAATTTTCTGATATTCTTTAAAATTAGTATTTTATACGCTAACAATTAGTATACAACCGATTTAATGAAAAATCTAACAAATTTTCTGGGCCTATAAACTAATCAATTTATTTACTACAATTGAAAATATATTTAGTATACTTTATCAATGAGTATTTTAAAGAATAAATCAATTATAGTAGTTGGTACAGTAAGAAATGTTGAAACAATCATAACCTCTGAAATAAGTCGGTGTTACAAAGCGCTAAGTAATTTTAAGTCAGTATATTTTTATTTAGTAGAGTCTGACTCTAATGACAGAACACTCTTAGTATTGGAAAATCTTAAAAATACTTTAAAGAATTTTAATTTCAAATCACTCGGTAAATTAGAAACTAAGATACCTGATCGATTGGAAAGGATACGTTTCTGCAGAAATGATTATGTTCATTTCATTAGATCACTGGAAATTGAAACTTCACCAAATTATGTGATGGTAGCAGATTTGGATGGGATGAATTCAGCGCTAAAATCAAATTCGGTAGATAGCTGTTTTACCAGAAATGATTGGGATGCAGTTGTGGCTAACCAGACTTTTGGCTATTACGATATTTTGGCTCTCCGCCATCCAAACTGGCAGGTTAATGATTGGACTGAGGAATTTAAGACGAGAAAAGACTTAATAATAAAACACAAGGCGAGTACATTAATTGATAACTTTAAATATTTCATCGAACTTGAAAAACTTAAGCAACAAGTGCTTTATTCAAAGATGATTAGGATTAGAAAAACAAGTCCATGGATTCAAATTGACTCCGGATTTGGGGGGAACGCCATTTACAAGACCGAGGTTTTTTTAAAACATGATTATACTAAAGAATTTGACACTAAGGAAACAGACCACGTAAGTCTGCACCGTAAAATAGTTAGAGACGGAGGTTCTGTTTACATTAATCCAAAATTTATTAACTCTCATTTTAATACATATAATATTAATAAATTTTATACAGTACGAGTAATCAGAAATTTTATTTGGAGCCAAGATTTTTTATACAATAGTAGTATTTATAAAGCAATTAAGAAGTTATTCAGATTACTTTGATTTAACTCTAAATAAACAATCCTTGCTTTTTGGTTTGAAACCAATTGATTTATATAGTTGAATTGCTTTATAATTCAGCAAATCGACATACAATATAGCACCTTCTAAACCCTGACACTTGAAGTGATTAAGTGCGCTAACAGTTAAAGCTCTACCTAATCCACTACCTGAATAATCAGGATCTACTGCGGTTATATAGATCTCACCGATTGCTGGATGATCATGCGAGCTGCCATGATCATGGGTTAGTGTTCCATGGATCTTGGTCCAGGTTGAACCAATCAGTTGATTATTTAAGGATGCAATAAAAAATCCTTTTTCATCAAACCACTCCTCACCTAATCGATGATTTAGATCAAATAATTGCCAATCAGATTGCTCTGGGTGATCTTTAAATACCTTGTTGTTAAGTGACAGCCAATCATTACTATCTAGGCCTGGTAGAAAGCTTCTAATAATTATCTTTGGATCAATATCTGGTAGTTTTTCAATATCAGTTAACTGTTTTTGCATCTGTAATACGGTTCTGATCTTTTCAAAATTAAATGAGTTGGCAAGAGCTGCTGCTGCCTCATTTTCTCCATGCACCCATAGCCGCAAATTTTGCCCACATATTTCAACTGCCTTACTTAACAACTTCTTACCAATACCAAAACTTCGATGATCTGGATCTACTACTAACTCAACTGATGGCCCAGCAACTAGATCGGTTTGATCTAGGTGGGCATAACCAATTACTTTAGATTTTTCTTCTACTACTAAATGTGAATCTGATTTATCTCCACCATGGCGAAGATGAAGCAGGATGTGCTCTGCAATAGGTGGTGAGTTATCAAATATGGCAGAGCGCTGAATTAAATCTAATACCTGCTGGCGTTGATTTGCTTGTAATGTTGCAAGATGTTGCACGCTCATAGCAGAGTGCCAATAAACTTTATTAGATTTACCACCACTAACTTAGATCTGCAGTACTTTGATTACTACCGGCAGTATTATTTGATGAGAATCTATAACCAACATTTCTAACTGTATCTATAATTGCCTCAAACTCTGGTCCTAGCTTTGAGCGAAGGCGTCTAATGTGAACATCAACAGTTCTAGTGCCACCAAAGTAGTCATAGCCCCAGATCTCTTGAAGTAATTGGGATCTAGAAAATACTCTGCCTGGATGTTGGGTTAGATACTTTAATAACTCAAACTCTTTAAAGGTTAGATCTAGGGTGCGCCCCTTTATCTTGGCAGTATAGGATTCCTCATCAATTACTACTTCACCACTTCTAATCTCTTTAAGGGTAGGATTTTTTGCCAACTGCACTAGCGCATCTTTGCCAATAACAATTCTAATTCGAGCATCAACCTCGGCAGGGCCTGCAGAATCTAAAATTACATCTACAATCTGCCAATCAGCATTAACAGCTGATAAGCCACCTTCGGTGGTAATCACAACTATTGGAGTAGACACCCCTGTTGTAGTAATTAACTTAGTAAAGGCTTTGGTATTTGGAAGATCGCGCCTGGCATCAACAAAAATACAATCAACAGATGGTGCATCAATTAACACTGATACCTCAGCTGGCAGTATTCGAACATCATGCTGTAATAGCGCAAGTGCGGGCAGTACATCAGCACTTGCCCCCATTGAGTTTGTCAGCATTAGAATTTTTGCCATAAGAGTGCTAAGAATACACTTATGAATTCTTTGCTACTACTTACTTTTGTGCTCATCCTAGCAACCGGGGTTGGCATTTACTTTCAAAGGCGAAGTGGTGTGATTAAGCGCAAAAAGCGCCTGCGCCTATCCCCATCTGAGGTCGGTGGTGAGTATGGGGATAGGACAACAATTGTCCAGTTCTCAACCTCCTTCTGCTCCTCTTGCCGGGCGGCAAAAGCTTTAATCTCTGATGTGGTCAAAGATCAATCAGATATTTCCTACCATGAGGTGGATGCTGAAAGTAATTTAGATTTAGTAAGAAAAGTTGATATTAGATCTACCCCAACCACCTTATTTTTAGATAAGCAAGGCTTTGAGATTGCTCGGGCTACTGGAGCGCCTAAACGTGATCAACTTATCAAGGTGATCGCCTCACTTTAACTTTAGTATTGCAAAATACTTGCAAGAAGTATCTACTTATTTGCTCTAAAATTTTAGCCATGTTCTCTATACAACCAGTATTTTTTACAAAGCGCCGCGTTATTGATTACGCCCGCGCTAAGGGTTGTATGTGTTGGTTTAGTAATTAATTTTATATAAATAATTAATTTTTTTCTAAAACTAATTTACCTTAAAAGGAGAAATAAAAGTGTCAACTGTTACAGATATTAATAAGAATGTGGTTTTAATCGATGCCAGAGGTCCTAGATTCTCAGCCGGTATTACCACCACTGTTTTAGCACTTGCTTTAATTACTGAGTCTAATTACCTAATTGGATTTCAATTTGCAGTCTTTTTATCTGCTGTGCTCTTTGGCCTTAGAAGATCAATTTATGGCATCATTTATCGTAACTTAATTCAGCCCCGGCTTTCTGGGCCAGTTCCTAGTGAGAATGAGGCTGCTCCTAGATTTGCCCAATTAATTGGTGCACTCTTTGCATTTGTAGCATTACTTGGTGGAGTTACTGGAAATACTGCTCTCTTTTTAATTGCTACAAGTTTTGCATTAGCTGCAGCCTTTTTAAATGCCGCCTTTGGTTTTTGCCTAGGATGTCAGATGTATTTAATCTTAGTGAGAGTTCGTGCGAGATTTTCTAAAAAGACAAGCCTAAATTAAGCAATTACCAACTAGCCATTAGACTTAATCCCCTAATGGCTAGTAAACATGAGTTACATCAAAAGGGCTTACGCCTTACCCCACAACGTGAGTTAGTGCTGGCTGCAGTTAGAGCTTTAGGCCATGCAACACCGGAAGAGGTAGCAGAAAAAGTCAGACAGACTCATCCTGGGATTAATCTTTCCACTGTTTATCGCAACCTTGAAACATTAGAAAATGTTGGCTTAGTTCTACACACACATCTTGGCCATGGTGGTGCTACCTATCATGCTGCAGAGGAGTTAACCCATCTCCATTTAGTTTGCTCTGATTGCGGAGAAATTGGGGATGCACCAATTGAGGCAGCTGCTAATTTTGTTAATACTCTAAGTGATGATTACGGTTTTAAAACCGATGTTACCCACTTTGCAATCTATGGCTTATGCGCCAAGTGTGCAGAGCTTGCTGATAAAAAGAAATAATTAAGAATATAATCATGAGCGCAGTATTAGTTGAGGCAGGCCCAGATAAAGGTGCGATCTGGCACTTTGGTGAGCCAAATAAGGAGCAAAAAGAGTTAGCCGCTGGTAATGGCTGGGCTGATCTATCTCATCGGGCGATAATCTCAATTTCAGGTAAAGATCGACTTTCCTGGTTACATGCACTTACTACCCAGCATTTAGAAAACTTAACTGCAGGTGATTGGAAAGATGCCTTAATTTTAGATGCGCAGGGTCACATTGTTGAACAATTGTTTTTAGTAGATGATGGCCAGATTACTTGGATCCATACCGAAGGTCAAAGAGCTGCAACTTTAATTGAGTATTTAGAGAAGATGAAATTTATGTTAGATGTTGAGGTTAAGGATCAATCAAATAATTATGCAGTGCTGCGGGCAGCAGGTATGGCAGATAAAATTGGTGGACCATATGCGTTGGTACCACGAGCTGAGTTAGAAGAGACTAAGGCTGCATTTAATAAATCACATACTCAAGTAGGTATTTGGGCACTTGAAGCACTTCGGGTTGCCCAAGGTAGAGCAAGATTATTATTTGAGGTAGATCATAAATCTATTCCCAATGAGTTAGGTTTTATTAATAATGCAGTTCATATGAAAAAGGGTTGCTATCGGGGGCAAGAGACTGTGGCCAAAGTGTTTAACTTAGGTCAGCCACCTAGAAAGCTAGTTTTAATACACCTTGATGGCTCAATGGTTGCGATGCCAGAAAATGGGGCTAAGTTATTTCACAACGAGAAAGAGGTTGGCTATATCGGAACTGTTGCCCGTCACTATGAGTTAGGCCCAATTGCACTTGCGGTAATTAAGCGCAACACACCATTGGATGCAGTTTTAATTGCAGACGGGGTGGCTGCAAATATTTTCGAAGATATTTCATCTAAGGCTTAGATTTTTTTGGCTGCGATTATTTCTTAAAGTTTTCTATAGAATCTATCCAAGATTTAGCTAGTTTGTCTGAATAAGAATTATTCTCCTTAATAAACTTATCTCTAAACTTAGGTCCAACTTTAACTCTTAGTAGCGATTCAAAATCTTTGTACAACTGACTCTCATCTTTTTCTAAATCTAATATCTTGACAGTTCCAGATTCTGTACAACCTAAAAGATCTACAACCCCACTTGAGGCTGTAGCCCAAACAGGTACTCCTGCTAACAGGGATTCTCTTAACGCTCTGCCATATGATTCAACCGGCGCCAATGAGACTAATACACCAATAGACTTCCAGGAGCTTCGTAACTTTCCTTGCGAGATATGACCCAAATATTTAATTCTGTTTTTTGCAATCACACTTTCAAGTTGGTGGATGAATTTATCTCTAGCCGGACCATCGCCAGCGATTAAGATTTTGAAGTTTGTATCCAACTTACTAAGGTTTTTTACTAGTTCAACAAAGTTCCAAATTCCTCGATCCTCATGGATTCTGCCAATCAATCCAATTGTTCTAGGGCGTTTAGATGGCACTAAGGGTTTATTAACCACTTCGATGGGCACAGGAATTACTATAATTTTTCTCTTATCTAACCCAAAGGCTCTAATTAAATTCAACTTCTGTTCTTTGCTTACACATCTGATAACTTCGCACTTATTAAGTGAAATTTTTGCGATAATAAAGCGAAATCTATTTTTTAAATTTATTTTTTTCCATAAAGGATGTGCGATATCACCATGGACTTGAATTTGAATAGGTATTTTTCTCTTCAAAAACTTATTTAAAAAATAGGCACTCCAATAACTCTCCCATGGGTCTCCTGCAATAAGAAGCTTAATATCCATGCTTTGTGCTTTTACAGCTTTAGAGCAGCGCATAGCAAATTTATAAGAGTTAAAAGTAGGTTTAGATATCAAATCCAAATCTAAAGCACCAGTCAGAATGTTTGAAGAGTGAGATAATGATGTGCTAAAAATCTTCAACTTAAGATTCTTAGTATGGCCAAACTTAGCCAAGGATTTTGCATACGAAACATGTCGATTGATTACATCACCTCCACCCAAGGTGATGTTTCCTCTTGGATCTAGTATAAGAATATATTTATCCTTCATGGTAATTTTCCTCATGTCAGTAAAGAGATAACTTTGTTGATTTGATTTTCTTGCAAATAATCTTTTTGTACTTTCTTTAGTGCAGCTTTTCCAAGAGTATCAATTTTCTCGTTTGAACTTAATAATGATTTTATTGCAATCAAAATGGAACCTTCATTTTTTAAATCAACGACTATTCCATCTTTCCCATCGGAAATTACATCAGTATTACCTTTGACATTTGAAACTATTACTGGCAATTCAGAAGCCATTGCCTGAAGCAGTGAGAAAGACAAACCTTCATAATCAGATAACAGTGCAAAAACTTTGGATTTTTGTAAACAATTTATGACTTGAGGCTCACTTAATTGACCAAAAAATGTGACCTTAGCACCAAGTGAATTTGCAAGTGATTTGAGTTTTAACTCTTCTGGTCCACTACCAACTATTGCCAATGTGCAATTTGCCTTAGCGCAAGCTAATATCAATTTATCTAAGTTCTTCCAAGTAACTAATCGGCAAACTGAAATAACATCAAATTGCTTTTCAATCTTCTTATTTTCCATTGGAACAATTCCGTTGGCAATAAACTCAATTGGTCTTTTTACACCCCAATTTTCAATAAGAGTTTTAAGTTCTAAGCTTGGACAGGTGATTAATGTAAATCGATTCAAACTCCACTTGATCAACCACCTTTGAAATCTTAGGTTAATCCTTAGGTATGCTCGATTGAATTCAACTATGTTTAAACTTGTTAATCCCTTATTTCTAGCTCGTTCCCATACTGGGTCGCCAACTACTTTTGCAATTGATCTCTTATTCATAAGTAATAGGGCTATTGCCGTCTCTTGAAACAACCCGTTAGCAAAAATTGCATCTGAGTTCTTACCTTTCTTACGAATAAGCAAAAAAGTTTTGATAAATCTGATGAGTAAGAATTGATTTCGATTAACATAATTTACAGGCCATTTTTCAAAAACTGGATTACTGCAAGAATTTTTTAATGTTACAACCTCAACTGAGGATTTTTGGTTGGTTAGCACTTGCGCTAGAGCTGGAAGGTATGTTGCAGGTCCTCCTATCTCAGGTCTATAAATTCCTGAAATCAGCAAGGCTTTCATTTAACGGAATTTACCCAATTATTTAGATTCTGTGCAATATCTTCCCTCATTGCCCACCGAATCGTTTTCTCAATGCCATCTTCTAATTTAGTACTTGGCTTACTACCAATCAAAGATTGTATATATGTTGAATCTGACATGGTCTTAAATGCGTCATTAGCGTTTGAGTTTTGCCGATTGAATTTAACCTCTTTTTTAGAAATCCGGCCAACAGTTTGCAACAAGTAATTCATAGATAAAGGCCTACCCCCACCTAAATTAACCACATCTGAGTAACCATGCTTTCGAGTACTTAACTCATCAATTAGAGCAACTACTGAATTTACGGCATCTTCAATATAAGTAAAGTCTCGCTCAACGCTTCCATCGCCAAAGAAGTTAAACTCAGAACCAGAAACTATATTTGCAATCATTCTAAAATAAGCCATGTCAGGTCTACCCCAAGGGCCATACACTGTAAAAAACCGCAGACCCCTGGCAACTGTGGCACTATTTTGAACAAGAGTTTGAGTTAGTAATTCATTAGCTAATTTTGTCGCTCCATAAAAACTAGCTGGATGTAAATTTTGCTCACTTTCGGTATACGGAATTGCCGCTCTATTTCCATATACACTAGAAGATGAGGCATACAGAAAGTAAGGCACTTTATTAGCTACTGTAGTTCGAAGAATGTTACTAAAACCTACAAGATTACTTTCAACGTACTTATCAGTATCTTTAATAGGAAGTCTCACCCCGGCTTGTGCAGCTAAGTTAATCACCACATCAAATTTACTCTCAGTAATCAAGGAGTTTACTTTTTTGTCATCACTTATATCTAAATCTACGACATCAATCTTTAATGGCTTAAGTAACTCATTTATCCTAGCCCTCTTTAATGAAACGTCGTAATATGTAGAGAAGTTATCAATCGCCAATAAATCATGGCCAAAACCGACTAGTTTATGACACAGTGCACTACCAATAAATCCGGCTGCTCCAGTGACTAATATTTTCATTAGAAGGCTATTCTACTTGTCCAAATGGCTCTAAAATACATCTAGAAAGTATACGATTAAATAATGCATTCATTACGTTATGGGTGGCCAACATGAGAAAGAGTCATCTATTAATTCTGACGTATGAAATGGATGAGTCAAGTCAACTTTTCTCACATCAAATTGGCGTTGTGAATGAGCTGGCAGCATATTTTGATAAAGTCACTGTTATCACTGGAAAATCTGGAAAGTTTAAAGTTTTAGAAAATGTGAATGTTTACTCAAGCAATTGGCAAACCGGCAAGAGAATTAAAAGCATTTTTAGTTTTTTGTTATTATTTTTTAAACTATTTTTCAAAGAGAAATTTACAGTTGTATTTTCGCATATGACCAGCGTTCAAGCTGCGTTTATTTCGCCTTTCACTTGGATTTTTAGAATTAAACACTTTCTTTGGTATACGCACACTTCAGATAACTTTACACTGAGGATTTGTTCCGTTTTTTCAAATGGAATTTTAACTGCAACTTCAGGCTCTTGCCCAATAAAAGGTCGAAAGGTCTATGTAATTGGTCATTCAATAGATTCTGAAGTTTTTAGAAAAAAAAGCAATATTTCATTTCCAGTAATGAAATTTGTTCATGTAGGAAGGTTTGATCCTTCTAAAAATTTAAAACAGATAATTGATTCAATAAAAAATTTAAGATTACAAGGTGGAAATTTTACTTTGACGACGATCGGTTCACCATCTACTGAGGAAGCAGTTACATACCACAGCGATATATTATATGAAAATAGACAAAATAAAGACTGGCTAAATTTTTTACCAGCTATGCAAAGAAGCAACTTACCAATAGCACTTAGTGAATTTGATTGCTTCATCCATGCATTTGAAGGATCTTTAGATAAAGCTGTCTTAGAAGCAACTTTATTGGGAATTCCAGTAGTGACAACAAATCTTGAGTACTTGAAAATCTTTGGAAATTGGGATCGGAAAAATATAAGAATGGAAAATTCCTTACAAAATGAGCTAGAATTTTTGCTTGGTTTATCAAAAACTGAATTGGCACTTGAATTAGAAAGAAGATATGAAATTGCATTAAAGGACTATGAAATAAAGGGTTGGGCGCAACGAGTTAATAAAATATTGAATAATCCCAAAAGGGACTGAATCTATCGTAAGAAATTGTATATAATTGTTTAATGGAAATATTTACAACACTTCTTTTCATAGCATTTTCTTTATTTATATCAATTTACTTGATATCTAAAGGTGTTTCAGGGAGTAAGAAAAGTATTGATGATCTGAAGAATGGGAAAAAATAGGCTATGGCATTTACTATCCCAGAAAATCTTCACCCAGATTTAATGCCACTAGCTTGGCTAGTTGGTACTTGGCGCGGTAAAGGAAGCGGTGAGTATCCAAATACCGCCCGTTTTCAATTTGCCCAAGAGGTCTCCTTTAATCATGATGGCAGAGCTTTTTTAAATTACTTTTCACGCTCTTGGATCATCGATGAAAATGATGAGATTATTCGTCCTGCTGCATCTGAAGTCGGTTTTTGGCGAGTTAAAGAAAATAATGTCTTAGAGGTATTACTAGCTCACAACACCGGAATTGCTGAAGGTTGGGTTGGCATTGTCAAGGGTGCCAAGATTCAACTTGAGATGGATCAAGGTTACTCTTCCCCTTCAGCAAAGATTGTAACTGCGGGATCTAGATTGTATGGATTAGTCGAGGGTGAATTATTTACCTCATACGACATGGCAGCAGAGGGTCAAACATTGCAAGCACACCTCTGGTCTTCGTTAGAAAGACAAGGTTAAAATTAACACTAATTTAGTTGGCGAAGTAATCGCAACTGTTACTAGGGCTGGTTTAGTTGAGTCAGCCCACCTTGGACACTTATTAGTATTAAATGCTGATGGCACGATATATCTATCCAAGGGAAATCCTGAGGCAATAATTTATCCACGTAGCGCAGTTAAATCACTACAAGCATCTGCCATGGTTAAAGCTGGCCTTGATGTAAGTGATGAGGAGTTAGCGATAATTTGTGCTAGCCACTCTGGATCACAAAGACATATTGATTTAGTAATAAATATGTTGGCAAAAAGGAATATTCCACTAGAACTACTTAAAAATGCTGTTGATAAACCACTCGGTGAAAAGGAAAAAATAGCTTGGGGTCAAAAGCCAGCCTCTCAATTAGCACAAAATTGCAGTGGAAAACATGCTGGTATGTTGATTATCTGTAAGCAAAATGGCTGGGATTACAACTCTTACCTAGAGTTAAATCATCCATTACAAATTGCGATAAAAAATGAGATTGAGTTACTAAGTGGTGAGCAGGTAACTAAGGAAACATTTGATGGTTGTGGTGCACCGTTATTTGCTTTTTCACTTTATGGCTTAGCAAAAGCCATCTCAAATATAGTCACATCAAATGCCAAGGAGCATAAGCAGATTGTCACTGCCTGTACTCGTTATCCAGAGTTAGTTGCAGGTGAGGCAAGATTAACAACCAGAATGATGAAAGCTATCCCAGGTCTATTTATGAAGGAGGGAGCTGAAGGAGTTGAGGTTTGTGCATTAGCTGATGGTCGAGTCATTTCAATCAAAGTAATTGATGGCTCTTGGCGTCCAGTTGCGCCAATAATTATGGAGATCTTTAAAAGGTGGAGTATTCAAACACCTGATGAGAGTGTGAAGATTTATGGTGGATCTAGCGTAATTGGTGAGGTTTTACCTAATATTTAGTTAGTGTTTTGTAAGTTAGAATTAGATTATGAAAAGCGGTAAAAAATCACGTATTGCAACCTTAATGGTGCATACCTCACCCCTTGATCAAGCAGGTATTGGGGACGCCGGTGGCATGAATGTTTATGTGGTTGAAACTGCTAAGAAGATGGCTGCAGCAGGGCTAGAGATTGATATCTTTACTAGAGCTAATAAACCAAATCTGCCAGAAACTGTTGAGATTGCAGAGGGGGTAAATGTTAAGCATTTAGTTGCTGGCCCATTTGAAGGCTTATCTAAGGAAGAGCTACCTAGCCAGTTGGGCGCTTTAACTAGTGCTTTTATGCAACATCAAAATCAATTACCTAATCATTACTATCAACTGCTGCACTCACATTATTGGATATCAGGCCAATTAGGTTGGGTGATCTCAGAGCAAACTGCTATTCCTTTAATTCACACTATGCACACAACTGCAAAGGTTAAAAATTTAAATTTAGCTAAGGGTGAAAAACCTGAGCCACAAATTAGAGCAATTGGTGAGGAGCAGGTGGTAAAGGCATCAACTGGCTTAATTGCAAATACTGATGCAGAGGCTGCCTCACTTGTATCGTTATATGAGGCTTGCCCTGATAATGTCTTTGTAGTTGCCCCTGGCGTTGATTTAACAACCTATAACCCAGCAGATGGCAAAGCTAATGCCAGAGCTAGATTAAATATTGCACCAGATGCCATTATGTTGAGCTTTGTCGGAAGAATTCAGCCGCATAAAGGACCTGATGTATTACTTAGATCTGCTGCTCAGATGGTTGAACACTCACCATATCTTCGAGCAAAGCTTGCAGTAGTAATTATGGGTGGGACTTCCGGTAGTGGCATTAATGAGTTGGATAATTTAAAGGCGCTAGCTAAATTTTTAAAGATTGATAATGTGGTGCACTTTATTGCTCCAGTAGCGCATATAGGTTTAGCAGATTGGTATCGCGCAAGTGATTTAGTGTGTGTACCGAGTTATAGTGAATCATTTGGATTGGTTGCTCTTGAAGCTCAAGCTTGTGGCACACCAGTTGTAGCAACAGCTATTGGCGGACTTAGAACTGCAGTCTCAGATGGTATCTCTGGCTCATTAGTAGATGGACATGATCCAAAGGCCTGGTCTGCTGTTATCTCTAGATTAATCGCTGAACCACAACGCAGATTGCTTTTATCTATGGGAGCAGTTGAACATGCATCCCACTTTGGTTGGGAAAAGACTGCTAGAAAAACACTTGATGTTTATGACTGGGCTTTATCGAAAAAGAGCCCTAAAGGTATTTTAAGTAGATTGAACTTAGCGTAAGGATGATTGAGCCTGCTGCAATTATTGATGATTTTTTGCAATCACATGATTTAGATTATGATCAAAAGGATGAAAATACCTATCTAATTACCCTCCCTGGGCAAGTAAAACAGCAGACCCATTGCGCATTGATAATTGGTGATCACTCTTTGAGTATTAATGCCTTTGTAATTAGAAAGGTAGATGAGAATCACCAAAAGGTATATGAGTACCTACTTAGAAAAAATGCGGCGATGTACTCAGTAGCTTTTGCCTTAAATGAGTTAGGTGATATCTACCTTGTAGGCAGATTGCCAATAGATGCAGTAAATGATCAGGAGATTGATCGCATCCTTGGTGCGGTATTGCAATACGCCGACTCATCCTTTAATCCACTCCTTGAGTTAGGTTTTTCATCCGCCATTAGGCGTGAGTGGGCTTGGCGAGTATCTAGGGGAGAATCCCTTGCTAACTTGAAAGCTTTTGAGCATTTAATTTAAGAGGTTCAAGTTTAATTTCAATAAGTTTTAAGTATAAAGTTTTTACTATCACCAGCCTTATAGCTTGTTAAATTAATAAAGTGATTTATCATGGCTTTTGGAAGAAATACCTCGCCTTTAATATCATGTCCCCATCGGAAAATTGCGACCCAAAGAGATACCTTAGAGCTTGTACCAATAAAATAATCACAGGTCATTAAATTTTCAATTGTTTGAATAGTATCAACGGAGTACCAAATGACTTGAACCGATCTTGGAACGTTAAAAAAAATACCATCAGATCCACTATCAGAGTAAACTTCTACAGAATTTATTTTACTATTTGATCCACACAAATCATTAATAACAACAGAAATCGTTTTAGTTGAAATCAAACTTTCTGGTTTTAAATTAGGCAAATCTCCAAGTCTATAGTGAACTCCTACTGCGTTTTGCTGTCTTTCTGTTACAGAAATTTCAAGAACCTTAGAAAGGCTGGTAATATCTTTCCTCATTAAAGGATTTAGAATATAAGTGGATCGAACAGCTAAAGTCCAAAACTTAACATTCGAAACTTTTAAGTCATCTGTTATAACAATTCTAAGTAAATTTAGTAAATACTTTACAATAAATTTTAAGGAAAAATTGGTTTTTCTGACCGATTCAAAATCAATAGACGCGTTATTTACAACTAGTGTTTCATTGAAATCTCGTACCGTCTTTAGAGAAATCTTTTTATTTAAGAAGTCAATCTCAGAAGGGCGATTTGTAACTCCACCATCATGTAGCACTAACGTAATCTTACGTTTTGGGAAATTTTTTGTCAGGATTAGGTAGTAATTTAAAGCTAAAAGTTGTGATCCTAAACCACCCCAGCAATGAACTTTCAGTGGCAAATAATTAAAAATTGCCACTACAATTTCTCTCATTCTTGTGGAAAAAAATAAGCACTTTTATTTCCTCTCCAGTGAATATTTATCGTAGCTGATTATAAGGGTTTTGTTTGAGTGGCCATTAAAAAGAGGCGTTTTTTGTCAAGTAATTAAGTTGTAATTAATTTTACTTGCAGCAATTTAACGGATAAATTACTGCAAGTATTTATTAACAATTAGGTAATTAACTACCTACTGTGGCAGGATTAAGACCATGACTTATAACCTGACTCTTCTTCGTCATGGTGAGAGTGTGTGGAATGCTAAAAATCTCTTTACCGGTTGGGTTGATGTTGAGTTATCAGATAAGGGAAGAGCTGAGGCGGCCCGTGGTGGTCAATTACTAAAAGAGGCTAATTTGCTACCTGATGTATTACACACATCTCTGCTTAAGCGAGCAATAAATACTGCTGATATTGCCTTAGAAAATGCTGGTGTTAAAGATATTCCAATTAAGCGAAGCTGGCGATTAAATGAGCGCCATTATGGAGCGCTGCAAGGAAAAGATAAGGCGCAAACCTTAGGGCAGTATGGAGCAGAGCAGTTTGCACTTTGGCGCAGATCCTTTGATACCCCACCTCCTGCAATTGCCGATGATGATCAGTACTCACAAAAAAATGATCCAAAGTATTCAGGTATTAAAGATCAACTACCAAAGACTGAGTGCTTAAAGGATGTAATTACTAGAGTGCTGCCGTATCTAACTGGTGAGATTTATAATGATTTAAAAACAAATCGTAATGTTTTGGTTACGGCCCATGGTAATTCCATTAGAGCGATAGTTAAGTACTTAGATGAGATCTCAGATTTAGATATTGCATCGGTTAATATCCCAACTGGAATTCCGTTGTTATATGAGTTAGATCAAAACTTTAAGCCAATTACTAAAGGCGGTAGGTACTTAGATCCAGTTGCAGCCAAAGCTGCGATTGAGGCGGTTGCAAATCAGGGCAAGAAGAGTTAACTGGATTTAATTTGAATCGGTTTTGTAGCTGCCGGTAACTAAGAAGTAGACCCGGCGGGCAATAGAGACAGCGTGATCTGCACACCGCTCGTAATATCTACCTAGAAGTGTCATATCAATTGCAGTTTCTATTCCATGATTCCACTTTGGATCAAGCAGGGTTTGAATAATCTTTCTATGCAGCGCATCGATCTCATCATCATCTTTTTCAACCTCTAGTGCTTTTTCAGCATCACGATTAGCTAATACCAGCGCTACCTTTTCAATAATCTTTACACACACTCTTCCCATATCCTCAATAGTTAAAGCCAACTCTGGTGGCACAGCTGTTGCGGGATAGCGCATCCGGGCAGATTTAGAGATGTGATGGGCTAAATCTCCCATGCGCTCAAGATCGGCACTCATTCGAAGTGAGGTAACTAAAACTCTTAAATCTGAGGCTACTGGGCCTTGGCGAGCAATTAGATTGATAGTTCTAGCATCTAACTCATGTTGCATATCATCAATAATT
>Ga0315904_10004369_pt1 | contig 20228 bp, 21 predicted proteins | sample LakEriMetagenome_6_FD_203529 | JGI IMG/M metagenome (GOLD analysis project Ga0315904, IMG submission 203529) | Freshwater fungal communities from buoy surface, Lake Erie, Ohio, United States - Buoy 12 MA120 | ecosystem: Environmental > Aquatic > Freshwater > Lake | place: USA: Lake Erie, Ohio...
AATCTTCTCTATGAAAAACCCGCTTACTGCTACGGCATTTGCCGGCAGCTATCTTCAAAAACTTGTTGAGTCGGTACTTTTAATGTTGGCAGTTTTTTTACTGCTCAACTTTTTCTTTATTACTGTTTCTAATATCAGCTGGTTAAGGCCCTTGCTGATGCCTATTTGGTACGCCGTAATTTCGGGGCCCGGCGGAACCATTACTTTTTCTGTTTTGTTGTTGGTGGGGAGTCCTTTGCTGGCATTTTATTGGCATCGTCGTGTGGAGGCAGGGAAGTTGAATTTGGAACGTTCACATGCAGTAGTGCGTGGAACCATTCGCTGGGGTCTCGCCTTTGGGGCGATATTTTTATCGCTCATGCTTTTTGTTTTTCCCCTGATTTCTACCACCAAGTTATTGTTGATGGATGATATGCCTGCGGCAGTGGTGAGTGGCAAAAGTTTCTTGGAGTATGTGTTGTTGCGTAGTTTGGCCTTGCGCTGGTTTTTATCCGGTAGTTTGCTGTTGGGTGGACTTTTGCTTTTCTTCAGAAAAACAACGTTGGCCGGATTGTTACTGGTAACGAGTGCTTCATTGGTGTTTTTGTTGTTGTGGTTGACCATGGGTGAAATTTCTCCCTTTAATACCGGTTATGTAATTGCGGGGTCTGTACTGCTCGTACCTATCTATTTGTTGACATTACAATGGACGGACCTGCGCAGAAGGTGGAGCGAGGGAAGAGTAGAGTTAGTGCCTCCGGTGGCAAGGATGTCTTTTCGTTGGGGAGCGCTGATGTTGGTGCTTGTCGGAATTGGCTTCACATTTAAAGGTTCTGTAAAGCACGCGCTTGTTTCTTCACCGCTGCAGGGTAAGTGGCGCGTTATGAAACTAGAGCGCAATGGTGCTCCTGTTCCGGCGGACGCCTGGCTAACAGATGCAGAGGCATGGTCAACAGTTTATATAGAATCTGATAGGGACGTAACTTTTTGTACGAACCCGTATGTTTTTGACCAGCGGGCAAGTTTTTATTCAAGCTATGTGCTCGATTCTAAGAGTGGACAATTAAGTATTTCTCATTTGCGAGATCATGGAGGGCCTATTCGTTTTCAGGTGGAGGGCATTGGAACCAATGAGCTTTCCTGGAAGGGCCGTGTAGGTAAGGAAGAGGTAAAGATGGTCTTGGCGCGTGTAATGTAAAATTGGAGAGAGGGAAGAGGGTACGCCCAAAAATTCCAAAAAAACGGTGGATAAACTCTGAATAAACGGGGTAAGTCCTTATATTTGCGTCCGCTTTCGGCGGACTTGCGTCCAAGATAGTTTCTTCATCGCATGTAAAAGAATGGTGCGGTAGCTCAGTCGGTAGAGCAAAGGACTGAAAATCCTTGTGTCGCCGGTTCGATCCCGGCCCACACCACAAAACCCCCGACACAGCAGTTGGGGGTTTTAGATTTTGATAGGGGGTTGATTGTAAAAACATTGACGCCGGTTCCCCCGACTGGTCGGGGCGGCCCACACCACATTGACGCCGGCTCCCCCGACTCGTCGGGGCCGGCCCACACCACAAAACCCCCGACATAGCAGTTGGGGGTTTTAGATTTTGATAGGGGGTTGATTGTAAAAACATTTGACGCCGGTTCCCCCGACTGGTCGGGACCGGCCCACACCACTTAATAGCCCCGATTAATTCGGGGCTATGTTTTTATATGCATTTTGTATATGTGATATATAGTCCATCAGCAGACAGCTATTATATAGGCGAGACTGTTAATGTTGAAGAACGGCTTATACAGCATTGTCAACAGACTTATGCGGGATCGTATACTAAAATTGCAGATGACTGGGAAGTTGCTTTTTTGCTTAGATGTAAGGGGTCAAGGATAAGCATTAAACGTAGAAGCGCAGTTGAAAGGGGATAAGTCAAAAATTATTTGTAAGTGGCTACTTTACTTGTAAACTAGAGCAATATTTAAAAGACATTTTGATCGTGAATTTCTAGATGCAGGAGTTTTTGGCGCTGACCCTAAGGAAATCGGCTTTTTATGCTATTTTCAGACGGTGAAAAAAGCAATTGGGGGAGAGCGTATCGAAGCCACTACATTTGGTAATATACATAAGGGCAAACATTCCTATACTCTCACTATACATAGTTAATTTATCAGATCATGCGAATTGTTTTTTTGCTTTTGTTCTCCTTTTCATTGTTTTGCTCTTCTTGTAGTCGCAGGAGCCTCAGAGAAGGGGAGGCTTATTTGAAAGTATCAGGTGGAGAAATTTGGTATAAAGTAGTGGGCAGCGGTACCCAAACACCTATTGTTATGCTGCATGGTGGACCAGGGTTTCCAAGCTACTATTTAGCCCCTTTGTTTGAATTAGCTGATGATAGACAAATTATCGTTTACGATCAATTGAGTTCCGGGAGATCGACTAACTCTACAGATACATCATTGATGAACATGGAGTCGCAACTGAGAGATTTAAAGGCGCTTTTGAGTGAGCTGAAAATAACCGATTTTTATTTATACGGTCATTCGTATGGTACCATGTTAGCAGTTGATTACTATTTTAAAAACGAAAACTTGCCTAAGGCATTGATTTTGGCCAGTCCTTGTATGAGTACAAAAGCCTGGGAGCTTGATGCCGATACATTAATTAATTCTATGGAAATAGCCTACAGCAGGCCACTAAAGAATTTTAAAGCCGGAAATTACAATGATACAGGTAATTACAGCAATGCTATTGCCGCTTACTATAGCAAGTTCTATAATAGAAAAACGAATAGTTATCTTGATTCTTCAATGGCACGAAACGGCCAAAAACTTTATTGGCACATGTGGGGCAAGGAAGATTTTTTAGTAACAGGGAACGTAAAAAATTACAATCGGATAAAAGATCTGCAAAAAATCAATGTGCCGGTTTTGTTTACCGCGGGTGAATTTGATGCGGCAAGACCTAGTACAGTTAGGTATTATCAAAGCCTTACTCCCAAAGCAACATTTACCTTGATTGAGAATGCCGGACACTCCACCATGAATGATAACACCCCTGCGGACATAGCTGCCATAAGAAATTTTTTAAAGTCAATTGAAGAGTAATACGGATGAAGTAATCCACACCTCAAAACCCCCGACATAGTTGTTGGGGGTTTTAGATTTTGAAAGGGGGGGTAGTTTTAAAAAAGAATGTCCATCCGCATTTCAAGACTTGCTCCACAAAAAAAGGGATAGTTCAGACAACTAAATTCACGCGCTATACCAAGTCCCCTTCCCGACCCCGTTCTTTCGGAGCCGACTTGTCTCAACCAGTGTTTCTAAATGCTTCTTGATTGTGTTCCGATTGGCATTTGTTATGGTGACGATATCTCTGATTGTTACCATTCCTCTCGACTTCACCAACTGCAGAATGTCTAAAGAAAGTTTAGGAAGCCCCATAAGCAAAAGATTCTCTTGCTCGACTTTCGCTTCCAGTCTTTTTTTCTGGTGCCGCAATGCGCGAAGGAAAAACAAGACCCATGGTTGCCAATCAGGGGTTTCATTTTTCAATGTTCCCTGAGTTTGGCGTAAGGCTAAATAATAACCCTCTTTACTTTGCTCGACTACCGCTTCAAGAGAGCTGTATGGCACATAATGATAGCCTTCTCTTAGAAGAAGGAATGTCGTCAGTACGCGCGATAATCTACCGTTACCATCCTGAAAAGGATGTATCGCCAAAAATTCGACAACAACTATTGCTGTGATAAGCAGCGGGTGAAGTTTCTTATCTGCATATGCCTGCCCCGCCCATTCAACAAGATTGTGCATGCGTATGGGGGTTTCAAATGGGCTTGCTGTTTCAAAAACAACACCAAGACTTTTACCCAGGGCATCGAAAGCCTCTACATGGTTAGGCGACTTCTTATAATTACCCCTATGCCAATAATCTTTTTCAGTGTGTTGCAGAAGGACGGAGTGGAGTTGCCGGATATAGTTTTCCGAAAGGGGAATATCGGCATAGCTCTGGAAGATTAAATTCATCACAGAGGAGTATCCGGCGACCTCCTGTTCATCCCGCGTCTCGAACTTTTGTATCTCAAGGTTGGAGAGCAAAATCTCGACTTCTTTGTCGCTCAACTTGCTACCCTCAATACGGGTAGAGGAGCCAATGCTCTCAATCGTGGCGATTTTTTTAAGCGAGGAAAGCTGTTCAGGGGCTAATTGCCCCAATGCTCGCCATGCCCCTTTGAACTCATCTATTTCAGAGATCAGGGAAAGTATTTCCGGCGTAATTCTTAGGCTTTCTATATTCATTACCCAAATTGTTACCCAAAAATACCCAAAAAATCAAGAAATACCCATATTTATACCCATAAATATCCAAAAAGGCCTATTTCTTTAAATTCTCTTTTAGAAAGGTCTCCAAGGCATCAGAAAACCCTGAGTTCGGGGAAAATAGAATCCTCTTTGCACTCTTTAAGAAACGCGTATTCGTGTTTTTAATAAAGCCTGATACGTTTTTTGAAAAGCCAAGCCTGTTGAAAGCTATGTAAACAATCCGACAATTGCACTTATTACTTGAACTTAGATATCAAAATAATCGATTTATGAGAATAAAATTTCAGAAGGCTCCCCTTACAGAAGAAAGATGCGGCTATGCTGCGATGATTGAGCCTGTAACAATCAGTAAATTAAGTCTTAACTACTTCAATTAATGATTTATTAATGGTATGCCTCTCGTCTAGCCCTGTTTTGTAAATACTTTTTATGTGCCGTACTTGTATGCAATTTTAATGAGTTTGATTGTAGGCTTGAATAAAAATTAAAAGGCGGGTTCAACAAACGATTTTATAAAATCAAGCTGATTTTTTTCAGGATCTTTGATTGTAACTTTAATTGTTCGCTTTGATAATGAAATCATATGCTTTTCCAATTCGTCTAGCTTATCATTTTTTCTTATTTTCTGAACACCCTCTTCTATGTTATTATTTGGCAGAAAATTAAATTCTACTTTTTGGATTGAATTGCTCAAAATTTCTTTTAGTGCGTCTGATTTTATATTTGTTTCAAATATATATTTTCCGATAACCATTACATAAAATAGCTTGTCATTATTCTCAGGCAAGGCGCGTATGGTATTCGCAAACCTGTAGGATTGCTTTTCGGTATGTATGGTAAAATAATCATTGGGGGTTGTTTGATACCGATAACAATAATTGGGTACAACAAACCTGAGGTTAAACAACTGAGCACTATCCAGATATTTAGCGATCAGCTTGGCCTTATTGGCTTCTTCAAAACTTGGGGTTACTTTATGAAAGCTAATTGTAAACTGCTTGTACAAACCAGTGTCTGTTTTGGAGACTTTTCCAAAAGCAAGGTTGCACAGAAAAACAGCACATTTTATAAGAACACAGGCTTTCATGATCTCGGCTTTATAAGATTGATTCGATAAAACTCACTGTTTTTGAAGAATACACTTTTACATATCACAAACACAATCTATCCAACGTATCAGCTCCTTCTTCGTCCTCAGTTGCTAATTCAAAATCCTGCCAAGAAATTTTGTACATCCCTGAGTTGTGCCAGATTGGTTTCTTTAATGGTAACTTTTATCTTTTTCTTTGCTAATGCGATTATGTGCTTATCCAGCCTATCGAGTTTCTGCCCTTTATTGATCTTTTCAACGCCATCTTTTACTTGACTATTCGGCATAAAGAAAAATTCAACTTTTTTTATTTGATCGTTTACAATTTCTTTTAAAATAGCCCTATTGATGTCTGTTTCAAATACATACAACCCAGATACAATAACATGGAATATTTGATCATTGTTGATCGGAGGCGAATTAACCTGATTGGTAAATTGATATGATTTCTTTTTGGTTCGAATGATAAAATAGTCATTTAAACTGGTAGAATGCCTGTAGATATACCCCGGAACAATGAATTGAACCCTACATGATTGTGTATTTTCAATAGGCTTAATGATCAATCTTGCCTTATTGGAATCTTCAAAAATTGGCCGAGTTTTTGCAAATCCCAGCTCAATCTCTTTACCAGGCAGGGTGTCTACGCTTAATTCACGCCCAAATAGCGCGCGACAACTTAAAAAGAATATGAGTAAAAAAACAGGCTGTTTCATAGTACACATTTAGAAAGTTTATACAAACTAATTATAAATCATTGAAGGTGGATAAGTCTTATAAACTGGTTATCGTTATAGTTTTGCTTTTGTCTTATATTCGAATTCTTTGTACCAGTATTTAAGAGACATATCATCGTCCCACTTTAATCCAGACTTTACAACACCGGCTAGCCCCCCGAAGTATAAAGAACCAGGTGTTACAAAACTTCCTTTTATATAAACAGTCTGTCCAGTAACAGATTTCGCTGGCACTTTCTTCCCGACACCCTTGAAAATTGATTTTGCAACGCCTTTTGCTTTTACTTTTAGAGCAAATTTAGAGGCTGGTATTAGCACCTTTGCTCCAACAACAATAATAGCAGTAGCGACAGTTACAGCAGTAATAGCAATTGCTACTCTTGCCACAGCTCTAATTAGTTTACCAAAAAATGTTCTTCTTCTTGACTGATTTACTTCTTCTTGTCCGTTCGTTTCTATTATTCCAGCTGCATTATCGAATATTTCAACATGGCTTGCCAAAACATTAAGCAATTCGACTTGCGGTCGTACTAAAGACTTTGCAGCAAACAAAGCATCACTCAAAGATTCCTTTTCTGAGATACTTAAAGAAGGGTCTTGGTATAAAGCAGTTCGATTAGATTCTATAATACTTTCAATTTGCTCAACTTCATTATTAAAGTTAGACTTTTCCAGATACATACTATTGTTTTCTATTTCTTCCAAGTCGCTTGCAATTTTATCGAACCTCTTTAACATCGGTTGAGTAAAAAGTGTTTCAGCATTTCCTGAAAAAGCATCCGGCATGTTTTCCCAACTCTCATCGTCCAAAGAATTTATTTTGAAATTGTCATTAAAAATATAATTGGGCTCTGATGCTATAAGTGTGTTACAATAATTTTGAAGTTCTTTTTGAATAAAGGCATTGTTTTCAAAATTGAAGTCCAACCGGATTGAATTATTAGCTATTTGTAACAATTTCTTTTGCGCCAGATTTTCATTTTCTAGTCTGCTCTTTAGGTCATTTGTATATTCTTTAGTTATCTCTACCATTTAATTAACGGTATTTTTTAAACTGTAATCATTTTGATGGCTGGTATCAGGCGATGCACTCTTTTGGCAAGATATTAATACCAGAAAAACGGACAGGGAAAACAATGAAAACTTCATTTTTTAAGATTAACGCACTATAGTTTGTAGCTGTTTTAATGTTTATATTCTGTTTCACACCATGAATAAAATTCAGCGGTTTTTTTCTTGCTTATACTGCAAGGCTACATCTTTGTATTTTTTCTCGGCTGTAAAGCTACCCGAAGTAGTGGCGTTTGCTACCAACGTCCTTTTTTCATCCGCGGCCGCAGACTTATGGCTAATGAAGGAGTAAAGCCTTGATTGCGCAATCAATTATGTGCACCATAATTTTAGTAAAGTTACCCCCTCCCCCCCCCGAAAATGAGGGAGGGTTTTTCCTGTATTTTGTCTCTGTAGGATTGAATCATTTTATTTATAAGATAAACAAGTACTTATTGTTCTGTACTAAATCAGCAACTTGTAAATGAGTATCATGAATAATTCGCGTGTTCAGTAAAATATCTAATTATGATTGTAGTAATTATTGTTTTGAGGTTAAAGCTTCAACACATATGCAATAACTTTTCCCGGAAATATTCTCGACAGCCGTATAGACAATCCGACAAAAACGGAAGACGGCGCGATTCCCTAAATTGAATGTACAGGATCCGTTCCATTTGAAACACCATCAAAGGATAGGCCTTTCAGGCGAAGAAGTCCGGCATGTACGGACTGTTTAATGATCAACCTTGTGTTTCGTTGACCGGCCAGATAGATTTTTTCTTTGAGAGATAATTTAGAGTAGTGTGCAGATCCGTGCGAAATATTCAATTTAGAAGCCAAAATTTGAAAGCTTAAATTTTATAGCGTAGGCACATATTGCAACAGTTAACAAATAGTACATTGCTAATTGAAATTTTGAGGGCGTTCCATTCGAAATAAATGTAAACTTTTGTAAAAACTTTGGTCTAAAAATCAGATAAATCAACCGCAAGAAATGAGTTAAACCAGCCAATGATATAAGTGAAATGAAGATAATATCCACTATTTGTTTAAGCATAGTTCTGGTTTTTTAATTTTCCCAATAGCAAAGTGAAAACAAAGACCGGCTTCTTACATCAACATTCCAAATCTAAGTAATCCGGCAACACGACGCCCAACAATACCTATAGATACATTAATTGTATTCTAGTTTGCACGGGCACAAATATGCCGCCTCAGATTTTTTTAGATTCGTTCTTCCTATAAAAATGAAATATAGGTGTTTGCTTTTTACAGAACTCAATCACGGCCTAACCTCGGGAATTAAAGATCAGAATACCCCTTTCATCACATCTACTCCAATAGCATATCCATACACATTCCCATTTGTGCTCTTGTAAATCCTAATCTTATTACAAGCTCTTCCAAGATTTACGGGTGACCAAGTTTTTCCTCCGTCCTTTGTTTCGTAACCTTGATTCATGGTTCCTACAAAACCATGATTTTCATCAATAAAACCCACCCCAAACTCTCGTGCAGCAGCATCTTCCACCAGGTTGATTTCTTGCCAGGTATTTCCGCCATCAGTTGTCTTTGCAACACGCTGTTGTTTTACATTCGGATCTGGGTTATAGGATTGTAGGGTAACATACCCGATTTGCCGGGTTGGGAATGAAGCTTTCCAGGTAGTTTCAAATGGGCGGGTAGATTGATAAACTTTTTTCCACGTCTTTCCGCCATCGGAAGTTTTTAAAATTAATGCATTCGACTCTTCTATTTGTTCATTAGAGGCGGCACACACAATACCATTGTTCTTGTCAAACATTTTGATGTCGAACAACATTTTACAATCCTCGTTCATACTATACGATTTCCATGAAACGCCTGCATCGTGAGAAACCATCATATTCGCCGGACTTCCAACGCGACCGACTGCATAGACATGGATTTTGTAATCGATTGTACCATGATTGATGTATTGTTCCCGAACAACATCAATGGCACAAAGCCCCTTTACATAGGGTCCTGCATACGAAACAGGATTCCAGGTTTTTCCTCCGTCGATTGTTCCATATAGGGGAATGGTGTCTGTTACATTCGGAAAATAATCTGTACCTACTGTTCCTGCAAAACCGGTCAAGCTATCTATAAATGCAATACAACGGAAAAATGTTCCTTTCTTTTCAAGTAGTTTTTCCCAAGACGCACCTCCATCTTTTGTGTGATAAATGCTTCCCAAACCATTGACATACCATCCCTCCTTTTCATTAATAAATGTTATGTCGTCTTGTTTGCCTGGATAACGAGTGGTATTTAATTTGTACCATCCTTTTTGGGGAGAGGTTATTTGCTCTTTTTTAGAAAAAGCATCGCTACTCCCGTTTAATTGTCCGTATGCCTTACTGTAATCTGATGTTACAATAAACAAAAGCAGGAAGCAACATATTGTTGTGATGTCTTTCATTTTAATGAATATTATTTTGAAAGTTGGAGAGACTTGAAAAATCTATTTTTTAATTCCACAGAAGCACCTTCATCTCTTTTTTGATGAACAACATTAACAGCAAAAATGCCATCAATAAAGATATATGCTGTTATCTCTATTTTTTTTCCACTTCTCGTTCCGCTTATGAGAAGATGTAGTACTTGTCTTTCGTTAATTTGTTTTAACTCCGAAGATAAAACCGAAGCATCGCTGCTAACCTGAGCAACAAAACTCCGTTCAAGTTGTTCCCAAAAAGAAGATTCTTGCTGAGCGGCCTCCAGAACTTCCGCTGTCATACCACTGCTTTTTTCAAGATTTATTGCCAGAGCATAAAAATTGGCTGTACTGTCAGCTAATTTAACGGTATGTTGTACGTTTATATCCTGTACATTACGACTTGTGGGTTGCTCGGGAAATACAATAGAAACTTTCTCAGTTAATTGGATTTTTGTCTCCTGTGCCATGACTGCTAACGGACAAAAAATTAATACCAGGCGAAGGATGATTGATTTACTCATAACATGCTATTTGATAACGAAAATAAAATACTCCTTATTTGAAAAAATTTGAATAGTACCATTGGTGCAGATAAAGTATAAATGGTCATTTCCCATTCCATCCGGCCATGCTACCTGCTTTGGCCCGAATTTGTTGGCGAGAAACGAGTTTCTCTCATTACTTACAATGTACGATATCAAAAAGAAGGAACAGGCCTGTTACGTAGAACGCTCAGGCCGAGATGGTTGATTTGGTTTTGCGGGAAAGTCCGGCTGTTCCGATTGAAGTTAAATCTTCCGAAAGCCTTAAGTCGAGGAGCCTTAAAAGGCATTATGATTGGCATAACCCAAATCTTTGTATTAGAACTTCACTCGCCGGATTTAAGCAGCAGGAATGGATGCAAAACATATCCCTCTATTTTCTTCACCAATGGCTTAAAATGAGATATTGAGGCAGGGTTAATATCAGTAGTAAAGACTTAATCTGACCGCCAGGGTCGCTTTTTTGGAAGTAGCAGTTTACCTTGCCTGGATTTGATTAATTTAGTTCCTGTTTCGTCTCTGACGGCTTTTGTTGTAATAAACGTCTTTGGTTACAATCAATTTAAACCCGACTTTCAGACCACGTGCTAAACCAATTTATAGTAGCATATGTTGTATTGATATTTAGTTCTGGCATTAAAATTGTGACCTTTTATTTGACTATTCCTACACCAAAATGCCGATGAGGAAAAAAATACCAATTACAATTGCCATTGTCTTTTTGGGGGGATTATTTTCCTTTCAAACCAGCATGGCTGAAAAGACCAATCTGATTGTTAAGGATGTGAGGCATTATGCCAATGAAATCAAGGAGGTTAAAATTGGCAATCAGATTTGGATGGCACAGAATTTAAATGTATCCCGGTTCCGGAACGGTGATTCAATTCCGCATGTAAAGAGCGCTGAAGATTGGGAAAGAGCAGGAAAGGAACAAAGGCCTGCCTGGTGTTATTACAACAATGAACCTTCTAACGATAGTAGATATGGTAAATTATACAATTGGTATGCGGTAAATGATCCACGCGGACTAGCTCCTGAGGGTTGGCACATTCCCAGCGATTTGGAATGGAAACAGCTGACCGATTATATAGGAGGAAATGTCATGGCAGGAAAAAAACTGAAAAGCACAAAGGGCTGGGCGCTTGGTGGAAACGGGACCAATGAAAGCGGTTTTGGAGGATTGCCCGGGGGGTATCGGTATGACTATGGCTATTTTAATTTTGTAGAATTATTTGCAGTTTGGTGGGCTTCGCCTGCTGAATCTATCAGCTTCGCCTGGCTATATTATCAGCCGCATAATTTTGGAAATGCCTTTCGCTATTTTCCCAATAAGGCTTTCGGGTTCTCGGTGCGTTGTGTGAAAAATTAGCGTTCCCTCACAAGATGATTTTATACCCCAAGGGCTCTGATTGCCATTTTGTTTCTAAAAATGCCGATCAACTAATTGGGACTCAAATATGCTATTCAATATACCAAAGTTTCCGCCATATACTTGAGATTTATTGAGCCAGAAAGCTAACAATTGGCCGCGATATTCAATCGACCATAGGCAAATAGCTCACTCGTCGTGCCCCCCGCCTTGGAAGAGCTTTTATGAACTCGACTTCACCAAATAGAAGGGCAAGTTGGATAAATAAGAGCGAAAAAATTCTCATGGTTTCTCAGCCAACAATCTTATTACATGAGCCATACCTTTATGTAAGGCACCTTCATCCAATTCAATTTCTACTACCGTTAATGACTTAATAGTTAAATCACTAAAATCAGATAGAAGTACTTCTTCAGTAAATAGCATCTCTTTTTGCCTTGGCCCTCCAGAGCAATTACCCAATTGCTTGCTATGAAATCCTTCCAATATCAATTGCCCACCAGGCATTAATAGTTGCCCAACTGATTTATGAAAATATTCTCTGTCACTCGATGGCAAATGAGCGAAAATCAATGCTACAGCATCAAAACAGGCATTTTCTAGTTCAAGTTCATGCAGCTCACCTAACCTATAATCACACGTCACATTCTTTTCAATAGCCAATCTCAAAGCTTTTTTTCGTGCCACCTCACTTTGATCAAAAGCCGTAACCTGCCAACCCAGCGCTGCTGCTGCTACAGCATTGCGACCCTCTCCTTCACAAGGCAATAAAAGTTTTCCAACCGGTAATTTTGAAAGTTCTTGGAAAAAGAAGTCATTGGGACTTTTGCCATATACATAATCAGACTGATTATATCTTTGATTCCAAAATTCGGGAGAACTCATTTTTGCAAATAGGCGTTATACATCCAGGATAATTTTTCTTGAAAACGAATGTAATCACTCATTAAGCTTGCGGTTCCTTCATCTTTGGCTTCCTCCGCCATCTTCATAATATTCCGCTCAATGGAAATTAAAGTTATGAGGCCTTTGAGGATAGCCGTAACTCCATCTTTTGCATTTGAAACACTCGTTATTTCTTTAATGTCTGCAATTTTTAAGTAATTGGAAAAAGAATGACCGGGGGTTGATCCTAATGTTAGTATTCTTTCAGCTACTTCATCAATTTTTAAGTGTAAGTCAGAATATAATTCTTCAAATTTAAGGTGTAATTCAAAAAACTTTTCTCCTTTAATATTCCAATGTAGTCCCCTTGTAGTTGTATAAAATACTTGAAGATTGGCTAATAAATAATTAAGCTTTGAACTTAGCTGATTTGCTTTTTTAATTTCAATTCCTATGACATTCGTTTTCATGAGGGTATTTTTGTTGAAGTTATTAATCCCTGCCATTTTATTGTGTAACTTTAATCACACGGGCCACTTTTCATGCCTTATTGGCCTTTATTATGTGAGAAGCCCCACCAACGATTCATGGGCATTCTTGTTGGGTTCTTTATGTTTTGCAGGTGTTTTTTTTGTGAACTAATAAGTTAGCATATACCTTTTGTTGCAGGTACCGTCTCTCCGCGGTGAAACCGGGAGGCCAGAAAGACATGAAGCAGGAATACTATTATTGTGTAGTAAGTTTGCAAGTGACTATTTCTTTACTCCTTATTTTATTATTAATTGGCGCATTGGTGGGCTTTTATTCCGGGTTAATAGGAACCGGGGGCAACATTATTTTGATACCAGCCTTTGATATCTTGTTTCATTATTTGAATATCCCGGAAAATGAAATGGTGAAGTTTATCATAGCTCACTCCTTTTTTGTGACTGCGTTTACCGGCTTGAGTGTTAGTTATAAACAATACAAAGTGAAGAACTTGTATCTAAAAGATGTTATGCTGATAAGCCTGGTAGGCATGCTAAGCGCTGTGTTCATGACGGAGTTGATTAAAAATGGTACTTGGTACCATAAGTCAGATTTTGATTGGGTCTTTCTCTCGTTGCTTTTGATTCTCGCATTTCGCATGTTGTTCTATCAACAGGAATCTCCTAGTAATGAAAATTCCACTGATGGCCGACAATACTTTCCACTCATTGGAATAATGACAGGAACGATATCTGCCCTTTCCGGATTAGGGGGAGGCGTTGTTGTAATTCCTGTTTTAACGGATATACTGAATGTGCCTATAAAAAAAGCCAGTTCAATTTCAATCGGAGTTGTTGCCATGCTGGCCATACCCATTAGCATCAGCTACTTAACCATTGACGACCAATCAACATCACAACACATATTACCTGCCCAGGTGGGTTATATTTCTTTATACATAGCAGCGCCCATTTTAGCAGGCATTTTTTCTACAGCCGGCTGGGGTGTTCGAACAGCTCAAGTAACCAATCCAAGAAAACTACGGCTCATTTTGGGATTGGTCGTGTTTGTTCTGTGCGTGAAAATGGTATACAGTATTTTCCATTGATTTTGTAATGTAATGCTGAGTAATCTCCTCACTTAAGTGTGTTGAAGGGCGTTTTGGTCAAAGAGTATAAGACAGCTTGATTTCTTTCTGATTGTATTTGGCGAGGCAGCAAATCTGATTTTGCAAGCATATCGAGTATCTTTCTTCGTCTCGGTGTATTGTATTTTTTTCTGCTTTTTCTATTCAGAATAGTAAATTCATGGTACTAAACCTCCCGCCATGAAATTTCGCTTCCTATTCTCCCTCTCTTTACTATTTGTGTTCCAAGTACAGGCACAAGACACCCTGCCCATCTATCGTAAGCTGGCTGAGATTGCCGTGATCGATCAAAAAGTGATGATTCCGATGCGTGATGGCGTTCGGCTGGCTACCGATATTTACAGGCCCAAGGGCAATGGCAAACATCCGTTGATTCTTTCCCGTACTCCCTATAATTTCAATAGCTGGGTAGATGGTAAAATGACCTCCCGCAGTTTTGAGGAAGCGTATGAAGCGGTAAGTCGCGGTTATGCTTTCGCCGTTCAAAACGAGCGAGGTCGGTTTTTCTCCGAAGGGCAATGGGATATACTGGGTACACCCGTAACCGATGGCGATGATGCCTTCACCTGGTTCGCGGCACAGTCATGGTCCAATGGAAAAATCGGACTTATCGGTTGTTCTTCCACAGCAGAATGGCAGATGGCAGTGGCGACAAGAAAGCATCCTGCACTGGGTGCTATTGTTGCCCAAGGGTATGGTGCCGGTGTTGGAAAAGTGGGTCGCTTTCAGGAGCAGGGCAACTGGTACAGAGGTGGTGCACAGCAGATGTTGTTCACTTCCTGGTTGTACGGAACACAGAATGACCAGTACCGTCCGCTGCTTCCCAAAGAGATGACCCAGCAGGACCTGATCCGCATATCCAGGTTTTATGACATGGCAACGGAGATGCCGAGAGTAGATTGGGCAAAAGCGTTTTATCATTTGCCGGTTCGTGATATCATTAAAAATGTGGATGGACAAAAAGGCATTTATGAAAACATGATCGCTCGCCAGCCGAATGACCCGCAGTGGTTTGCGGGCGGACTCTGGCATGAGAATATGCCAATCGAAGTGCCGGGCTATTGGTTTGTTTCCTGGTTCGATGTGTCTTCTGCTCCCAACATAGAGTTGTTCAACCATGTGCGCAATTCGGCGAAGGACAGGAAGGTGGCAGACAATCAGTACCTCGTGATTGCGCCGGTGTTACATTGTTCTTATAAGCGGGCAGCTGAGGATACGAAGGTCGGACAGCTCAGCGTGGGGGATGCGCGCTTGAATTATGATGAACTGACCTGGTCATGGTTTGATTTGCATTTAAAGGGAGTGCCAAATGATTTCAAGCAGAAGAATCCAAGGGTGCGTTATTATACGATGGGGGCCAATCGTTGGCAGTCTGCCGATAGTTTTCCGGTGCCCGGAACGCGGATACAGCCGATGTGGTTATCCAGTGGGGGAAGGGCGAATACCAGAAATGGAGATGGTGCTTTGTTGGCGACAGCTCCGCTGAAAGCGCCGGCGAAGGATATGCCGGATACGTTTACTTATGATCCGATGAAGCCGGTTCCATCTTTGGGTGGAAATGTGTGTTGTACGGGTAATGCGATACAGGGAGGTTCATTTGATCAATCCGAACAGGAGCTGCGCGATGATATTTTAGTTTATACATCTGAGCCACTCGCAGAGGGGCTGGAAGTGACCGGGTTCATTGAGACGACTTTATATGTTTCATCTACCGGGGTGGATACGGATATCACTTTAAAGTTGATAGATGTACATCCGGATGGCAAGGCATATAATTTAGACGAGACGATTCAGCGGATGCGTTACCGCGAGGGCTATGACAAGGAGGTGTGGATGGAAAAAGGCAAAGTTTACAAGGTGAATATGAGTCCGATGGTCACCAGCAATTATTTTGCACCGGGGCATCGCATCCGCATCGAAGTGTCAAGCAGCAATTTTCCCCGCTTCGATCGCAACCTCAATACGGGTGGAGCCAATTACAATGAGAGCAAGCCGGTAACAGTGCAGAATACGATACATCATTCTAAGTTGTATCCCTCTGTTATTAAACTTCCGATAGCGCCGAAGAGGTAGTTGAGGAAGTGCTTTTGAAGTTCAATGAGTTGACGAACATTCTGTATACAAAATGCCTTATCCCATAAGGCACCGTTTAATGATTGAAATTACCTTTTAATTTTAGTAGCCCCCCCAAAAAATTACTTTATATTCCAATAAGCTAAATAGCCAGGCCCGTATGAATAATTTACCGATACGACTCATCTATGTGTTATCGATAGTTTTTTTTGTTGCTTGTGGCGCATCCTCTCCGGAACAAAACAAAGCCGGAACCGATTCGGTTAAAGTCGATACTTCGACCAATACCGGGACTAATAGTAAAGAAGAAAACGGAATTGCAGGAGACTCGTCCGATTTTAATAATGCAACATATTACGTTTTAGTAGCCGATACAGGCAGAGACTATTCATCCCTAAGGCAAAAAATGATTGACTTAAAAACTAAATCTAAAATTCCCATTGACACAATGGGCCGTATTTATAATAAGAAAAAAAAACTTATTGCCTTGCCTGATAATGACAAAGACGAAATTTATGCAGGGGAATATTTCCCCAGACGATTTCCTTCGGAAAACTTGAGTTTAGAATATTTGAACTTTTACCAGAAGCAGGCAGGAGAAAAAACGATTGCTTTGGTAACGGGAATTTACGAGACAGAAAAAAGTGCGGACAGCGTTTTGACTGTCTTACGAAAAATTGAGCCGAGAGTATTTAAAATAAAGGCAGACATCTATGTGGGATGTATGCACTGATATTCAAAGAGAACATTCGAATAACGCAATCAAAGTGCTAGACAGAGTGAAGTAGGCGACTTCAATTTTATTCTTCATCGTGTTGTTGTTACCAGTCAGGTTTGCCAAAGTCAGCCTATACAATACTAATTTGTATCTGCATTCAATGACCGGCATTCTGAAACTCATTACGAACAAATTATATTTAAAAGAACATTATATGCAGATGAAAAAGTTTTTAATAGTGGGGGTGTTGATTCTTTTTTCGTTTTTTACTTATTCACAAAAAATAATCATTAGCGGTCAAGAGGGCTTAAGGAAACTTACATGGAATGATTTTACCGGTCAGGTTGATGAGTCCTCCTCATTTGTTGCTTTTACCTGGTACAACTATAAGTTTAAATATAGTTCAGCACAGTTTATTGGTGATTCCGTTGTTTTGAAAGACTTTCAGGTTATATTACAATTGGACCCCAAAAAATCATGGGCAAAACAAGATAAGGTCACCGATGATTTACTAATTCACGAACAGGGACATTTTAATATTGGTATACTGTTTATGAATGAACTTTTGTTAAAGATAAATTCAGCAAAGTTTTTTAGAAATTCATGGACTACCGACTTCCCGAAAGTTATAAAAGAAGTATCTCAAAAGTATGCTGAAATGGGAATCACTTATGATGAAGAAACAAATCACGCTAAAAACAAAAGGCAACAGGCCAAATGGAATGAGATGTTTCAAAGTACAATTAAATTTTAAACAATTTCCGCTGGATTATTTTGCAATCTGCTAAATAAGCAAAATCCTTTCGGCGCATTGTATTTTCAAAGTATCCCTACGGCGAACTACATGTAGGTTATAGAGATATTTTTCTCTATTGATTTGTTTTGATGGGCAGCAGTTCGTGGATTCTGTTGATGGGATGATCATTTATTTTTTGGAGGCTATCCCTCAGCCATTCAAATGGATTTATGCCATGTAGTTTACAGGTACCCAGCAAGGAATATAGCATGGCACTTCTTTTTGCGGCTTCATGGCTTCCGGCGAACAGATAATTTTTTCTGCCAATTGCAACCGGTCGGATACTATTTTCCACCGGATTATTGTCGATATTCAGTCTGCCGTCGGTGGTGTAAATAGTCAGTTTATCCCATCGTTCCAGGCAATAGGCAAAAGCCTTACCAATGGGTGTTTTGGGTTTGGCTGTCATATACCCCTGTGTCATCCATGCTTTTAGTTCATTTAATACAGGAGCCGCTTGGCTTTCTCTGAGTTCTTTAATCTGGTCAAAAGATAAACCTTCTTCTTTTGCCTGCCGCTCTATGTCATACAGTTTGCCAATGAGACTAAGGCCATGCTGCGCCTGCTCAGGATCGCTCTGAAGTGCATCATAAAAATAGCGTCTGCCATGCGCCCAACAATGCAGTAAGGTTGCCTCTGTTTGCTCTGCAATAATATTATATACATTGTAGCCATCCGTTTGCAGATAACCACTGTAGCCTTCAAGAACCTGCTGCGGTCCTTCTCTGCCCCGGCCTTGTTGGTAGTCGAAAAACACCAGGTCATCTAACGAGTTGTGATAAACCCAATAAAATCCTCTGTGTGTACTGCCTTGCTTATCCTTGTCTAATACCTTAATCGGTGTTTCATCTGCATGTAAATAGGGGCTTTGCAGCACTAGCTTCTTCAAGGCTTCATACAAAGGGGTAATGAGTGTACAGGTGCTACTCACCCAGTCTGTAATAGTACTGTAGGGGATATTCAATCCTTCGCGATTGAAGCGTTGCTGCTGGCGGTGCAGTGGCAGATGATCTACGTATTTATCTATAACAATTTGAGCCAGCAGACCCGCACCGGCAATTGCCTTGGGTAAGGGTCTGGAAGGAAGATCTGCAATAACAAAAGTATCCTTGCTCACATATACTGGGCGGATATACTGACGAACAAAAAAATGACCGGGTTGATAGTCGAGTTCTTCGGTCTGTTCTTCTCTAATTTTTACTGCGCCATCGGGTACAGCGGTTGGCTCCAATATAACGGGTACTCTTGGTAAATTATCGGGTAGCTTGGTGCGAACCGGAGCAATGGAAGGCTTTGGCTGTTGTGTTCCTTTGCGCGTATAACTAATCTGTTGAGCCGAAGTGAGTGAAGTAGCTTGTACTGCTTCTGCTTGTATATCCAAGCTAAGTTGTGCAGGATTTTGTGGCGCGGTGGTGAAACGTTCATGACGGGAACCATAGATCAGTTTTTTAACTTGATCTAACTCGTACTTCAACAGCTGATACGAGGTTTTCCAATGCTCAACCACCTCAAGTAATTCTTTTTTACTTACCAGTTCCTGTTCATATAATTGTTGGTAGTCTATCATTGTATAATTGCAGGTGCAAATATCGTACAATTCAGTGTAGACAGGCATTACAGCCCAAGTGATATCCACAGCATTATGCTGCTTGTTGATATCTTTTTCGCTTACGGATGTATTGTAAACTAATGCCCTGCAAGATGAGTGAAAGTTGCTCAGCGCTCAATCGCATACCCGCATCTTCATAACTACCCTTGGGTCGTTCAAATGTTCCACGTTCCAGTCTTTTGTAATACAGTGCAAAGCCATCGCCCTCCCATTGAAGCAATTTGATGTGCGTGGCGGGTCGGTTAATGAAAATAAAGATATCACCTGTTGTAATCTTTTTTCGCATAGCAGATTGTACAAGTCCGCACAGACCATCAAAGCCCTTGCGCATATCCGCATATCCTTCATAAAGATAATAGCGGCATTGAGAAGAAATGTGCAGCATACTATTTACCTAACTGGTTCAGATAGCCGGGAGATACAGGGCTATGAAAATCGATTACCATACCATCGGGTAACCGAACTGAGCAAAAGGTAGATCCAACTCTATCAGCAATAGTTACAGGTATAAAAGAAGAAACGACTTCTTCAGATGCCTCACTATCCCTAAACTTCTTATACCAGTAATGGAAAGTTGCATATGAAACAGATTTCTTCTTACAAAATTCTATCTGACTAATCCCGGAAACCTGCCATTGGCGGATCATTGAAAACATCTGACCCTCAGGTGAATGTGACATAATTTAATTTTTTGGCAAATTAAACTACACAAGAAGGAAACGCAATATGTACTTCACCGTTGGGATACTTTTCAAATAGTATAAAGCCTCACCAACAGCAAGAATGAAAATTGCTTATCTCTCCCATTATTACACCTTATGAGAAATCTATTGGCTGGTATAATTCACTGTATTGATGTGATCATGCTACGAATGAAATTAAAAATCCCCACCACGGCAGTTAACCGAAATGGGGATTGATATGTTGAACCTGCGACTAATTATTCCTTCACGCCCGTATTCACCACCGGACCATCCTTGCGCCAGGCATCGG
>Ga0315904_10004370_pt1 | contig 20226 bp, 20 predicted proteins | sample LakEriMetagenome_6_FD_203529 | JGI IMG/M metagenome (GOLD analysis project Ga0315904, IMG submission 203529) | Freshwater fungal communities from buoy surface, Lake Erie, Ohio, United States - Buoy 12 MA120 | ecosystem: Environmental > Aquatic > Freshwater > Lake | place: USA: Lake Erie, Ohio...
GAAGGCGCGGGCTGGATCTTCAAGCTCATCACCCGCATCGAGCGCGGTGACGCGACCACGAAGGACCTCGATCTCCTGCTTGAGATCGCCGGCTCGATGGGTCTCTCGCCCGGCACCACGATCTGCGGCCTTGCCGACGGCAACAACTGGGCGATCCGCACGATCGTCAACAAGTACCGCGGCGAGTTCGAGGCACGCGTGAAGCCGTACTCGGTCGCCGTCGGCGGCATCTCGCTGACGGTCACGCGTTGACTCGCCACGAGCCCTCGATCGCGTTCCACCAAGGCGACGGCTGTCCGCCCTCGCTTGATCGTGCCGCGCTGGCCGCCGCATTCGCGCAACTGCTTCCGCACTTTCCACGCACGATCGCGCGCGTCGACGTGCAGCTTGTCGGCGACGAAGCGATGGATGCCGCGCATCGGCGTCACATGGACATCGCCGGCACCACCGACGTCATGAGTTTCCCCGCGCACGATCCGGACGATCCACGAGCCGCCGTCGAGGCGGATCTGTTGGTCTCGGTCGATGTCGCGACCCGGGAGGGCGTGGCGCGCGGGCACGGACGCGAACGCGAAATCCTGCTCTACGCGGTCCACGGCACGCTGCACGCCTGTGGATATCGGGACGACGACGAGGCAGAGGCCGTCCGCATGCACGCCGAGGAGGACCGGATCCTGTCGGCGGGTGGGGTTGGGGTCGTGTACGCTACGGAAACTCCGAACGAGACGGATGCCCGCCCTGAAGGACGCACCAGACCTTGAGGACTGACCTCCCGTGAGCCCGTACCTACTGCTAGCGATCCTCGCGACCGTGGGGACGACGAGTTACTTCTCGTCGCTCAACCTCGCGCTCGTCCAGGCAAGCCGGGCTGGCCTCGAGGAGGAGTTCGAGGCGCGAGGAATTCTCGATCGGGGCCGATGGCTCCTCGACCGGCTCATGGAGGCGTCCCACGCGGTCGCACTTTTCCGCACCGTCGGGCGCGTCGTCACCTTCTCGCTCGTGCTGGTGGCCTTCGAGGGCTTCGGCGACTCTGCGCGCATCACCGTCACGGGGCTGGTCGGGACATCGCTCGTGTCTGTCGCGCTTGTCTGGCTCTTTACGAGCGTCCTGAGCTCCGCGATCGCCCGGCACGCGACCTACCCGGTCATCGCGTCGAGCCTCGGCTTCATCCGCGTCACGCTGATCGTGGTCGGGCCGCTCCTTGCGGCGGTCGCATTCATCGACGAAGTGGTACGCCGGCTCACGGGAGCGAATCTCCGCGAGGACGAGACCGAGGAAGAACTGCTGCACTCGATCGAGGACCACAAGCGCGAGGGCGAGATCGATCCGGTCGCCGCCACGCTGCTCCAGCGCGCCGTCGTCTTCGGCCAGACCACGGTCGCGAGCGTGATGACGCCGCGCACCGACGTCGAGGCGATCGACCTGAGCGAGGGGTTCCCCGCGATCCGCGAGCGCATCGCAGCCATCAGCCACTCGCGCATCCCCGTCTACGAGGACAACCTCGACACCATCGTGGGCATCCTCTACGTGCGCGACCTCATTCCCTACTTCGGCCGCGAGGCGGAGGGCTTCTCGCTGCGCGCGATCCTGCGCGAGCCGCTGCGGGTTCCCGAGACAAAGCCGATCGGCGAACTGCTTCGCGACTTCCAGGTCAGCGAGGTCCACATGGCGGTCGTCGTCGACGAGTACGGCGGTACGTCCGGACTCTGCACGATCGAGGACGTCATCGAGGAGATCGTGGGCGAGATCCACGACGAGCACGAGCCGCACGACGAGGTTCCGCCGGTCATGCTGCGGGTCGAGACGAACCGCTTCGCCGCCGATGGCCGCGTGACCATCGCCGAGGTGAACGAGCGGCTCGGGCTCTCGCTTCCGGAGGATGCCGACTACGACACCGTGGCGGGCTTCCTGCTCGACCGATTCGGACGGGTTCCCGAGGTCGGCGAGCGGGATGAGACGCCTGAGGCGTCCTTCGAGATCGTCGAGGCGGGGCCGACGCGGATCGCCCGCGTTCTGATCGAGCTGCGCGGGGCGCCTTCGGCGGAGGAGACTCCCGCGTTCGAGCGGTCTGATGCCGAGCAGTCCGATTCCGAGCAGCCCGGATCCAATGAGCCGAGGCTTGCGGGCCCCGAGCCGGGCCGTGCCGGCGCGACTGAAGCGTCCGAAAGGCGTGGGAATGGCGAAGCCGACGCTGGCCATGACCGGGGTGGTGCGTCGCGCGATCCGGGTTGACGCGAGAGATCGGGCTCCGGTTTCGCCGATGAAGACCGAGATGACCACGAGGGCGTCGTTCCCGCGGCGAAAGCGGGGGACGCCCGTTCCCAAAGCAGCCGCGTGTCGATGAACGAGAGTGACCCCAGCGCGACAGGTCGAGAGCCGCCCCAGCAGCCGCCGGGCGCGCCGTCGTCGATGCCGCGCAGACTCGAGTCCTCGTTCGAACTGTCGACGGGAGCCGCGCCGCGAGGAAACCCGACCAAGAAGCAGCCGGGCACCGCGATCGCAGCGATCGAGCCCTCGCGCTCGCTCGTCGAGCGCTGGCGCATGACTCCCAGCGGCCGCGTGCGCGACACGGCGGCGACCGACGTCGACCGCGTGATCGCGGCGCTCATGCATCTCTGGCCCATCCTCGCGCCGCTCATCGGGCCATTCTCCCCGCTCGTGCCGCTGGTTCTCTGGCTCGGCTTCCGCCATCGCTCGCCCCTTCTCGACGATCACGGCCGCGAGGTACTCAACGCGATCCTGACCCTTCTACTGCTGGTGCTCGTGCCCTGCGTCGGTTGGGTCGCCCTTGTGGTGTGGTTCCCGCTGTGGCTCGTCTCGCTGGTGCGCGGCGCGGTGGCCGGCGGCGGCGGCGAACTGTTCCGCTACCCCATGATCCTGCGCGCGATCCGCTGATCGGTACACTGCGCGGGTGCCGCTTCTCGAAGCACGACAGCTCCTCAAGGCCTACAACGGGCGCAAGGTCGTCGACGGCGTCAGCTTCGACGTCGACGCCGGCGAGGTGGTGGGGCTCCTTGGCCGAAACGGCGCCGGCAAGACCACGTCGTTCCGCATGGCGATCGGCATGATCACGCCCGAGGGCGGCAGCGTGCGCTTCGCCGGCAAGGACGTGACGCGTGAGCCGATGTTCCGGCACGCGCTCTTGGGCATGGGCTATCTCTCGCAGGAGCCGAGCGTGTTCCAGCGCCTGACCTGCGAGGAGAACCTGCTGGCGATCCTCGAGACCCAGGCGCTCGCGCGCGAGCAGCGCAAGCGACGCGCGCATGAACTGCTCGAGCAGTTTGGCCTCTTGCACAAGGCAAAGGACGAGGCGCGCACATGTTCGGGCGGCGAGCGGCGCAGGCTTGAGATCGCGCGCGCGCTCGTGACAAGGCCGAAGCTCATGCTCCTCGACGAACCGTTCGCAGCGGTCGATCCCCATACCGTCGAGGAACTGCAGGCCGAGGTGCGAAGGCTTGCCGACAGCGGCATCGCGATGCTGGTGACCGACCACAACGTGCAGCAGACGCTGCGGATCTGCGACCGCGCCTACATCATCCACGAGGGCCGCAATCTCCGCGAAGGCACGCCGCGCGAGATCATCAACGACCAGGGCGTGCGCGATGCGTATCTCGCATCGACGTTCCGCGGCGACGAATTCGACTGATCTCGGCGGCGATCACCGAGACCCCGAGACACTGGGACACTGGGACACTGGGATACTGGGACACTGGGACACTGGGACACTGGGATACTGGGATACTGGGATACTGAAACACTGAGACATCAAGGCATGCGATTCATGGACACGCTTCGTCGATACCCAAGGCTCTGCGCGGTGATTCCCGCGGTCGCCGCGTTCGCGGCGCTGTCCGGCTGCGTCGAGCGGCGCATCTCGATCGATACCGAGCCGCCCGGGGCGCTGGTGTGGCTCAACGACGCGCAGATCGGCCGCACGCCGGTCGACGTCGCGTTCACGCACGAGGGCACGTACGATCTTCGCATCGAGAAGGAAGGCTACGAGCCGCTCGTGACGCCCGCGAAGACGACCGGACCGATCTGGGATGTCGTACCCATCGACTTCGTGGTCGAGGTGCTGCCGATCAAGGCGCGGAGCCAGACGCGTTGGACGTTCACGCTCACGCCGCGCGACGACTCGGAAGAGGCGCTGCTTTCGCGAGCCGGCGCGCTCCGCGCCCGCGTTGCGGAAGGCGATGGGACCGAGCCGGCCGCGCAGAAGGCTTCCGGGTTGGACGGGAAGTGATCGAGAGGCGGTGCGCGCCTTGGCGAGGCAGAGGGTGTCAAAAAAAGACCCGTCCGGCGCGCTCCGACTCGCTCCGGACGGGGTACCACAGCCCGTGAGGGCGCGGATTGGCGGGGTTGTGTGCGCCACAGGTCGCGTGCATGCGAGTGGATGGCACGTGCGTCCAACTCGACACGGCGAACCGAGCGAGAGGCTGGAGTCTCAACCCGGAACGGTCGCTCATGCAATCAACTGTGTGCGCAGCGGTGGACGGCCGGAAGCCGGATCCCGCTCTCGCACGGTATCCAAGCGGCCCTTTCGGAGCAATGGCCAACCTCGCGAAAGTGATGGAACTGCGACATTGTCGTAAGGTCTTGCAATACATGGAGTTGCATTGGAACAAAGTCCCAAGCCGTCCCGTAACCATGACGCAATCTCGCGGTGGACCGAAGTGGCGGTCGCGGTGGTGTTCCGGCGGGGCTCGAACGGGGTCGAGCTTCTGATCGGGCGCCGGCACAAGGAGGCGATCCGAGGGGGGCTCTACGAGTTCCCCGGCGGGAAGATCGAGCCCGCCGAGTCGCCTGCCGAGGCGGCGTTGCGTGAGGTCGAGGAGGAAGTGGGGCTCGGGGGCGACGTCGTGGTCGACGGGCCGACGGCGCTCGCGATCTCGGCGCATTCCGACCCCGAGCTCGCGCGCGAACGCAGCGTCCGCCTGCACGCCTTCCTCGTCGAGGTACGCCGCGACGCGGAGCCGCGCGCGCTTGGCTCTGGAGACGTGCGCTGGATCCGGGTGGACGAACTGGCGAACTTCGAGTGGCCCAAGGCAAACGCCGCCATCAACGATGCGATCCGCGGCGCGTTCGGGGATGGTGCGAACAGGTAAGTGAAGTTTCCCTCTCGCAAAGGCGTCTTCGGCGCTTGCGTGATGCGCGGCGCGATAGATGATGCGCGCATGAACGCACCATTCGCCGCCGCACTTTCGCATGTGATCTCCGCACCGCGCGTCCGGGCGCTTGGCTGCCTCGCTGTGCTCTCGCTCGCGCCCGCCGCGACTGCGTTGGCCGAGTCCGCCTCGCCGCGGTTCACCCCGGAAGGCGCCGACGCTGCGTTGCTCCCAAGCCTCGCGCGCGAGGTTTCCGTGCACGGCGTCTCCGCGCAGTCGGCCGAGTCCGCTTCGACAGCGGCTCCGGCAGCGGCTCCCGCGAACCGCCCCTATGGCGCGGCCGACACGTTCGAACTCGAAATCGCCGCCGGACCGGCGTTTGAGTTCGACGGCGCCACGCTCGCGGTCCTCGACGTCGGCGTGCACTGGTTCGTGGCGGACGGGCTTTCGTTTGGCGCGTTCGCGGAGGCCGTCTACTTCGATGGCGAAACCAACGACGCGGGTGGTGGTGGCGTTGGGCTGCTTGCGCGCTGGCACTTCCTGCGCGGCGAGGACTACACGCTGTTCGCCGAGGGCGGATGCGCCTTTGTCCTCTTCTCAGACGACATTCCCGATGGCGGCACCGAGCATGACTTCACCCCGCGCGCCGCGATTGGCGCCACCTACGAGCTCTCGGAAGGCGTGCGGCTCGTCGGCAAGGCGGGCTGGTTCCACATCTCGAACGCGCAGACGGGACCGACCAATCCCGGCCTCGACAGCGTGTCGGTGATGATCGGCCTGAGCTTCACGCTCGGGCAGTAAGGCGCCGGAGATCAGCGGTAGCCGTTCGGATTTGCGCGGTGCCACCGCCAGGCGGTCGCCACGATCTCGTCCAGTTCCGTGAAGCGCGCCTGCCATCCGAGGTCGCTGCGGATCGCGCTTGGATCCGCGAAGAGCGCCGGCGGATCGCCCGCGCGGCGTTCTCCGAGCGTCGCGGGAATCGGGTGGCCTGTCACGCGGCGACAGCTCTCAAGCACCTCGCGCACCGAGTAGCCGCGGCCGATACCGATGTTCCAGCACTTGAACTTCGCCGGCTCGAGCGCCGCGAGCGCCGCCACGTGCGCATCGACGAGGTCGACCACATGCACGTAGTCGCGGACGCAGGTTCCGTCGGGCGTCGGGTAGTCCTCGCCGAAGATCGTGAGATGTGGACGCTTGCCGAGCGCGACCTCGAGAGAGATCGGGATCAGATGCGTCTCGGGTCGATGGTCCTCGCCGAGTCGGCCATCGAGGTCGGCGCCTGCGACGTTGAAGTAGCGGAGCGCAACCGCGGCGAGCGGCGTGGAATCGCCCTGCGCCGCGCACGCTTCGCGCAGCGCATGCTCGAAGCGGAGCTTCGACTCGCCGTAGGGATTCACCGGCCGCGTCGGCGTCGACTCGTTGATCGGCATGGCGTCCTGCGGCGGTTCGCCGTAGGTCGCCGCCGTCGATGAGAACACGATGCGCCGCACGCCAGATGCGCGCATGGCGCGAAGCACCGAGAGACCGCCGTCGAGGTTGTTCGAGAAGTACTCCTGCGGCTTCTCCACGCTCTCGCCGACATAGGTCAGCGCTGCGAAGTGAAGCACGAGTTCGGTCGCATGCTCGCGCATGGCCGTCGCCACGGCGTCGGTCTCGCGGATGTCGGCCCTGACGAAGCGGAATCGGGATCCGCCGACCTTCGCGAGCACATCGGCGGCGCCCCAGTGGCCGCGGAAGAGGTTGTCGACCACGGTGACGTGGTGCCCGTCCTCGAGGAGCCGAAGCGCCGCGTGGGATCCGATGTAGCCGCAGCCGCCGGTGACGAGGAATCTCATGAAGGGTCCGGAGGTCGGAACTGAACTCGGGCGGTTGAATCCGCACACTCTCATCGGTTCGGATGCGCTGGGCCCTCCATCGGGGCCTTCAACCGAGGCTTTCAACCGGGGCCCCACTCAGGGCAGCCGTCGAACGCTCTTCAGCGAAGCGCGGTTCGCTCTCTCCCGCCGCGAAGCTGTTCTGGGCTGGCTCCGGCCTGCCTGGCGCCCTGCTGTGGGCCGTTTGGGCTCTTGCACAGGCGCCGTGGCTTTGTCTGGCTGCGCCGGGGCTTGTGTGGCTGCGCCGGGGCTTGTGTGGCTGCGCCGGGGCTTGTCTGGCTGCGCCGTGGCTTGTGTCTGGCTTCGCCGGGGCTTGTCTTGCCGACACCGCCGGCTTCGGGCGCCTTTTTCGGCGCATTGGTTGGAGGAGGCCCGTCAGAAGGCCGATACGGGTTCTGAGACACGCCGTCAGGATCGGTTCAGGTGGCACAGGCGGAAGTTCCCAGCCGCCTCTGACCCAGCACCGCCCTCCGGGGCTGTTCGCAAGCGATCGAGACGAAACCATGCAGACGACCGCACTGTTGATCGGGCCGAGCGCAGATTGCGACCTTCTGGAGCAGCAACTTGCGCTGCTCGCCGCCAACTCCGGCGCCGCGTGCGCAGCGGGCCGCGAGATCCCGCGCATCATCGGCCGTGTACCCGTCGGCGGCGCTGGCGTCCCCGCCTGCGCGGGCGGCGCTCCGATCCTCGGCGTCCTCGAGGATCTCGAGACGATCTGCGCCGTCCACCGCCCGAGCGTCGCGCTGGTCACCCTCCCGGCGCAGATGTCGGAACTTCTCCTGACCATCCGCACCCGGCTTCGCCGGATCGGCGTTCCCGAGCGCTACATGCCCGGACTTGAGGATCAGCTCGCAGGCATCGGCCCGCGCACCGAGATCGACATCGACCTCCAGCGGCTCATCGGCCGTCCGCCCCGCACCATCGACGAGCAGGCGATCCAGGCCGTCGTCGGCGGTCGTACCGTCGCCGTCACTGGCGCCGGCGGCTCGATCGGCAGCGAACTCTGCCGCATCATCGCCCGCTTCAACCCCGGCAAGCTCGTCATGGTCGAGCGCAGCGAGAACGCGCTCTTCGAGATCGACCGCCAGATCGCCCGCCGTCACCCGACGCTCGCGCGCCGCGCCGCGCTGCACGACGTCGTCGACGCCGAGGCCACGCTCGAACTCTTCCGCGAGGAGGAGCCGGACATCGTCTTCCACGCCGCCGCGCACAAGCATGTGCCGATGATGGAAGACCACCCCGCGCTCGCCGTCGACAACAACGTGTTCGGCACGCAGAGCGTGGTCGATGCCGCGGTCGACGTCGGCGCCGAGCGCTTCGTCCTCATCTCGAGCGACAAGGCCGTCAATCCCACGTCGATCATGGGCTCGACCAAGCGTCTCGCAGAGCTCTACGTGCAGCACGTGAACCGCACGAGCGGCACCGCGTGCTCGCTCGTCCGATTTGGCAACGTGCTCGGAAGCTCAGGCTCTGTGCTCGAGACGTGGAAGCGCCAGATCGCAGACGGCGGTCCGATCACGGTGACCGACCCGCGCATGACGCGCTACTTCATGACGATTCCCGAGGCCGCTGCGCTGGTCATCCAGGCCGCCGCGCTCACCGATCGTTCGTCCTCGAGCGGCGAAGTGTTCGTGCTCGACATGGGCGAGCCGTTCCGCATCGTCGACCTCGCGCGGCGCTTTGTCGAGATGTACGGGCTCACCGCCGTGTTCCCCGACGACGCCGCGAACGGCACGCGCTCCGGCGAGATCCTGATCCGCTACAGCGGCGCGCGTCCGGGCGAGAAACTCTACGAAGAGCTCGCGCTCGACGCGGAGACGATCCGCGAGTCGCGCCACCCCGACATCCGCATCTGGGCGCTGCCGCGTCCCGACCCGGCGTGGATCGCCTCGATGCTCGAGCAACTGATGCCGAGCCGCCGCAGCCGCGACGCGGCCAAGGTGTCGACGCTCGTGCGCGAACTCTGCCCGGAGCGCTCGACCCAGTCTGCGCGTGCCGCAACCGTCCCGGCCGCCTGACGTCGATCGCGCAACTGCAACGAGTGTCGGCGATCCGTCAGACAGAACCTACTGGTCCCGCGCCTGCTGGGCGAGTTCGGCCGATTGCTCGAGGATTCGGATGAGTTCCTCCGTCGAGGCGATTGCAGCCTCGAGGGCGCTTGTGCCGGTGACTTGGCGGATTGGGTCGAGCCGGCGGTCTTCCGCCAGCTTGTTCTCCACGATCACGCGGTTCGCCTGCAGTTCGACAAGCACCGCCTTCGCTTCCGCGATCGCCGCCGCCGCCGCCTCGGGAGTCAGTTGGGTCACGTTGGCCTGGGAGCCTTCCGCCACCGCCGTACCGTCAGCAGACGGGGGCGGGAGCCCCGGTCCCTCTGCGCCGAAGATGGCGCCGGGGGGTGAGCTGAAGCGAGCTTTCCGATCCATGGACCGTGAATGATGGCAGGGAAGATAGGGCGCGGCAAGTCCACAGGAGCCGGGTTCGCGGTTCTTCCAGCAAGCCCGAGAATCGGGCCATCGAGGGCGTATGAAGGGGGTCTGAAGGGGGGCACTGAAGCCACGGTCGGCCGACCGATACGCCATCCGCAGCGGGAAACCCTCTCAGAGGGGCTCCGACTCGATACTGGCGGCCTCGCCGGCCAGCCGCTTCTCGGCGTAGCGGCGGATCCAGCTCTCCCAACTCTTGCCGCTCGCCGCGTCCTTACCCGTGAAGCGGAGCGTGCGGATTGACGCGAGCGGGATCCGTGTGCGCTCGGCCGATTCGGCGGGGAGGATCCGAATCTCCTCCGACTCTGGGTTGATGGTGTTTGCCAACCTCGTGGCGTCGCTGAGCCGCGCGTCGAAGGCGTAGCCGCTCACGGCGCTGCCGTCGGTCAGTTCGAGCGTGACGTCGCCGCGGAAGTCGACCGCCTTGCGGACGGCCTCGCGCAGCAGCGCACGATCGCTTCCGTCGACGGTCATCGCAGCGGTCGTCACGAATCCTCCCGTCACGAATCCTCCCGTCACGAATCCTCCCGTCACGAGTCGTCCTCCGAGTCGATCGGCATGGGGGGATAGCACGACCCCGTCTCAAGGTTCAGGAGGTGCCAGCCGTGGCGCCGGATCATCTTGGCAAGCGGGCCGGGGAACTCGGTCGCCGTGCCCTGGAAGATGATCTCAAAGAGCTCTTCCTCAGCCACCTTGACCTCGGCGGAGAACACCGCGGGAGCCGAAGGGGGCTCGGCGCGGATGTCAAGCTCGACGCGCATGCCTGGGCCGTAGAGGAACTTCCCGCCATCCTGGTCGGGCGCAGTGTTCATGCGCGCAAACGCTGCCACCACCTCGGCGCGCGTACCCAAGGGCAGCATGCCGCCGCCGTCGCGCTTGGGTCTGATCTTGTTGATGGTGTAGCGCATGGCGTGGCTGGGGAACGGCAAACGAACCTAGAGCCTAGCACGTCGCGCGGCAGATCGTTCAGGCCGCTTTCCCGGAGAGGATCGACTCGGCCATCTCGAGGAGTCGGACCAGCGACACCGGCTTGAAGAGGTACTGGCAGGCGCCAAGGCCGATTGCGAACTCGCGGTGGCGCTTGCCTTGGTTGGCGGTGACCATGATCACGGGAACCACGATGCCCTCCTCCTTGAACTTCTCGAGGACCAGAAGCCCGGAGCTTCTCGGAAGCATCATGTCGAGGACAAGGAGGTCGGGCTTCGACTCGCGCACGAGGTGCAGGGCTCCGAGGCCGTCGGTCGCGGTGCGGACGGTCGCGCCCTCGTGGCGGAACGCCATTTCCATCGACTGCAGGATGTCGGGATCGTCGTCGACGATGGCGATGGTGCGGTTTGAGAAACGCTGGCCCATGGTGTGCTCCGTCGTGGACAGGACTTATGCACGGTAGCGGGGGTCGAGCGCCTGCGGGGCGCCTTCCTGCCGAAGTGCACGCGGATTCACGGGCTGATCAACGGGCTTTCCCAGTTCGGCGAGAAGTTCGGGCGTCATCCACGGCAGCGTCTCGAGCTTGCGCGCGAGCCGGGCGGGCATCGGCTCCCCATCGCGCTCATGCTTCGGGCGGGAGTTCCAGCGCCGATGCACCCAGAGATACTGGTCCGGGCTCTCGCGGATCATCCACTCGATCGCGCGGTTGAAGCGCGCGCCGACGTAGAGCATCGGGTCTTCGGCGTTGGCCCAGTCTTCGGGCTCGATCACGTCGGTCACGCGCAGTTCGTAGCGGAAGCCGCCGTCGATGCGCCGCGCGTATCCGCACACGATCGGAAGCTCGTAACGGAGCGCAAGAAGCGGGACAGACTTGTACGTCGACGCGAGGCGCGAGAAGAAGGGCACGAACAGGCCGTCGTTGCCGGCGTTCTGATCGGCGATGAACCCGACTTTGCCGCCGGACTCGATCACCTTCTGAATCTCGTCGGTCGCGCCCCACTTGGTGATGACCTTGAGGCCGGTCTTCTGCCGTACGCCGAGCAGCCACTCGTTGAGGAAGCGGTTGTCGAGCGGACGCGCGAGTGCCGTCATCTTGAAGCCGACGAGCGCGAGCACGTATCCGAGGATCTCCCAGTTGCCCACGTGCCCGGTGATGAAGAGGGCGGGGCGGTCGCTGGTCAGGTGCTTCATGGCCCGTCCGACGTTTCCAAGCCGGACGCGCTCGTGCCAGTTCTCGTGTCCGATCACCTGCGGCATGGCGAACGCATCGACCATGAAGAGCCCGAACATGTGGCCGATCGAGCGCTCGACGATCTCGCGCTGGATGCGCGGATCCATGTCGGGAAACGCGCGGGCCACACCGCTCTGCGCGCGGAGCCGCCGTCGTGCGGAGCCGCTGGCGTAGAGCCTGCCGACGAGCCGCGCCGTCTCGAGGTTCTGGTCTGGGTCGAATGGGGAAAGCAACGCGGCGACCGTTCTGGCCGCCGCGTACTGAGCGAGTTCAATTGCAAGCGACACGGCGCGTGCGCTCGGTTGCCGTCAGCGCTCGACGGTTCCCGTGAGCGCCTCGAACCGGGTCCAGTTCAGGATCGGAATCTGGGCGTCCGAGGCCGTGCGGAAGAGGCTCGTGTAGAGCTCGCGAGCCGCGCGCTGATCGGTGTACGCCATGGTCTGCGCCTCGGTGGCGTCGCCCGCAAGCGCGACCGGCATCGGGGGCTCGACGCCGAGCACGAGGAAGTCGAGGTCGCCGGTGAGGGTGTCGCCGTCGACGAGTTCGCCGCCCCAATCGACGATGCGGCTCTTGACGTAATCGGCCTCGCCCGAGGTCGCCTTGCCGTCGCCGTTGGCGTCGAACTTGCCGTGAACGAGGAACTTGAACTTGTAGTCGGGGTTGAAGACGGCGTTCGCGAGGACGTCATCCTTCACGATCGGGCGGCTGGCGGAGCCGCGGAGGACGCGGCAGGTCGAGGTGGTCTCGCCGACCTTGACGACCTGGACGCTGGCCTTGCCGCGCGAGCCGCTGTCGGCCGAGGCGGAGATGGCGACGGCGTCGTCGAAGACCTCGAAGGTCATGCCGGGGATCACGCGCTTGTTCGAACCGATGTCGATGAAGAGCATGCCGCTCTTCGCGTCGACGTCGACCACGCGGGCATCGACGAGCGCTGCCGGATTCGCAGCCTTGGTTGCGGTGGCCTCGACCTTGCGCTGGAGCGCGGAGATGCGACCATCAAGCACCGAGCGCTCGGCGCGCAGGGTGTCGAGTTCGGTCTGGAGGGCGGAAACCTCGCCGGCGAGGCGCGCCTCAAGGTCGGCGCGCGACTGCTCGAGCGCGGCCTTCGCCGAGTCGAACGAGCCGCGGTAGCCCTCGGCCGCCTGCTTGTAGCCTTCGATGCTGGCGGTCACCTCGGCGATGGCGGCGGCGCGAGCCTTCTCGGCGTCGGCCAGCTTCGCCTTCAGCGACTGGACTTCCTTGTCGAGGTCGTTCGAGCGCGTGCGAAGGCTGTTGGCCTCCTGCGAGCGCGCGTCGCGCTCCTGCATGACCTTGCGCATGGCGTCGCGGACCGACTGGCCCTCGGGAACGTTCAGATCGGTCCGCATCTTCGCAACGGACGCGCCGCGGTCGCCCACGACGAACTCGCCGATCTGGGCGCCCTGATCGGACATGTAGCTGAACAGGCTCTGGCTGCCCGCGTTCGCGCGCATGGCCTGCACCTCGCTGCGGCCGAGTTCGCCTGCCGTGATGAAGGCGTTCAGCTCGGCACGTGCCTCGCTCTCGCGCTTCTCGGCGGCCGACTGGCCGGTGAAGAGGACGATCGAGATCGCAAGGAGGGCGACGGTGAGAACGACGAAGACCACCAGGGCAATGACCACTCCAGTGGAAGAACGAGACGACATCAGCAGATCTCCATGGGCCCAAGGCCCGAGCCGGGGAGTATCGGGTCTTCTCGCCCCCGCGTCAATCGGCGCGGGGGGCGCGGCCGCTTCTACGGCCATCGGGTGGCGCGATTCGCCCAATCCGGCGCAAGGTTGCCGAGCGAGCCGGTCGAACGTCGGAGCCGTCCGAGCCTTACGAAGGGCTTGCGCGAGGCCCGACCGAGCCCAAGATCGCTGGCAAACGGGGCGGTTTCTCAACGAGTACCCGGCCGCGGCGCCGCCCGGTTGCGCTCAGCCTCTGGGAATGATCGGGCGACCGGCCCGGAAGATTGCCGCCGCCACCGACTGGCTTTGGACGAGCGAGCGCTTCCCGAACGGACCAATCTCGCCCGAGCAGTGGAAGCCGGCGATCGGCACGTGGTTGAGCCTCCGCGCGACGAGCGACGCGTCCATCTCATTGAGTCCGTAGAGGCGGATGCCGCGCGATTCGCAGGAGAAGATGAGCGCTGCGATGGCCGGGTCGCGCATCACCTCCGCGTCGAGGAGCATGCTGAGGTCCTCGGTCGCGGTGTGCGCATCGCGCAGTTGGAACTGCACGGTCGAACCGACGGGCACAGGCTCTGTCAGCGTGATGGCGCCGCGCGCGGCGTCGAGTGCCTGCACGGGGCGGACGAGGAAGTCGCCGCGGCCGAGCCTCGGCTTCGATGCGTTGATCGCAACGCCCACGAGAAGCCCGTGCGCGAAGTGCGCGCGCTCGGATTCGGGCAGCGACTCCGCCATCGCCTGCGCCGCGGCGAGCGCGGGCCGCCCGCCGAGCTCGAGCAGTTGCGTTCCTTGCGCCTTCGTCACCACGAACGGCGCGCCGATCGGGCGGCATCCGGTGCTGACGATCGTGTCGATGGTGAGATCGCCGAAGAGCGAGAGTCCGACGACGCCCATGTGCGCGATGTGCCGGTCTGCCGCAAGGACATTCAGGCCCGCGTGGCTTGCGCCGCTGGCGATGCCCCCGATGATGCGCGCTCCGTGCGGGCCGGCCGCTGCGTCGATCGCGGCGCACGCCTGCGACGTGCTGATCGAGAACGGATCGGAGAGCATCAGGATTCCGCAGTGGGGAAGCGTGCCTCGCTCGTTGCCTTCATCCGGCGCGAGCGCGACGCGGCTCCGAATCAGTTCCTCGCTCCAGACGGTCGGCGGACCATCGTTTAGATCGAACCAGAACGGACGCGCCACGACGCCGGGAAGCGAGAGTGCCAGCGCGCTGATCGCGGCGCCGCCCTCGAGGTCGTCGCCATCGGAGATCACGCTGCGGGCGGTGCACGCGAGCACGTGCGCTGGGTGCAGCTCGCCCCGAAGGATGTCGAGGGCGTCCGAGAACAATGCGCGGTGGTGAAACGATGCGAAGACCACGAGGATGTCGGGCCTGACGACCGTTCCGGCGCGCAGGGCCGTGGCCAGTTCCCGCGCGGCATCGCGGGTATCCGTGCGCTCGGAGCGCGCGGAAATCGAGGTTGGAGACTTGGTTCGGCTCACGCGCATGGCAGTATGGCTTTGAGAAACGGCGGGCAAGGGGGTCTCTTTCGCGACTTGGGTCGATTGCGGCGCACGCCCAACCCGAGCCCGAGTGTCCGAACCCGCCGCAGACGCGCCACTTGCATTCCCCGCCGAGAGTGGGCAATATTCCCAACCCGGCGGTTTCGCCGGGAACTTTCGACCCGGTCGTCTCGGTGTGCGACGCTCGTCGTCCACCGAAGCGGGGGCGGTGACGCCTCCCGAGGATCGACGTCTGAGTTCAACGCAGGACCGAAGCAACAGGACCGACCGTGCCAAATACCGAATCAGCCAAGAAGCGTGTACGCCAGACCGTCAAGCGCAACGCCCGGAACCTCTGGCGCAAGCGCCGCATCAAGACCGACACCGGCGACTTCCTGAAGGCCGTCGCGAGCGGCGATGCCGCCGCCGCCGAGAAGGAAATGCGCAAGGTGGCCCGCACGCTCGACAAGATCGCGGCCACCGGCACGATCCACAAGAACAACGCCGCGCGCCGCAAGAGCCGCATGGCCGCGAAGGTCGCGGCGATGAAGAAGAAGTGATCCCGCGCGGGTTCGGCGGCTTCTCCGCCGGACACACGCGGTTGTCGCGCAGGAGGCTGGAGCGGTTCTCTTCTTGAGAGTGCGCGTGCCGAGCCTCGACGCGCGTCGCCGCAACGCGGGGGACCACCGACCTTCGACAGCGAGATTCGATTCTGTCGTCGCGAGCGGAACCCCCGATGGGTGAACGTCGAACGCAGCACACCAGACCCGCCTCGAGCTCCGCTCGCGGCGGGTCTTCGCTTTCCGACTTTGTCGCGCAGGGCTACTTTGAGGCGTCCCGGCGGCCGCTCGAGATCCTCTTCTTCCTGCTGCCCTTCATCGCGATCTACGAGTACGAGCTGGTTCGGGTGCTGCGCTCCCCCGACGGCTTCCTCACGAACGGCGCGCATCTGGCGATCCTCCGGCTCTTCGATGTGCTCGGATTTGGTCCGTCTGCGCTGTCGCTTCCTGGCCTCCTGATCGTCGCGATCCTGCTCGGCTGGAACGCCTCCCGGCGCGCGCCGTGGATCGTCGATCTCGGCGTGTGCCTGCGCATGCTGCTCGAGAGCGTGGCGCTCGCGCTGCCGCTTCTCGTCTTCGCGCAGATCGTGGTGCGCGCGCTTCCGCTTGCCGGCGTCGACGACTTCGGAGCGCTCTCGCTCGGCGCGCGGATCGCCGTCTCGATCGGCGCGGGGCTCTACGAGGAACTCGTGTTCCGCCTGCTCCTGATCTGGCTGCTCACAACGGTGCTCGGCGATCTGGCCGGGTTCAAGCGGAACGTGTCGATGCCCATCGCCATCGGCCTGAGCGCGCTCGCCTTCACGATCTACCACCCGCTGCATGGCGCGGACGGCGCGCTCATCGCGCAGCGCTTCGTCTTCTATCTCGGTGCAGGCATCTACTTCGGCGTGCTGTTCGCCGTGCGCGGCTTCGGCATCGTCGTGGCCACGCATGCGCTCTACGACATCGCGACGGCGTTCCTCGCCATGCCGGCCGCCGCCGACGGCGGTGGCTGAACTCGCGCCGCCGCCCACGGCCGGCCCCGTTCGCGCTACGCTTCCCGTCATGCTTCAGGCGAGGACCGCAAGGTCATCCCAGAACTCCGCGCTTTCCGCGGCCGTGCTGCACGGCCTGCGCTCGGTGCAGACCGCGGTGAACGCGAACCAGACCATCAGCGAGGCCATCGACGAACTCCGCGCGCGCACGATCGACCATCCGGTGATCTACGTCTACGCACTGGACGACGACGACCGACTCGTCGGGCAGGTGTCGATGCGGGCGCTGCTCCTCTCAAGCCCCGACTCGCGCATCCGCGACGTGATGACGCAGGACGCGGCGCCCATCACGATGCACACCTCGTTCAGCGAGGCGCTCGACGAATTCGCGCGGTCGAAGCTGCTGGCGCTGCCCGTCGTCGACGACGAAGGTCGTCTCGTCGGGGCGATCGACGTCGAGCAGTATGCGCGCGAGACGCTCGAGCGCGCCGAGCACGAGCGCGTGCGCGGCGTCTTCCAGACGCTTGGCCTGCACATCGAGCGGGCCGCCGACCTGACGCCGTGGGAGAGCTACCGCATGCGCATGCCGTGGTTGCTCTGCAACATCGGCGGCGGCATGGTGTGCGCGCTCATCGGGTCGTTGTTCTCCGACCTGCTCCAGCAGGTCGTGCTGCTGGCGTTCTTCCTTCCGCTTGTGCTGGCGCTCAGCGAGAGCGTCTCGATGCAGTCGCTCACGCTTTCGGTCGGCTCCGGCGTGACCGACGACGAGAAGAAGGTCGGGCGCGCGGCGATCTTGAAGCGCCTGCGCACCGAGGCGCTGACCGCCGTCCTGCTCTCGTTGACGTCAGGGGTTCTCGTCGGCCTTGCCAGCCTCCTCTGGGGCGGCGGGGTGAATGGCGCCCTCACGATGTTCCTCGCGATCGGCGTCTCCATGGTGGTGGCGGCCCTCGCCGGCGGCGGCGTGCCGATCGTGCTGCATGCGCTGCGTCTCGATCCGAGCGTGGCGGCCGGGCCGGTCACGCTCGTGATCGCCGACACCTGCACGATGCTCGTCTACCTTGGCCTCGGGATGCTTCTACTCGTCGGCGCCACCTGATCCCGGCGAAACCCGGGCGTGCCGCGGCCTTCGGCGGGTACACTTTCGCCGTGGCGATTGAACGCATCAAGCTCCTCTGTCTCGACGTCGATGGTGTCCTCACCGATGGCGGCATCGCCATCGACGACGCCGGCCACGAGACGAAGCGATTCCACGTCCGTGACGGGGCGGCGCTGCGCATGTGGGCGCGGCTCGGCTACGAGACGGCCGTGATCACCGGTCGCAACGGCATGGCGCTGCGTCATCGCCTGCGCGAACTCGGGGTGCGGCACGTGGTGTCCGGCTCGAAGGAGAAGGGCGGCGCCTTCGACGCGCTGATCGCAGAACTTGGCGTGGCTGCGAGCGACGTGGCGATGATCGGCGACGATCTGCCTGATCTTCCAATCCTGCGCCGTTGCGGACTGCCGATTGCGGTGCGCGACGCTGCGCAGGAAGTCCTCGACGTGGCGAAGTTCGTGACGGCGCGGCCCGGCGGAAGCGGCGCGGTGCGCGAGTCGATCGAGCACATCCTGAAGGCGCAGCAGCGCTGGACGGAGGCGGTGCGCACCTTCGACCGGGAGTTCGCCGGCGGGGGAGGCACGACATGAAGGGCGACATGAAGGGCGACATGAAGGGCGACATGAAGGGCGACATGAAGGGACGCAAGTTCCGTGGCGGCGGTGTCGAACAGGCGCCGGGCGGCAGGCTTGGCCGATTCCTCGCCGAGCGACGCGGGCTTCTCTTCGCCGTGCCGGCGACGGCGCTCGCGGTGCTCGTGGTCGTCGCCGCGATGAACCTCGACCGTGATTCCGCGCGCTCGACGCGCACGAGCCGGATCGACGGCGCCGTCGAACTGCTGCCGCCGCAACTCGCGACCGCCGAGGAACTCGCGCGTGCCTCGGGCGCGAATCCCGACCAGACCGCGGTGTCGCTCGCCTCGGGCGCGTGGATCCAGGTGGCCGACGAAACCGGACGGCTGGCGCAGCAGTACAGCGCCACCAAGCTCGAGCCGCTCGCGGGAAGCCAGCTCTCGATGCGCGAGCCGCGCGCGCTGATTTACCTGAAGGATGGCCGCGTGCTTGCGCTCGCGGCGCGCAAGGGCGTCGCCTATGTGCCGAGCCGAGCGCTCGAGTCGGGCACACTCGAGGAGGACGTCGAGGTCCGCCTCTTCAAGCCGAAGGGCGACGGCACGGCGATCGACACCGATCGCGACTCGCCCGCGGTCGTGGTGACGGCTGAACAGGCGCAGTTCGACGGCATTTTGGGCGAGGTGCGCTGCGACCGCGCCGTGCGCGTGGCGACCGAGGCCGGCAGTTTCGCGGGCGAAGGCCTGTCGCTCGTTCTTGACGCCGATGGCGACGGGCTCGAGCGGCTGACCGTCGATCGCGCGATCGAGCCGATTCGCATCGATCGCGCCGCGCGCAGGCTGGCGGCGCGCGCCGATACGGAAGGCCCCGCGCAGCCAGCACCCGCGCAGCCAGCACCCGCGCAGCCATCGCCCGCGCAGCCAGCGCCGGCATCCGCCGCCGCCGCCGCTGCACCGGAGGCGCGCCGCAAGAATCCGTTCTACCGCCTCGTCATGCTCGGCGGTGTCGAGATCGTCCGAGTCAAGGACGGCATCACCAGCACGATCACAGGCGAGGAACTCGTCGCCATCTTCAGCCTCGAGTCGCGCGGGCTCGATGATCTCGCCTTCGTGCCGAGGAACTCCGCCACCGGCTCGCCGATCGACGTTGCGTCCGCCGGCGCCGTCGATCATGCCCGCATCGGGGATCGCCTCGCCGCGACCGACCTGCAGCGCTTCCACTCTGAATCCCACATGACGTCCCTTTCCCGAGGGCATGCGCCCGTCTCGTCGCAGATCATCGCCCTCGGCCTCGTCCCCTTTGCGCTGGCGCAGACCTCGCCGGCCGACAGCGTCACCGTGACATTCGGCGGGTCGCTCGTCATGCTCCCGGCCGTCGAGCCTGCCGATCAGCTCGCGAGCGAGGACGACATCCGCTTCGACATCACCGGTCCGCGCGTCGAGGTCCTCGATGGCCGGTCCAAGTCTCGCATCGTCTGCTCGCGCCTGCGCTACAGCGTCCGCGACGAAACCGTCGAGGCGTATGGCCGCGAGGGCATGCCGCTGACCGTCTCGAATCCGCGGATGGCGCTCGAAGGCACGAGTTTCCGAGCCAGCCTCCGCGGCGGCGAGGGGCGCATCGAGGGTTCCGGTCGCATGGCGCTGTCGCGCGGCAACTCGCGCGCTGTGTCGCTCCTCGAGTGTGCGCCCGCCGCCGTGCCCGACATCGCGCGGCTCCTCGTGTCGGCCGATCCCGCCGCGGTCGCGATGGTCCAGTCGCGCGTGGAGCCACCGAAGGAAGGCACGCGCTTCGACCCATCGACCCAGGAAATCGAGATCACGTGGAAGGGTGGCGTCGACCTGCGCTTCAGCGGCGGCGGCGAGGACGCCGCGCTTTCACAGGCCAAGTTCGGCGGCGGCGTCAACGTGTTTGCCAGGCAGTTCGAGATGGACGCCGACAGCCTCGAGGTCGCCTTCAGTCCAAGCGATGCCGAGCGCATCGACGCCATCATCGCCGACGGCGGCAAGGACGCCGAGGGACGTGCCGGCGCCGTGCGCGTGCGTCGGCTCAGCGGCGACGGCGCGATGGCGGCGGGGCGGATCGAGCTTTTCCTCGATCAAGGCGCCAAGGGCGATTCGGTGCCGCGCAAGCTGGTGGCGAAGTCTGCCGTCGAGGCGCGCGACGCAAGCCAGACGATCTGGACGGAGGATCTCGAGGTCACATTCTTCGAGCGCCCCGCCAGTGCGGCCGGCGATGCG
>Ga0315904_10004374_pt1 | contig 20219 bp, 16 predicted proteins | sample LakEriMetagenome_6_FD_203529 | JGI IMG/M metagenome (GOLD analysis project Ga0315904, IMG submission 203529) | Freshwater fungal communities from buoy surface, Lake Erie, Ohio, United States - Buoy 12 MA120 | ecosystem: Environmental > Aquatic > Freshwater > Lake | place: USA: Lake Erie, Ohio...
GACCACCACGGCGGTACCGACCACCACGGCAGCGCCGACCACCACGGCGGCGCCGCTGACGGCGGCTGACGTCGATCTCGCTGCGTCGGCGATCGGCCCGGTCGCGTTCGGAACGGCCCCCGACGCCGCGCTCGCCGTGCTCGCACCGGTGCTCGGTCCGCCGACCACGGACGAGTCGGCCGAGTACCCCATCGCAAACGAGCTGAACGGCATCTTCCTCGACGACGAGGACGGTTTCTTCGCGTTCCCGTTCCTGCGCCGGATCTGCTTCGCCAACGGCCTGTGCACGTTCTTCGGCGGTGCCTCGGTGCCGGAGCTCGCACTGGTCGGCTACGACTACTTCACCGCGGAAGGGCCCATCGATCCCGTGCTCACCACCGTCACCGGCGTCCCGCTCGGCGCCCGGTGGAGCGACCACCTCGACGGCATGACCGTGCAGGGCGGCGGCTGCTACTCGCAGGGGTTCGGTGACGCGGCCGGCGTGGTGCTGGTCGTCGAGTCGAGCGGCGAGTTCTTCGGCACGTTCGACGGGGAGACCTACACCACGGCCGTGCCCGATCCCACCCAGGTCACCGTGTCCGGCATGCAGTCGGGCGAGACCCCGGGCTACCTCTACGAGGACTGCTGACCGTCACCGCCCAGGGCACGACCGGAGGCGGCACGGCGTCGCGAAGGTCAGTGCGCCTCGAACATCGCGACGGTGCGCAGGCGCCGTTCGAGGTGGTGTTCGAGCGCCCGGTTGGCGTGCCCGGCCACCTCGTGCGTGATGGGACTCGGCGGCAGGTCGAGCGCCTCGTTCAGCCGCCCGCCGAGGATCATGCGGGTCACCTCCAGCGCGTCGGCAGAGATCGGCGCGCCCGTCCGGCACGACCGGCACAGCACCCCGCCCTCGGTGACGTCGAACGCGACGAGCGGCTCCGTGGCACCGCACCGGACGCACTCGTCGAGCTCGGGTCGCACGCCCTCCGACGCCAGCAGCTTCCAGTAGAACGCCGGCACCACGAGCGGGCCCGATCGTTCGGCCACCGTGCGCAGGGCCCCGACCAGCATCCGGTACACGTGGGGCGCGGGTTCGCGGTCCAGGGTGATCTGGTCGACGGCCTCGACGATCGCCAGGCCGTTGGTGAGGTGGTCGAGGTCGCCGACGAGCGGTGCGAGCGTCTCCACCGAATCGGCCTGGCTGACGATGTCGAGTTCACGGCCCTGGTACATCAGCAGCCGGACGTGGCTGAGCGGTTCGAGCCGGGCGCCGAACTTCGACATCGTCTTGCGCACGCCCTTCGCGACGGCCCGCACCTTGCCGTGGTGCTCGGTGAGGACCACCACGATCCGGTCGGCCTCGCCGAGCTTGTAGGTGCGCAGCACCACGCCGGTGTCGCGGTAGAGCGGGTTCGCCACGGCCGACCCTCAGTCGAGGCCGCCGAAGCGGCGGTGGCGGTGGCGGTAGGCCTCGACGGCGTCGGCGAGGTGCTCGGGGCGGAGGTCGGCCCAGGCGACCGGCACGTACACCAGCTCGGCGTAGGCGAGCTCCCACACCAGCGACGTCGGGAGCCGGTCGGGCGAGCCGAGCACCAGCACGAGGTCGGGCTCGGTGGTGGCCGGCGACAGCAGCGCCGCCGCGACCGCCGGCTCGCTCAGCTGGTCGCTCTCCGCCAGCTTGCGCAGGGTGACCACCAGACGCTCGCGGCCGTCGGGGACCGGGTCGACGATCACCGAGCACCCGTGGAGCTCGACGACCTCGTGGTGCACCGGACGGGCGGCATCTGCGCCCTCCCCGCGCTCGAACGGCCGCAGCGTGAGCCAGCGGGCGCCCGCGGTGGCGGCGAGCGACCCGAGGACCTCGATCCGCTCGCGCCAGCGGGCATCGTCGAGCTCGCCCCACTCGGCCACGGTGCCGCCGACGACCATGACGTGGTGCAGCGGCTGGTCCTGCTGCTCGACGTCATGGCGATCGTGGGCGGGGCGTGCCATCGACGCATTCTCCCACGGCGCGTGCGCGCGTCACGAACACCGTGACGCGCGGCGCACCCCGATCCGGCCCCATCCGGCGCCCCGTTCCGTCGGGGTGCGACGGGTAACGTGGCGCCGCCGTGAGCTCACCCGTTCCGCCCCCGACCACCGCCGACGCACCGGCCGACCGACCGGCCGACCGACCGGCCGACGGCAGCCCGCGCCCCGTGCACGTCGCGTGCATCATGGACGGCAACGGCCGCTGGGCGCGGCGTCGGGGCCTGCCCCGCACCGCGGGCCACACCGAGGGCGAGGAGAACCTCGCCGCCCTCGTGCGGGTGGCCGTCACCCGCGACGTCGGCTGGCTCACCGTGTTCGGGTTCTCGACGGAGAACTGGGTTCGCCCCCGCACCGAGGTCCGCCACATCCTCGGGCTGCACAAGAAGCTGTTCGGCCGGGTGGCCGAGCTCAACGAGCTGAACGTCCGGATCGAGTGGATGGGCCGGCCGTTCGACAGCCCCGACGCGCGCACCCCGAAGTACGTGCAGCAGGCGATCCGCAAGGCGATCCACGACACCCGGCAGAACACCGGCATGGTGCTCACCGTCGCGTTCGACTACGGCAGCCGCGCCGAGCTGGTGCACGCCGCGGACCAAGCCCGCCGCGCCGGCGAGACGATCTCCGAGCAGACGATCTCCCAGCACCTCTACGTGCCCGACCTGCCGCCCGTCGACGTGCTCGTGCGCACCTCCGGAGAGCTGCGCATCTCGAACTTCATGCTGTGGCAGATCGTGGGTGCCCGGGTGTACTTCACCGACCGGCCCTGGCCCGAGTTCGACGCCGCCGAGCTCGACCGGGCACTCGCCCTCGTCCGCCGCTGACCGGAGGCCGCCGGCCCGCGCCGCGGTCGGTTCGCCTGCATCGACGTCCGCCGCGCACGGCTGCCCGTCGGATACCGTCGCCCGGATGTCGGTCGACCAGGCGCGCCGGGCCCTCGAACGGGTCACTCGCGCCCTTCCGGCCAGCGAGGACCGGCCCGGGCAGCGCCAGATGGCCGAGGCGGTCGCACGGGCGATCGACGGCGGCCGGCACCTCATCGTGGCGGCCGGCACGGGGACCGGCAAGACCCTCGGCTACCTGGTGCCGGCGCTCGTCGCCGGCAAGCGCACCATCGTGGCCACCGCCACCAAGGCCCTCCAGGACCAGCTCGCCAGCAAGGACCTGCCGTTCCTCGAGACCCACCTCGGGGTGCCGTTCGAGTGGGCGGTGCTGAAGGGCCGCAGCAACTACGTGTGCCTCCAGCGGCTGCGCGAGCTGTCCCAGGCCGGCGACGGCCAGCTCGAGCTCGAGGAGATGGCAGGCACCACCCGGGTGGAGATCAAACGGCTCGCCGAGTGGGCCGGCACCACCCGCACGGGCGACCTGGCCGACCTCGACTGGTCCCCCAGCGACAGCGCGGCGCGGGCGGTCACGGTGTCGAGCGACGAGTGCCCGGGGGCGAGCCGCTGCCCGCTCGGCCAGCCCTGCTTCGCCGAGGGCGCTCGGGCCCGGGCGCAGGCCGCCGACGTCGTGGTGGTGAACCTCCACCTCTACGGACTCGACGTCGCCGCCGGTGGTGTGATCCTGCCCGAGCACGACGTGATCGTGTTCGACGAGGCGCACCAGCTCGAGGACGTCATGAGCGACACGGTGGGCGCGCAGATCGGGCCGGGACGGTTCACCACCACTGCGGGCGCGGTGCGCCGGATCATCGACGACCCCGCCGTGGTGGGCGCGATCGCGGAGAGCGCGCAGCTGCTGCGCGACGTGCTCGGCCCGCACGCGGGGGCACGGCTCCCCCACCCGCTGCCCGACGCCGTCCAGTCCGCCCTGGTGACGGCACGCGGTCGGGTCGATGCCGCGCTCGGCGCGCTCCGCCGCGTGGAGACCGACGTGGAGGACGCCAAGCAACGCCGGTTGCGGGCCCAGCAGCTCGCCACACGCCTCATCGAGACGATCGACGTCGCGATCGGCGCGCACGAGGGTTCGGTCGCCTTCGTGAGCGGCTCCCCGGACGCGCCCCGCCTGGAGATCGCCCCGCTCGACGTGGGCCCCGTCCTGGAGGAAGGCGTGTGGTCACGGCGGACGGCGGTGCTCACCAGCGCCACGGTGCCGAGCTCGCTCGCCGCTCGCGTGGGCCTCGCCCCGCGCTCGGTCGACACGATCGACGTCGGCAGCCCGTTCGACTACGAGCACCACGGCCTCCTGTACTGCGCGATGCACCTCCCCGACCCGCGCTCGCCGCAGCGCGCCGCGGCCACCCACGACGAGATCGCCGCCCTGATCACCGCCGCGGGCGGGCGCACGCTCGCGCTGTTCACCAGCTGGAAGGCGATGGACGAGGCCGCGGCCGCCGTGCGCCTGAAGGTGACCCAGCCGATCATCACCCAGCGCGACCTCCCGAAGAACGCCCTCGTCAAGGCCTTCGCCGAGGACGAAGCGACCTGCCTGTTCGCGACCGCCGGGTTCTTCCAGGGGGTCGACATCCCGGGGCGCACGCTGAGCCTCGTGATCATCGACCGGATCCCGTTCCCCCGGCCCGACGACCCGCTGCTCAGCGCCCGCCGCGAGCTGCTCGGTCCGGCGGCCTTCGCCGAGATCGACCTCCCGCGTGCGTCGATGCTCCTCGCCCAGGCCACCGGCCGGCTCATCCGCACGGCCACCGACCGGGGTGTGGTGGCGGTGCTCGACCCGCGGCTCGGCACGGCGAACTACCGGTGGGACGTCGTGCGGGCGCTGCCGCCGATGCGCCGCACACGCCACCGTGCCGACGCCGAGGCGTTCCTGCGCGAGCTCACGGGCTGACCCCACGCAACGGACCTTCCACGGGCCGGCGCCGCCGCGGTCGGCCCCGGATGTCGTGGTGACGCCGGGATAGTGTCGCCGGGCATGGGGGACGTATCGGGACCGGTGGTGCGCTGCGACGTGGCGAACGGGGTCGCCACCGTCACCCTGGATTCACCCGGCAACCGCAACGCGCTGTCACGTGCACTGCTCACCGGGTTGCACGACGCGCTCGATCGCTGCGAGCGACCCGACGTGCGCGTGGTGGTGCTCACCCACGCGGGACCGGCGTTCTGCGCGGGTGCCGATCTGAAGGAACGCAGTACCGGACCGACCGACTCCACGCCGATGGTGCGGGCCATGCAGCGACTCATCGGGTCGCGGTGCCCGACGATCGCTGCGGTGCAGGGTCCCGTGCGCGCCGGCGGCATCGGCCTGATGGCGTCGTGCGACATCGTGGTCGTGCAGGAGGACGTCACGTTCGCCTTCACCGAGGTCCGCATCGGCGTCGCCCCTGCGATCATCAGCGTCCCGATCCTGCAGCGCTGCGGGTGGAGCCGGCTCGCGGCCCCGTTCCTCACCGGTGAGTCGTTCGACGCGGCCACCGCACGCGACATGGGGTTGGTCACCCACGTCACCCACCACGTCCCGCACACCGTCGGCACGCTGGTCGACGGAGTGCTCGCCGGCGCGCCCGGCGCCGTGGCGGCCACCAAGCAGCTGCTGCGCGGCGACGCCTCGTGGGACGAGATGCAGGCGCTCAGCGAGTCGCTGTTCTCGAGCGACGAGGCGCAGGAGGGCATGCGCGCGTTCGCCGAGCGACGTGCGCCGGTGTGGGCCGGTACGCGGAGCACGAAGTAGCCGGGCATCCCCGGGACACGCACGGGAGACGAGAGCCATGCCGGTCCTCAGCGACACGCTGAACCCCAACTCCGAGACGTATGCGACCAACCGGTCGGCCATGCTCGCGCAGGTCGCCGCGCACGAGGCCGAGCTCGCGAAGGTGCTCGGCGGCGGCGGGCCCGCCTACGTCGAACGTCACCGCAAGCGGGGCAAGCTGCTCGCCCGCGAGCGCGTGGAGGCGATGCTCGACCCGGGCAGCCCGTTCCTCGAGATCTCACCGCTCGCGGCGTGGGGCACGCAGTTCCCCGTCGGAGCGGCGATGGTGCTCGGCATCGGCGTGGTGGAGGGCGTCGAGTGCGTGATCATCGGCAACGACCCGACGGTCCGCGGTGGCGCGAGCAACCCGATCACGATGCGCAAGGCGCTGCGTGGCATGGAGATCGCCATGCAGAACCGGATGCCGCTCGTGAACCTGGTGGAGTCGGGCGGGGCGGACCTGCCCACCCAGAGCGACACCTTCATCCCCGGCGGCAAGACGTTCCGTGACATCACGGCGCTCTCGGCGGCGGGCATCCCCACGGTCGCGGTGGTGTTCGGCAACTCCACCGCCGGCGGCGCGTACACACCCGGCATGAGCGACTACATCGTGATGATCAAGGAGCGCTCGAAGGTGTTCCTCGGCGGCCCACCGCTGGTGAAGATGGCCACCGGCGAGGAGAGCGACGACGAGAGCCTCGGCGGGGCCGAGATGCACGCCCGGGTCAGCGGCCTCGCCGACTACTTCGCCGTCGACGAGCTCGACGGCATCCGGCTCGGCCGCCAGGTGATCCGCCGGCTCAACCACCGCAAGCGCGGCCCCGGGCCGCGTGGTGCCGGGCTGCCGCCCCGCTACGACCAGGAGCAGCTGATCGGCATCGCGTCGGCCGACCCGAAGATCCCGTTCGACCCGCGTCAGGTGATCGCCCGGATCGTCGACGACAGCGACTTCGACGAGTTCAAGCCGCTGTACGGATCTTCGCTGGTCACCGGGTTCGCCGAACTGCACGGCTACCCGATCGGCATCCTGGCGAACCACCGCGGCGTGCTCTTCAACGAGGAGAGCGAGAAGGCGGCGCAGTTCATCCAGCTCGCGAACCAGATCGACACGCCGCTCGTGTTCCTGCAGAACACCACCGGCTACATGGTCGGCAAGGAGTTCGAGCGCCGCGGCATCATCAAGGACGGCGCCAAGATGATCAACGCCGTCACCAACAGCCGGGTGCCGCACCTCACGATCAACATGGCCGCCTCCTACGGCGCCGGCAACTACGGCATGTGCGGTCGCGCGTACGGCCCACGCTTCCTGTTCACCTGGCCCAACGCGAAGACGGCGGTGATGGGACCACAGCAGCTCGCCGGCGTGCTGTCGATCGTGGCCCGCCAGTCGGCGGCCTCCATGGGGAAGCCGTTCGACGAGGAGGCCGACGCCGCCATGCGACAGCAGGTGGAGGAGCAGATCGAACGCGAGTCGCTGCCGATGTTCATGAGCGGCAAGCTCTACGACGACGGGATCATCGACCCACGTGACACCCGCACCGTGCTGGGCATGTGCCTGAGCGCGATCGACCACGACGCCCCCGCCGGCACCCGCGGCTACGGCGTGTTCCGGATGTGATCCCGATGAGCACCACCGACCGCTCCCTCGCCCACCGCGCACCGATCGACCGCCTGCTCATCGCGAACCGCGGTGAGATCGCCCGGCGCATCATCCGCACCTGCCGGCGACTCGGCATCGCCACCGTCGCCGTCCACAGCGACGCCGACGCCGACGCGCCGTACGTGCGCGAGGCCGACGCCGCCGTGCGACTCCCGGGCACCGCGCCCGCCGACACCTACCTTCGCGTCGACCTGCTGATCGCCGCGGCCGAACGCACCGGCGCCCAGGCGATCCACCCCGGATACGGCTTCCTGTCCGAACGACCCGACGCCGCCGAGGCGGTGGCGCGGGCCGGGCTCACGTGGATCGGCCCACCCGCCTCGGCGATCGCCGCGATGGGCTTGAAGATCGGCGCCAAGCAGCTGATGCGCGGCGCCGGTGTGCCGGTGCTGCCCGACAACACCGTCGAGTCGCTCGACGAGATCGGGCTGCCGGCGCTGGTGAAGGCCTCCGCCGGAGGCGGCGGACGCGGCATGCGGATCGTCCGCAGCGCCGACGACCTCGCCGACGCGATCGCCGCGGCCGAGCGGGAGGCCGCGTCGGCCTTCGGCGACGGGACCGTGTTCGTCGAGCGCTACGTGGAGGGCGGCCGCCACGTCGAGATCCAGGTGTTCGCCGACACCCACGGCGCCACCGTGTCGCTGTTCGAACGCGACTGCACGCTCCAGCGCCGCCACCAGAAGATCGTCGAGGAGACGCCGAGCCCTGCCGTCGACGCGGACCTGCGTCGACGGATGGGCGACGCCGCCGTGGCCGCGGCGCGTGCGGTGGGCTACGTCGGTGCCGGCACCGTCGAGTTCCTGCTCGACCGCGACGGCGGGTTCTGGTTCCTGGAGATGAACACCCGCCTGCAGGTGGAGCACCCGGTGACCGAGATGGTGACCGGACTCGACCTCGTCGATCTGCAGCTGCTGGTCGCCGACGGCGAGCCGCTCCCGGCGGAGGCCGTCGAGCCGCAGGCGCAGGGCCACGCGATCGAGGTGCGCCTCTGCGCCGAGGATCCGGCGCAGGGCTACCGGCCGAGCTCGGGCACGTTCCACGTCGTGGAGTTCCCGGTCGTGGAGGGCGTGCGGGTCGACAGCGGCATCGAGAGCGGCTCGGTGGTGAGCCCGTACTACGACTCGATGGTCGCGAAGGTGATCGCCCACGGCCCCAGCCGGCGCATCGCCGCGCGCCGGATCGTGCAGGCGCTCACGGGCGCCACGATCGTCGGTCCCATCACGAACCGGGAGCAGTTGCTGCACCTCGCGTCGGTGCTCGAGTCGATCGACGACGTCGTCGACACCGGCTACCTCGACCGCACCCCGATGGCCGTGGCTCCGCCGCCCGGACCGGAGGTCGTCGCCGCGGCGGCCATGGCCGTGATCCAGGCGCAGGACTCGGTGCGGACGACGCTGCGCCAGGTGCCGTTCGGGTGGCGGAACATGGCCTCGCAACCCCACGAGCTGCGGCTCACCTCCGGAGGCGAGGAGGGCACGACCCACGTCGTGCGCTACACCGTCGATCGGTGGGGCGGCATCGACGAGCTCACCGTCGACGGCGTGGCCGCCGATCCGCGCGTCGCCCGCGACCACGTGCGTCTGCGCCCGCCGCTCGTGATCGGTGACCAGGTGCACCTGCTCGGTGGGCGCGTGTCGTTCACCGTTCCGCCGCGGTTCCGCCCACCCGACGACGCAGGTCGGGCCGGGTCGCTCGTCGCGCCGATGCCGGGGTCGGTGCTGCGGATCCTGGTGGAACCCGGTTCCACCGTGGTGCCCGGCCAGCCGATGCTCGCGCTCGAGGCGATGAAGATGGAGCACCAGGTGGTGGCTCCCGTGGGTGGCACGGTGGCCGAGATCCTGGTGCAGGTGGGCCAGCAGCTCGACCACGGCCAACTCCTGGTACGGATCGAGACGGCGGACGGCGCCGACGGCGCGGGTGCCGAGGGTGGCACGCCGTGAGCCGCGGCAGTCGTCCGGTCCGGATCGCGAACTGCTCCGGCTTCTTCGGCGACCGCCTGTCGGCCGCCCGGGAGATGGTGGATCCCGCGGTCACCGCCACCAGCCCGGTCGACGTGCTCACCGGCGACTGGCTGGCCGAGCTGACGATGCTCATCCTCCACAAGCAGCGGTCGCGCAACGCCGCGGCCGGCTACGCGAGCACGTTCCTGACGCAGATGGAGCAGGTGCTCGGCACCTGCGTCGACCAGGGGATCAAGGTGGTCACCAACGCCGGTGGCCTCAACCCGGCCGGGTGCGCCGACCGGGTGCGCGAGCTCGCCGACCGGCTGGGGCTCCGGGTGTCGGTGGCCCACGTGGAGGGCGACGACCTGCTCCCACGGCTCGACGGTCTCCGCCACCACCTGACCCACCTCGACACGGGTGCACCGCTCACCGGCGAGCCGGTGTCGGCCAACGCCTATCTGGGCGGCTGGGGCATCGCCGCCGCGCTCGCCGGCGGTGCCGACGTGGTGGTGGCGCCCCGCGTCACCGATGCCGCGCTCGTCGTCGGGCCCGCCGCCTGGTGGTGGGGCTGGGTCACCGACGACTGGGACGCCCTGGCCGGAGCCGTCGTGGCGGGCCACGTGATCGAGTGCGGTGCTCAGGCCACCGGCGGCAACCACTCGTGGTTCGCCGACATCCCGGACCTGTCGCTCCCTCCCGGCTTCCCGATCGCCGAGATCGACCGCGACGGGTCGTGCATCATCACCAAGCACCCCGGCACCGGTGGCCTCGTCGACGTCGGCACGGTGACGTCGCAGCTCCTGTACGAGGTCGGTCCGCCCCAGTACCTCAACCCCGACGTCACCACCCACTTCGACACCATCCGCCTCGACCAGGTCGGCACCGATCGGGTGCGGATCAGCGGCACCCGCGGCACGCCCGGCCCGCCGGCCACCAAGGTGTGCATCAACCTCGAGGGTGGTCACCGCAATCGGATGACGTTCGTGCTCACCGGACTCGACCAGCGCGAGAAGGCGGCGTGGGCGGAGGCGGCGCTGTTCGCCCGCCTCGGCGGGCGTGAGCGCTTCGACGAGGTGGACGTCCGATTCGTGGAGGCGCCGAGCGACGCCGTGCCGCAGGAGGCCGCATCGGGTCGCCTGCACGTGACGGTGAAGAGCTCCGACGAGCGCCTGGTCGGCCGTGCCTTCTCGTCGGCCGCGGTGGAGCTCGCGCTGGCGAACTACCCCGGGTTCTTCTCCACGTCGGCACCGGGCGAGGCGCAGGCGTACGGGGTGTACTGGCCGGCGCTCGTGCCCAACGACGAGGTGGCGCAGGTCGTGGTCCACGCCGACGGTCGCCGCGAGGTGATCGCGTCGCCACAGGTGACGGGCGATGCGGCGGCGCTCGGCATCGACGCGGCACCCACCGTGCCGCCCGCAGGTCCGCAGCCCGGCGAGCCGCTGGGACGCTGGTTCGCCGCCCGCTCGGGCGACAAGGGCGGCAACGCCAACGTCGGGATCTTCGCCCGCGACGCGACCGGGTACGCCTGGTTGCACGAGCACCTCACGGTCGATGCGGTGCGACGGCTGATCCCCGAGGCGGCCGACCTGGAGGTGCGGCGCTTCGAGCTGGCGAACCTGCACGCGCTCAACATCGTGCTGGTCGGGTACCTGGGCGAGGGTGTGGCGAGCAGCACCGCCTTCGACCCCCAGGCGAAGGGACTCGGCGAGTACCTCCGCAGCCGGGTGTGGCGCTGACCGGGGTCCGCTCCACCACCCGCCCGTTCGGTCAGGCCAGCAATCGGTAGCCGATGCCGCGGGCGGTGACGATGAGCCGCGGATCGTCGGGGTGGTCCTCGATCTTCACCCGCAGACGCCGAACATGGGCGTCGACGAGCCGGCTGTCGCCGAGGTACTCGTACCCCCACACCCGCTCGAGCAGCTGGTCGCGGCTGAGCACCATGCCGGCGTGATCGGCGAACTCGCACAGCAGGCGGAACTCGGTCTTGGTGAGGTTCAACTCCACCCCGCCCTTGAGCGCGATGCCCTGCTCACGTCGCAGCTCGACGTCACCGAACTTCGACCGGGGAGGCGCCGCCGACGTCTCGTGCAGCTGCACGCGCCGCAGAGCGGCACGGATGCGCGCCGCCAACTCCTTCGGGACGACCGGCTTGGTGACGTAGTCGTCGGCACCGGCCTCGAGCCCGGCGACGAGGTCGTAGGTGTCGGTCTGGGCGGTCACGATGATGATCGGCACGATGCTGCTCGCCCGAAGCTGCCGTGCGACCTCGAAGCCCGACAGGTCGGGAAGTCGCAGGTCGAGCAGCACGAGGTCGGGTTCCTGGGCGGCGAACATCTCGAGTCCGGTGCGGCCGTCGGCCGCCTCGCGCACCTCGTAGCCCTCGTCCTCGAGCGCGAGGGTGAGCGCGAGGCGGATGGAGTCGTCGTCTTCGATGAACAGCAGCGACGTCACGGCAGGCTCGTGTCCGGTGGGTTCGGCGAGGTGGGTCTCGGCGGGCGGGGTCCGGCGGGGCCGGCTGGAATTTCGTTACAGAAATCGCACACAGAGGGAGTCGACCTGTCACGAACCCCGACCAACATAGCCACTGTTCACGCTGCCTAGGTGGGGTACCAACCTCCCCCTGGTGCCCCACCTGCAGCGGCGGACCAGCCGGGCGACTCACCTTCGACTCCTCGTTCGAGGAGCACGTCCCACCACGGAGGTTCCGATGCCGTCCCCGATCCTGATCGCGTCCACCGACATCGATCGTCGCCTGCTGGTGATGACCGTCGACGGACCACTCGTCGACCCTGACCACCTCGAGGCATTGCGCCTGGTCGTCCCGGCCGTGCCCGCCGGTCACAGCCTCATCGTCGACGTGTCGGGTGTGAGTGGCTTCAGCCACGAGGCGATCGCGGCACTTCGATCGGTCGCCCGCGACGCGGTCGAGACGGGTCAGACGTTCGTGGTGGTGTGCAGCGACCTCGACCGTCGCACCGATCTCGTGCTCGCCGACCTCGACACCCTCGTCCCGGTCGTTGCCGCCGTCGAGCAGGCGATCCCCTTCACCAGCACCGCAGCCTGACGCGCACCGGGCGGCGTGCGCCGACCCTGCCGGGGAGCGGACCCTGCCGAGGAGCGGATGCTGCCGGGGAGCGGATCAGTCGATGCCGTCGAGGAATGCGGCGAGTTCACCCGGTGGCATCGCCACCTGGTGGCGCTGCTCGGGATACGCACCCGTCGCGACGTCGTCGCGCAACTCGCGGAAGGCTGCCACACGCTCGCGCTGCAGACGGGCGTACTCGGCGGCGAAGTCGCGGTAGACCTTGGCGTGGCGAGGGACATGACCCTCGTTGTCGCCCAGCACATCGGTGCTGAACAGGTACTGCACGTGGGCCGCCGTGCCCGCACCCATGCCGATCAGCAGCAGGTCGGTGCGTTCGGCGATGGCGGCCACCACCTCGTGGGGCACCACCTCGATCTCGACGCCGATCGCCCCCGCCGCCGCGTAGCGATGGCACCGGTCGAGCAGGCCGGCGGCCTCGCCGGCCGTCTTGCCGACCGCACGCATCCCCCCGGACCACGTGCTGCGGTACGGGATCAGTCCCACGTGGCCGATCACCGGGATCATCTCGTTCGCCAGCATCTCGACGGTGTCGAACCCGAACGGGCAGTAGAGCGCATCGGCACCGATGCACATCAACTGCTGCGCCGACCGCATGATCTCCACCGCACCCGCCACGTCGTACAGCGGCAGACCGATGGTGAGGAAGGTGTCGGGCGCCGCCTCACGAATCGCTGCGAGCTTGCCCGGATCGTGGCTCGGCCACTGCGTGGCCACGATCATCTCGATACCGGCCTCGTCGCACGCCCGGGCCTCGGCGACGTCACGAACGTACACCTGCGTGAGCCGACGGGTCCCTCGGACCGCCAGCAACTCCTTCACCGTCAGTCGGGCCATGGCCCAGTCTCGCATCCCCGCCCCGAGACGTCCCTCACCGCCCCGGCGCGGCGGGGTTGAGCACCTCGCGCGCTCCCCCGGCGTTCCTCCGGCGCTCCCCCGCACGACGGTCCCGTCCCCGCCCGACGGGTGACACCCTCCCTCGCACGTCGGCGCCCGCGGTCCTCCTCCGGGCGGACGACGTGCCGACCAGGGAGGGATCCGCGCAACGGTGGTCGCGTGCGACAGTCGACCCATGAGACGCTCCCCCCTCGCGACCCGGCTGGTCGCTGCCCTCACCATCACTGCCTGCACGTTGGCGGCCTGCTCGTCGGACGACGACCGGGCCGACCGAACTCCGGCGACGCCGACGACCGACACCGGCGCGTCAGGGCCGCCGTCGGTGGCGCCGGCGTCCACGGCTGACACCGCACCTGCGACGGCACCGACGACCACCGCCGGCGACACCGACGGGATCGCTTGGTCGGACTGCGACGAGTTCGACGACCCGGCGCTCGAGTGCGCGGTGCTCACGGTGCCGCTCGACCACGGCGAACCCGAGGGCGACACCATCGACATCGCGCTCATCCGTCTGCCCGCCACCGGCGACCGACTCGGTGCGATGCTGTTCAACCCCGGCGGCCCCGGCGTCGGGGGCGTCGATCCGATCGCATCGATCGGAGGTCTGCCCGTCATCACGACCCTCACCGAGCGCTACGACCTGATCGGGTTCGACCCGCGCGGGGTCGAGCGCTCGAACGGCATCAGGTGTATCGACGGGCCCACCCTCGACACGATCGCCTCCCTCGACCCGACACCCGAGACCGACCAGGAGGCGGCCGAGGGTGCGCAGATCTACCGCGCTTCACTCGAAGGGTGCCGGGAGCAGTACGGCGACACGTTGCGGTTCATGTCGACCGAGCAGACCGCGCGCGACATGGACGCGGTCCGGGAGGCACTCGGCGACGAGCAGATCAGCTTCTTCGGCGTCTCCTACGGCACCTACCTCGGCGCCGTGTACGCCTCGCTCTTCCCCGACCGGGTCGGGGCGATGTTCCTCGACAGCGCCTTCCTCCCCGACGGCCAGAGCGACCTGGAGGCCACCCGCATCCAACTCGCCGGGTTCGAGGCCGCCTTCGACAACTTCGCCCGCTGGTGCACCGGAACCACCTCGTGCCCGTGGTCGGGCACCGATGTCGGCGCCCGCTGGGACGCACTCGCCGTCCGCCTCGACGCGACACCGCTCGACGTGGAGGGACGCTCCGTCAACGTCGCGGTGCTCGCCAACGCGACGTCCGCCGCGTTGTACAGCGAGAGCCTCTGGTCGCAGCTCGCGCAGGCACTCGACGCCGCCGAACAGGGCGACGGAACCCTCGTCCAGCAACTCGCGGACGGCTTCACCGGTCGCAACAGCGACGGCACCTACAACACCCTGGCCACCTCGATCCAGGTGATCAACTGCGCCTCCGGGATCGGGACCGAGACGCCGGCCGACCCCGCTGCCGCCGTCGCAGAACTGCGCGCCGGGCTCCCCCGATTCGGTCCCGTCGTGCCGTCGTGGATCCTCGACGGCGACTGCACCGCGCTGCTCGGCGGTCCGGCGCCCACGCCCGATCCGGTGTCGTACACGGGCACAGGACCGATCGTCGTCATCGGCGGTCTCAACGACCCGGCGACGCCGTTCGAGTACGCCACGCTCATGGTCGACGCACTCGGCCCCGCGGCGCACCTCGTCACGTTCACGGGCGAAGGGCACGGTCAGTCGCTCGAGAACGACTGCCTGCAGCAGGTGATGGTCGACCTGTTCCTCGACCAGACGACACCCGCGCCCGGCACCACCTGCGCGGCGAACCCCGCCCCGACCGAACCGTCGTGGTGGGGCGAGCTGCCCGCCGTGCCGGCCGGCACCTCCATCGAACTCCCAGGGCAGCTCCTCGCCGGCCTGGGCCTCGACCCGTCCCGCCTCTACCTCGAGGGATGGCTGTCGACGGCGAGTCCCGAGCAGGTGCAGTCCGCCTTCGCCGACGCGCTCGACAGCTGGGCCGCGACCGACCGACCGCAGGAGCAGCAGGGCGTCGTCGCCACGTCGTTCGAACAGGACGGACGGACTCTCGGCGTCATCACCATCTCGCCGGAGGCCCTCGCCGAACTGGGCGTCGACCTCGACGGCACGATCGTCGTGCTGCTGGCGGTCTGACGGTCCCCGACGGGGCTGCTGGTCGGCCACACTGTGCACCGTGGTGGACCGATCAGCAGCCCCTCGGCGTACCCTGCGCCTGCGCACGCGGGTGACGCTGTTCTTCAGCGTCGCCACGCTGGCGGCGAGCCTCGCCCTGGCGGTGGTCACCTACGCCGTCGCCCGCAACTACCTGCTCGACCAGCGCACCAGCGTCGCTCGCACCCAGAGCTTCAGCAACGCCAATGCGATCCGGGCCGAGATGCGGGTGCCCGAGTCCGTCGACCTGCGCACCTTCATCGAGCAGCTGCCGGAGACCGAGGGCTTCGCGGTCCTGATCACCCCCACGGACTCGTTCTTCTCCGATCAGCGCTTCCCCGACATCGTCCTGCCCGACGAGCTCGTCACCAACGTGAAGGCAGGCAACTACGGCCTGCAGCGGTTCGAGGCGAACGGCGAGCCGTTCCTCGGAGCCGGCATCTACATCGCCGAGTTCGACAGCCTCTACTTCGAGGGCTTCCCGCTCGAGACCACCGACCGCACCCTGGGCACCATCGCCACGGCGCTGCTCGTCGGCGCCGGCGTCACCGCCCTCATCGCCGGGTTCATCGGCTGGTGGACCAACCGGCGCCTGCTGCGACCCCTCACCCGTGTGGCCCGTGCAGCGGGCGAGATCGCCGAGGGCGGTCTCGACGCCCGCATGGCCCCCGAGGCCGACCCCGACCTCGCCAAGCTGGCCACGTCCTTCAACGAGATGGCCGACGCGGTGCAGGCCCGTCTCGAACGGGAAGCACGGTTCGCGAGCGACGTCAGCCACGAGCTGCGCTCCCCCATCACCGCGCTGTCGGCGGCCGTGGAGGTGCTCGACGGTCGGCGCGCGGATCTACCCGAACGCACCCAGCAGGCGCTCGACGTGGTGGTGTCCCAGGTGCGCCGGTTCGACCAGATGGTGATGGACCTGCTCGAGCTCTCCCGCATCGACGCCGGCTCCACCGAACTGCACCGGGAGGGCGTGGCGATCGACGAGCTCGTCACCCGCATCGCCCTGCGCTACGGCTTCGGCGACGTGCCGATCGAGATCGGTCGCAAAGTGCCCACCACGGTGCAGGTCGACAAGCTCCGCTTCGAGCGGATCCTGGCGAACCTCCTCGACAACGCGAACCAGCACGGCGGCGGCCCGACCCGGGTGACGGTCGAACCGCGAGGGCGACACGGCATCCTGCTCGCCGTGGAGGACAACGGTCCCGGGGTCGCACGCGGCGAGCGGGCGCGGATCTTCGAGCGCTTCGCGCGTGGCAGCGCCGCACGGCACAAGGTCGGCACCGGTCTCGGGCTGTCGCTCGTCGCCGAGCACGCGCACGCACACGGCGGCGAGGCGTGGGTGGAGGACCGGGCGGGCGGCGGCGCCCGGTTCGTCGTGTCGTTCAACGAGGTGGCCTGATGCAGCACCGTTCCCGCGCCATGACGTCGATCGGAGCGATCGCACTGCTCGTCGGGCCGATCACGCTCGCCGCGTGCGGGCTGCCCCAGTCGAGCGAGTTCGAGCAGATCGGTGGCGACGACATCCAGTTCGACCTCGACCAGACCACGACCACCACGTCGACCACGGTGCCACCGACGACGATCGTCGCCACCAGCTCCACCATCGCTCTGACCACCACGACCGAGATCCCGACCGAGCTCGTCCTCGTCTACTTCGTCGCCGGCAGCCAGCTGAACTCGGTGTCGGTGCCGCTCGCGAGTCCGGCGGCTCCGGCACAGGTGCTGGCCGCGCTGCTCGAGGGGCCACCGAGCGACATCGGTCGGGGTCTGCGCACCACGATCCCGGAGTCCGCAGGTCGCCGGATCACGGTGCAGAAGGAACGAGGCACGGCGATCATCGACCTGCCCGCCGACATCTTCGACACGATGCCGAGCCGCGACCAGCGGCTGTTCTTCGCGCAGCTCGTGCTCACGATCGGACAGCTCGGCGGCATCGGGCCGGTGCAGTTCACGCAGGGCGGGAACGCGATCCAGGCGATCGCCGGCGACGGGTCGAACGCCGACACGGTGACGTTCGACGACTACCAGGGGCTCCTGGTGGGGGCGCCACCCCAGACCACCACGACCACCACCGTTCCGGCGCCCCCGGCCACGGAGACCCCGACCGCCACCTCGGTGCCCGGCTGAGCGCCAGGTAGCGTCGACCCTCATGCGCAGCGGTTTCATCGCGGTCGTCGGCCGCCCGAACGTCGGGAAGTCGACGTTGGTCAACGCGATGTGCGGCTCGAAGGTGAGCATCGTGAGCGACAAGCCGCAGACGACGCGGACGAGGGTTCGGGGCGTGCTCACCCGGCCCGATTCACAGCTCGTGTTCGTGGACACACCGGGTCTGCACAAGCCGGTCACGGCGCTCGGCGAGCGCGTGAACGCGACCGCGCTCGACAGCATGAGCGACGTCGACGTCGTGATGCTGGTGGTCGACGGCACCGCCGGCTTCGGCAAGGGCGACGAGTGGGTGGCCGCGCGCTTCGACGTGTCGAAGGCGGTCGTCGTGCTGAACAAGATCGACCAGCTCTCCAAGAAGCAGGTGGTCGCTCAGCTCGCCGCCGTCTCGTCGCTCGGGGCGGACGCCTACTTCCCCGTCTCGGCCCGGACCGGCGAGGGCATCGGACCGCTCGTGGAGCACCTGTCGTCGCGGATGCCCGAGGGCCCGATGTACTTCCCCGACGACACGGTGCGCGACCTGCCGGAGGAGGAGTGGGTGGCCGAGCTCGTGCGCGAGCAGCTGCTCGCCGTCACCCGCGACGAGCTGCCGTACTCGATCGCCACGCGGGTCACCGAGTGGGAGTGGCCGCGCATCCGCTGCGAGATCGTCGTCGAGCGTGACAGCCAGAAGGGCATGGTGATCGGCAAGCACGGTGCGGTGCTGAAGGAGGTCGGCACCCGCGTGCGCCGGCAGCTGCCGGAAGGCGTGTACCTCGAGCTGTTCGTGAAGGTCGACAAGGACTGGCAGCGCCGCCCCGACCGCGTCGAGCGCCTCGGCTACTGACTCACGGATCGGTTCGATCAGACCTTGCTGTCGCGGCCGGCCCAGAACGGGGCGCGGAGCTCGCGCTTCAGGATCTTCCCGCTGCCGGTCTTCGGCAGCTCGTCGAGGAACGTGACCGAACGCGGCACCTTGTAGTGCGCGAGGTGCTCGCGGGCGAAGGCCATCACCTGCTCCGGCGTCATCGTGGCGCCCTCACGGCAGACCACCACCGCGTGCACGTTCTCGCCCCACTCCTCGCTCGGCGTGCCGAACACCGCGACCTCCAGCACGTCGGGATGGTGCTCGAGCGCCGCCTCGATCTCGGCCGGATAGATGTTCATGCCACCCGAGATGATCATGTCCTTCTTGCGGTCGCAGATGTAGACGTAGCCCTCGTCGTCGCGGTAGGCGATGTCGCCGACGGTCTGGTAGCCGTGCTTGTTGTCGGCGAGGTACTTGTCGTGCTGCTTGTAGTAGTCGGCGAACACGCTCGGGCTCTTCACGAACAGCTCGCCGGTGTGCTCCGGACCGGCGCCGGTGACCTCGTTGCCGTCGTCGTCGAACAGCTTCACCTCCACCATCGGCGCCGGCTTGCCGCACGAACCCGGCTTGCGCAGCTGGTCCTCGGGGCGAAGGATGCAGTTCACACCGAGCTCGGTGCTGCCGTACACCTCGAACAGCGAGTCGGCCGGGAAGTACGACAGGTACATCTGCTTGAGCGCGAAGCTCCACGGCGCCGCGTTCGCGATCATCCGCTTCATCGAGCTGACGTCGTAGCGGGCCTTCACCTCGTCGGGCAGGTTGCAGATCATCCGGATCGGCGTGGGTGCCGAGAACGTCGAGGTGACGCGGTAGGTCTGCACGAGGCGCAGCCAGTCCTCGGCGTGGAACTTCCGCTGCAGCACCACCGTCTGGCCGAGCGCCTGCGCGATGCCCATGAACCCGCCGGGACCCGAGTGGTAGAGCGGACCGGTGGGGATGTACACGTCGTCGGGCGTGTAGCCGATGAACGCGATCATCGCCGCCGCCTGCTCGGCACCGCTGCTGCCGCGGCGCAGCGCACCCTTCGGCTTGCCGGTGGTGCCGCTCGTGTAGATCATCGTGGCGCCGGGCTCGGTGCCCTCGGGGATCACCGGTTGGGCGTCGCTCGCCGCCGCGACCAGCGCGTCGACGTCGATCATGCCGTCCGGCGTCGGACCGTCGAACACGAGGACGTGCTCCACCTTGGGCAGCTCGCCGCGGATGCGCTCGAACATCGGCGCGAACTCGGCGTCGACGTACACGGTGGTGGCGTCGCTGTGGTCGGTGACGTACGCGGCCTCCTCGTCGCTCAACCGGTAGTTGAGCGGCACGGCGGTGACGCCGAGCTTGCGGGCGGCGTTGATCATCTGCACGAGGCCGATCGAGTTCTGGCCGCACCACACGACCTTGGAGTCACCGGGTCGCACACCGAGACCGAGCAGCACGTTGGCCAGGCGGTTCGACGCCGCCTCCAGCTCGGCGAAGGTCAGCATCCGGACGGTGCCGTCGGGGCGGTCGTCGACGACCGCCAACTTGGTGCCCTGTGTCAGGGCGTACGCGCTCAGGAAGTCCCCCATGAGCACACTGCGTAGCAGACGGGCCGAGCGGCTCGTGACGCGGAGGGGGTACGTGAGCACGCGCACGAGATCCATCGGCTTCACCGTAGGCGACGAGGACCTGCCAAGCTTCCGGGCATGGCAGCACGCATCATCAACGGAACCGCGGAACTCAAGGCGCTCGTCGGCGAGCACCTCGGCTACAGCGAGTGGATGGAGATCACCCAGGAGCGGGTGAACCAGTTCGCCGAGGCGACCGGCGACCACCAGTGGATCCACGTC
>Ga0315904_10004375_pt1 | contig 20218 bp, 15 predicted proteins | sample LakEriMetagenome_6_FD_203529 | JGI IMG/M metagenome (GOLD analysis project Ga0315904, IMG submission 203529) | Freshwater fungal communities from buoy surface, Lake Erie, Ohio, United States - Buoy 12 MA120 | ecosystem: Environmental > Aquatic > Freshwater > Lake | place: USA: Lake Erie, Ohio...
TCATCTTGATATGGGAATTGCTGATCTGACGATAGCATCCACTTTAAATCGTTTGTCATTTAAATCCTTATGTAAAAAAAGTCACGAGGTCGTGACTTGATATGTCAAAATTGTAGCATATAAATGCTGGTTGTCAATACTACTTATTTCCGCAAACTGCTATCCAAGAAAATCTCAGCGACTGTTTTGTTGTGCCACCATTATGTACCTTTACAACACATCCAGTGCGTGTAGGAGTTCCACTTATATGTATAGTTACATTCTTTAGGCTTCCGCTACTTTTAATAGGAGTTACAGTAACTGATAATGGGTCAGAATTAAGTCCACTAAATGTAATTGGCTGAGTGGCTTCTGCTCCAGCAGCAACTTCTAGGGCTGTTCCAGTAATTGCTCCAATAATTTGGCTTTGAACAATTGTTTGATTTGTAGTAGAGCTAGCATCAATATTAACTGTAGAACTTCCGATTTTTGGAATACTAGCCTTAACGTTATTTAGTTCTGTTTCTAAAGACTGCAGTTTTGCTGCGTCTAAAGGTGTACCATCATCAAATGCCATTAAAGTATTTCTCCTAAATCGTGTGCTTTTACTTCCGCCTCAGAAACTTCTATTAGATTAGATCTATCTAGACCATACTTAATAAATATATCTGGGTCTACAATATGCCTAAGCTTATTCTGCGACACTAAATACATTTTACCATCTGCTATGTTCTTGATCAAAGTCCCGTCTCTGAATCCTAATTTGCCTACTAACTTAATACCAGACAATGCCGCCTCAGTTGCTTTTACTGTTGTAAAGCACCAAGACTTCGCTGCCCGATCAGAAATTAATCTGTAACGCTTGCCATCCTTAATCCAATAAGTTGCCTTGTCAGTCTGGACGGCAATGCCTGATGGGAAGTTAGTTGGCTGTGATATTACCAAGGTGTTCTTCGTATTTTTGAACAGCCTCATCTTTATCCTTTGACTCTTTTTCTTCCATAAGCTTAGTAATTTCTGCCCGTAATACTGCAATTTGAGTTTCATAGTTAGATACAATTTCTCCAATACGCTGCTGTAGGGCGGTAATAATTAATTCCGCTTTTTCTGCCATTTTATTCCTATTCTGTTAATGCATTCACTGCTGCTAGCTCTTGATTTAGAGCAACAACTTGGTCTTCTATTTCAGAAACAGACTCCTGAAGTTTACTAAGCACATCTGAGTTTGGACTAGATTTTGCATTTTCTTGTATAATATCTAGTTCAAAACCATACTTACGAAACTCTAAATTTCTTTTGTGAGAAGAAATAATTTGAAGTTTATCTTCTTTTGTTAGTTCTGCCATTTTTCCTCCTTTATATTATAACATTATTCTGGCAAAGCTAAAAGCCTAGCCAATTCATTTTCTAATGCAGCTATTCTTAAATCATATTGCGGAATCATATTAGATATTTGATTATATAAAGAATCATCTATATTTTCAATTCCTGCTCCATCAAACTCAATTATTCTTAATTCATGAGAATATTTTTCTGCATGAAGATCTCTTAAATGAGCCCTAACGATATTAATCATTTGATTTCTATCTAAATATTCATTAGTCATGGTTTACTCCTTTTTTAAAGTATAACATATTATAGATAGGCTGTCCAGTCTGAATTATAGGTGCTTCCATTTGTTCCAACAACCCTGCATCGAGCCTTGCCCCAAGATGCCGTGGATCTTGTTGGAATAGTTGTTCCGTTAGTTCCAGTATAGCTAGAACCTCGTGCCATCGTCCTATAACTTGGTGTAGTAGTTCCGCTGAAATTATATGTATTAGCATTAGAAGTTGGTGCGGGCGGACCAAATGTAGAAAAGTGAGTAAAACCAGTTGTTCCAGTAGTTGTGGGCTGTGTTGTTTGATCCCATACATATAAATCATAAGTAATTGAGCTGTAGCTTCCAACTCCACTAGAAACATTCCAGAACCAGTTTCTTCTTGTTGTTGAAGTTCCACCATTTAAATTTCTGCTAAATACAAACGAAGGTGGTGTTGTGGGCGCTGGCGTCACAAAAGCAGTCACGGTAATACTGCTTGTGCCATATGAGCTATATGATTCAGTTGGACTAGTTGTTGCAGTTGTTGGCAATGTTCCAGTCTTAGAAGTTCCTGTTCCATCATTATTTTTATATGCAGTAACAGAGGTAACTTCAAATGTATTTGTACCAGGACCTGTATTAACAGTAAAACTAGTTCCAGTTTGAGATGGGGATGTATAGGATGATGTTCCTATTTTATATCCAATAATATAACTTTGTGCATTTGTTGAAGCGCCCCATGTAACAGTAGCGGATGCTATACCTTGTGTTGCTCCTACTCCAATAGTTACCGTTCCTGCTTCATCATAACCCCACCAATCACTTGTAGTTGTAGTATAAAAAGGTCCCCTTGATGGAGACGATTGCGTACTATCTGGACTATATGCTGTGCCATAAGCAATAGTCCTATACCTAACAGCATTGCTAGAGCTAAATGTAAAATCAACTCTTGTTGTAGATTCTGTATAGCTTATTGTATTAATTGTTGGAACATTTGCAGCTGCGGCATCTGTTTTAGTTGGCTGGTTAATTGTAAACGCTTGAGGATCTGTAGAATAATATATATAATTTGCGCTAGATGTTGAAGATGTAGAAGTCAGCCTAGCCACTGATGACAAAGAGGTTGTTGCACCAGAAGTTCCAGCCCTTGTTCCACCAGTTTGATTAGATCCACTATATGCAGTAATACTATTTATTGTTATTGTTGGATTAGACGCTCCAGTTATTTCAGCAATTTTTACTGGCATAGAATTTGTATAAACAGTTACTGTAGCTCCAGTAGATGCTGAATTTGTACCAGATCCATTACTATAATATGTAACACCAGATGCAGTTGCTCCAGACCAAGTAAAATTAATAGCCCAGCTTGAAGCATTTGCTGTTGTACTCACATTTGCATTAAATGTTCTTGTTTTTCCAGTAGCTGTAACTTTAAAATCTATTGCTTTAGCGGTATCTGCAGCAGAAGAAATTCCAGTTACCCATTCATATGTTCCAGATGCAGATAAATTTCCTGAAGAATCATACTGGTTTACGCTTGTAATAGTTTGATCTACAGCAGTATTATTATTAGAAACATATGCTGCAGAACCTGCTCCAGAAATATTTAATGTATAACTTTCTGTATCTGTTGGCTTTGATGAAGCAAAATCAACTAACACTAAATTTGATGTAGAGGACACTCTTGATTGAGTTGGCGTCGATGCAGACGTAATTGAGCTTTCATTACTTATAGTATAAGTAAAAGCATTTGGTGTTGTCGCAACAACAACATCAGCAGTTGCTTCAGTTCCAAATGGTATTGTTTCAACAGATACTGTGTATGTGCCAGCTGTTGAATATTGTTTTGTTAAACTGTATGTAGGGTTTAATGTTCCAAATGCCCACTCATTTACAGGCAACCATCCGCTATCTGCAGATCCATCACCATAATCAACCTTATATTGTCTAGGATAAGCATTTGTTGACGGAGTAGCTGGATATCCAGCAAAGGTTCCAGATATGGTTACATTCGTATTGGGGGCTACAGTTGATGGTGTTAAGGATATACTAGGATCAATTCTTTTTGAAATACCAAATGTTTCAAATGGAGAAACATAGTATGTCCTTGTTCCTCCTGGCTTAAGAGCACTTAACTCTACCTGTAATGACCAAGTTGGGGTTCCTCCACCGTTAAAAAATGTTTCATCTAAAGTAAAATAATCGTAAAATGTTGCTGTTGTGCCACTTACAGAAACATCGCTTATGTATCCATTTCCAGAACCATTACTATTCCAAGAATCCCAAGCGGCATTTGCTCCTGCCGTATCATTAGTTTGAATAGCTCCAGTAGATGGTTTATAGTATCTACCAGTATCATTATTTATTACTCTATATCTAATCCTAAGAGTAGATCCAGACACATAGCCATTTACAGTTCCAGTATATTGATTTATTGTTCCCGTAGGCCAACGATCTCTGTTGTCTAAACCTTTTCTACCATAATAATCTTTGACAGATATATCCGAAAATGAAAGTGGACCAGTTACTGCATTTCCATCACCAGCATAAGCATAATCTAATTGATATGTAGATGTTGCATATCCATAATATCTAGTCCACGAACTTTCAACAACTAAAATAGCAGTAACATATTTACCAAGATATGAGGAATCAATATAAAGAAAATCTGAGCCTAAATATTGTGTTGAAGATGTAGAATCTAATGCATCTGTTAATGAAGTTGTTTGTACTGGAGTACCACTTGTATCCCCAAAATAATCTCCAACATACCATTTAACATAAGATGAGGACAATGTTGGGCGATTATAATAATAATATTCAATATCTATATCTGCACTTACAAAATTTCCAACCTCTAAAGCTCCTGTAGTTGTAAAAAAATTTGAATATGGTTGGCTTTTAATCATAAAAACTGGATCAGACACAGGATAAATCTCATTTGCAGAAGATCCATTTTGTACAGTTAATTCATAAAATAAATATTTTTCTTCAACAGATTGACGTATAGCTGTTGTTACCCCTCCGCCAGATGTAAATAAATCTCCACTTATGGCAAGGGATCTGGATGTAGCATCTAAAGTATCTGCATATGTAAATTTTCTTCCAAATATTGAAGTATAATTTGAATAGGTACCATCTTTTCCAAATAAATCTGTATTTAAAAATTTTGGACTTGTTGCAACTGGACCATCATAGGTTCCTCCAGTTCCAGTATTATTTGTAGTTCTAATTGTTGGTGCAACAGATTGTATGGGAAGATTGGCTCGAAAAAATACTCTTGTCCAACCGCTGCTAGAAGTTTTTACCCATGCAGATCTAACCTCTGTCCAGACACTACTGGTTGTTTTAACAAACATGGACTTAAGCTGAGTCCATGTTGCTGATCCTGATTTAAGCCATGCTGTCATAATTAGTTTGAACTAAAGTATATGTCCCCAATGTCGCCACCTACTTCGTTATTGATAGTAGATGAGGAGCTTTGAGCCCCATAGTAAAGTGCCCTTCCATTATACAATTGTCCGTAATATCCGACAACTACTGTTTTATATCCCATACCGCTATTATTTCCAGACTTCATTGTTGAGGCTCTAAATTCTGAATTATCTAAAGCAGTCATAATATAACCTCTACTAAAATATCCATCTCCAATATTTACAGGGTAAATTCTAAAACTTAAAGCATTTCTACTAGAGCCTAGATCTGTAAAATATGTGCCTCGATCTCCTAGATGAACCTGATTAAATGAGTTTAATGTAAAATATGAATTTCCTTCTTCTACCCAATAATAGTCTGAACCTGATTTTGCTGTAGGTGGATATAATGGATTACTATAAGTTGGAGCAGGACCGCTTGATAAATTGCTAATAACACAAAGATATCTTTCTCCATTATAGGTAACTCTTGAAGTAAAAGCATAATATTGTGTGTTTAATTGCCAGGTAGGCCATGACCAATCTGGATGAGATGGAGAAAACTGCTGATCAAATGAAATGCCCTGTGCAGCCAAAAACATTGTTTGATTGTTTGTAATTCCACCAGATTGTAATGTTAATGTTCCTGCTGCTCCTCCAAATCCACCACCTGTTAATGAAATTGCTCCAGAACTATTAAGAGTTGCTCCTCCACCAACTATCGTGTTACTGTTAATTGTCCATCCGCCAATTTTTCCAGTATCGGCAAATACACTTCCTGCAAGCGACACGTTGCCAGCAGGGTCTAAAGAAAAAGATGTTCTGCTTTCGCCTTGAACAGTAACTGATGGACCTACAATTCCAGAAGCAGCACTGATAGTAACTTTATTAACACCATTTTGCATTAAAGCTATTATTGGAGAATCTGGATCTAATTTAATTTTACTATTTTGAGCACCAACTGTAGAACTTTCTAATGTGCTTCCTACTAATGTCCATCCGCCAATTTTTCCTGAGTTAGCATACAAATATCCAGAAGCATTTACGCTAAATGGATATCCCCCAGGAAGTAGAGCGCTATATGCTCCTACTGTTAATGCATTCTTTAATGTACCAGTTGCTCCACTTATATCTCCAGTAAATGAGCCGCTACCAGTTATTGAAAGAGTTCCAGTTGCACCACCAATAAACTCTAATAATTTTGTTGTTCCATTTGTTCCATAAATAATAAAAGGGCTAGGTCCACCAGACATAACAACTCTTGCTCCGCCATCAACACCTGCTGTAATTGAAGCATCAGCCGTTAAAATACCAGTACTTATTTCACTTGCTGGAAGTTTAGCAACTGTAACTGGATTATTAGAAGCAGAAACAGTTCCGCTTGCAACTCCGTTAGCATTTACTGTAACTAATTTAATGTAATATGGTGTTCCATAAGCGAGGGTAGTGCCAGCAGTTTTATCAATTATAGAACCTACGCCTATTGAAACTCTATTTGATCCATTAGCAAAATTTAATGTATGAACCCAGTTATCTGCAGAAGGAGTAAATCCAGAAAAGGTTCCAATATGAACTTTCGCTCCACTAAATCCAGTAGTTATTAAATCAGTACCGTCTGATTTTTTACCACTCCACTCGACAATTACTGAGGCCAACCCAGCACGTACTGTAGGTGCAAAAGGATCTTCTGGTGCAGTTACTGCAAGAGTAGCTGCTGGATCTGTAACATAAACCGTTGTTGCAGTTGTTGTTTGCCCGCTAACTTTTGATGGAGTAATTGTTAAAAGCGTAACTGTATATGCAAGTCCAGGAGATGAAGATCCAGGTGCTGCAATAGTTTTTGTGCCTGCTGCAGTAAATGAATCTGCTACCTTAGTTCCGTCGCCAAATATACCGCCAGCAATTTTAACATCTACACGTAAAGCGTTTGCTGGAAATGTAGGAAGGGAAACTTTAATAAATCCTGCACCACCTTCAACAGATGTACCAGAAGGGGCAGTTGGAACTGATTCTGAATTAGTTAGTAAAGAATAACTTGGAGACCATTCACTTGTTTTTCCATCTTCAAAAACATATTGAAATTGAAATACATAAGCTTCGCTAATTTTTAATCCAGTAGCAACTACCTTAAATTTATCTTTATCTACAGCATCTGGTTGAGCTGTGACTCTAAGATCTTTGGGAAGGTAGTTTCCAGTAGACTCTAATGTATCAGCCATTTAAAACTCCAGTTTTAATTTATATTCTATATCTACTGGTCTGCCAGAAGGTTTTTGTAATGGTGTTGAAAGTAAACTTCTTGATATTAAACCATATGATGGATCGAATGTGTCCTCGTCATTTATTCTAAGACCGTCAAAATAAACAGTTGTTGCTCCGCCAGAACCTGCAGTAACTTCAATTCCAACCTTAGTAATGTTTGTAGGATCTGGAGCAGTTACAGAAATATTACTAAACACAGAACTCATAGAAATAGATTGAATTTTATCTCCAGTTCCAGATGTAGGAGTAAAGTCTGCATAATAGTATTGGGTATCTGAGCTATATAACTTTACTCTAATTTTTGTTACATTATTATCTTTCTTTTTGTATGCTAAAGTTAAACTATCATTTACGCTATAGCCTGATAAATCTATATTTACAATTGAATTAATGTATTCTTTTGAACTAGATTGAGCAACATCAAATTGAACCATATGCTCACCAATTTTTGAAAGAAATGGATCAGTAGTGTTGTTAGCCTTTAATTGTGGACTATTATTAGATGAGTCTATCCAAGTGTAGTTGTTTTCAAAAGAAGTTATAAATTTACTATCATAAGAGTTTATAGAAGCTCTTTGACCTGGATATAAACCTATTTCTGAAATAACACCAGAGATGTCTTGAGGAATTGTAGTTTTATATATAGCAGAATAAGTAAATCCACCTACCCCGTCATCTTCTATATTTATGCTTCCCAAAGACACTGGTAATCTATAGAATTCAAATTCTAATTTAGTATCATTTTCTGTTGCCGTCGTAGTTCCTATGCCAAGAGCAATGTCTTTTGTGTTAAATGTAGAATTCCCAGCAATATAATCTGTTAAAAATCTCTTACCGAATTTAGTTATCATAGAACTTTTACCCTCGCATTAACTGATTTTACTTTTTGCCCACTTGAATTTCTTACTTTAAAAATAACAGTAGACGACGGATTTCCAGCAGCATCGTAAACAACTGTATTTGAAACCAACTCTATATCCATTAAAGTTGGAGCCTTATTTGATTCAACATCTTGAGGAGTTTCTGTAGCCTGACCGTTATTATTTGATGTTGATGCTGCAACCAAAGCATCTTCTGGATCAATGTCGTCTGCATATAAAGAAGCTGATGGAAAATAGTTTGCGCCAACTACATTTGAAGCAATAGTAATTCTGCGATGTGGCGCTATTAATGCTGCCTCAGCGCTTGAAGCATAGGCAACAACTGGGGCTGGGGCTCCAACCGCTGTTTCTGATATCTTTTCTTTTGCCATATTTTGATTATACCATTTGTCAACTAAAAATTGAACGGGCGGTAATGCTTGTCTGCAATCCTCCTTCAAATAAATTTCTTACGCTAGTTACTATAAATTTTTCTGTTCCAGTCAAATTATTCTTAGGATAATTAACAGAAATAACATCGCCTACGGAAATTAAAGGGTTGCCAAATATTTCCATGTCGACTACAGCCTGCTGTTTAGACCACTGAGTTTCAATCCACTTAGTTAAATTTTTTGCATCAGATTCTGTTTGTATCCAAGCAGATTCAAATACGGCTGGCTCGACAACTGTGGTTTCACTCAATGTATTAGATACATATTCATGCTGACCAGAAGTAACTATATAATTTCCAATTACTGCAAATGAGTGGAGGCCTGAGTCATCTAGGGGTACAAATGTTCCTGAATTATTAATTACATAAACTTCTGCTCCAAATGATGTCAAGCGCTGGCCTAGAACTGCCGCAAATTTATTTATACCTACGCTTGTAAATAATGGATCTCCTGGCCTATCCTGATATTTAATTTTAATTCTTTTTATTTCTCTAGCGACTGTTCCGAATTCTTCGAGGAAAGGAATTTGGTCTGGGGCAACCACTTTGTCAGAAAGTATCTTGTCTCCATATAAAAAGTCTAAAGTTTTAACTCCGTATTTTCCAGTATATATATTTTGAATAAGACCTTTTTCAAATTGAGTCTTAGTTAAAGGGGTTGCATAAATATAATCAAAATTTGCTTGACCAGTATTTGCAAACATAGCGATCTGGGATGTCTTTGGTAGTACTTTTTCTGTAGCCTTTGTAGAGCCAGCAACATTTTTATCCACAGCACTAATTTTAAAATTATTTACATAGACATCAATTACTGTTGTAGTGGCAGAAGCTATAACATTAATATCCATCTTATAGGCTATTCCGCCCAGAACACCGCTAAGCGCTTGACCGTTTGTTCCCGACTGACTGTCATTTAACCTAATCTTTTTACCATCCACCAATTTCCAAATTTGCACTTCTTTATCTGCAGTATCTGCAAGATTAGCTGTAGTCTGTACAAGCACAAAATAGCCAGTCATTCCGTTGTTATTTACAAAGAATCCTATTCCGCCAGATCCTTGCACATTATTAATGTTGCTGCTAAAAAATACAGACGTGCCAAAAGAGAAGTACTCGTAGGATGTATTTATTCCAGTATTTTTTAATGCTATAGAATATTTTTTAAGGTCTGGCGAGTTATTAACAACTTTAAATAAAGATGTTTGCACAGACCTATTGCCTTGAGTTGCATAAGATGTTCCTGTTGATTCTACATATGTTTGATTTTCTGTAACGTTTGTTCCGCTAGACTCAGCATATTCTTGAGCAAGTATTTTAGCCAATGTTGCTCTATTTATAGCATCAGTCCAATCTATTGTAGAGCTTGGTGGAGTCTGGGTTGAAGAAGTTGTAGCAGTAGTAGAAGCTACAGAAGCGGGTTTAGGAGGAGCAATAGTTTCATAAAAATAATCACCATAGAATCCAGATTGATTAGATCCAGCATATGCTCTTACTCTTAATTTATATACTGATCCTGGAGTTAATGGAAACTGTGTAGAGCCTATTGTAAATACATTTGAATTACTGTTTACTACAAAATCTGGATCATTAAATGTTGAGCTTCCAGCAACAGATCCTCCATAGCTTCCTGCTGTTCCAAGTGGTGGGACAACTGTAACCGTAGCAATCGTTCCTGAAGAATTGTAACTAATTAACACTGAAGATATTTTTAAATTTGCTGGAGTTGGGGTAGTAGCTGGATCATAGGTATCCCAACTACTTCCATTTACAGAATAATATTCATAATATACAGGACTCATGATACCCAGTTTACCTCATATCCCTGCCAAGAATCAAGTATTCCTTGTGCATTTGCATAGTGGTTTGCAATCGTTGTATCAAATGCTCCTCTTGTTTTAATTCTATATTTACCATTAGGTTGAAAATTTGATGCTCCTGGTTGACTTAAACCTAAATACTTTAATGCATCAGAAGGTGTAGCAATATCTACTTCTTGCCTTGTACCATTCAAATCTGAATATGCATATTGAATTGCATCATATTCAATAATCTCGGAATCAATTGCTAGGTATCCCGAATATTCATCAAGTATCTGATTCTGACTTTGCTCTAATACCGTAACCGCTTTAAGATGAACATAAGATCTAGGATTTAAATTAGATACATCATAAGGACCTTTTGTTTGACCAGATACTGCTAAAAGATTTTGTTCAAGGGACATAGCTCCCATAAAAGCATTACCAGATTTCCACAATGGTTGTGAGTTTCCAGTATATTGATTTGTAGTAACGCTATTCCATATAACCTTAACCTGATTTGCAGAAGGAAGATCTTGTTTATCTAGCGAGACGATATTTGGCAAATTATTTCCACTAGCATCATATCTAAATGACCAGTCTAAGGCCTTTGATGCATCAAACAGATATTCTCTTGTATAAAATTGTAATATGTTATTCTCATCAAATAGGGCGGTCATTTGAGAGTCTCTGCATAAACGCTGAATAGATTCCCATACGGTTGTTGAATCATCTGTCCACCAGAACCTTGGTGAAAATATAGATCCGTCTGTCGATGTAGTATTAAAATTATAATTTGTAAATCCAACATTATCTAGTAATGTTCGTATAATGGCTAAAGTCGTATATCCCTTACACACTATTCCTGGGCAGATAATTTCTTGTAGGTATTTAGCCCCATCTAGAGCATTGATAGACACATCTCCAAATTCTGATATTCCCCAAGAGTCCATGTAAAAAACTCCTTGATTTACCCGCTCATATGTACCATCAGAATCAGTCAATGTTCCTGCAGCATGATATATTTTAAAATATGGAGATACCCCTACTCTTTTATATAAATAAGTTTTAGTGGAATCAAAAGTCATAGTTTTATCAAATGCAATTACCTCACGAGTATCTTCATATGAAACAAGTGCCAGGGCTAATGAGTTTGCAGTTACACTTCCAACAGGAAGAATGTCTTGAGAATCGCTAGATGCTTCTTTGCTTAAAGAAATATTTACAACTCTATCTGTTATGTCTTTAACCCATCTAGGAGACATTTCTATTAAACCAATATATTTTCCAGAAACCGCCCCTGCCATTACCCTTAAACTTGTCATATTTACTGGAGATGCTGCAGTTGTTGGTTCTGTAGTAGACCAAGATGTTCCATTATAATAAATAGTAACTGTGCCAGCATCTGGATTACCAAATGTTTTAATGCTTGAACTTGTTCCAGTAGCAAGTTGTGTTGCTCCGTTATATATTGTCCAAGTTGGCGGGGTAGAGTGTGCTAATTCAAATCTAACCACGATTTTATTTGTTAAAATTGTTTTAGGATATGTAGCTGTTACATCTAGACCCACGCCTTTGTCCGATACGTAATATTTGTATGCAGTTTCAGATCCTGGCAAGTAGGTTCTGTAGTCATAGGGATAGACACTTATTCGTGGATCTTTATAACTATTATTTGGAATATCTCCTAATATAGCGTATTTGACTCCAGCCTTAGCTGGCCTAAATGGTTTAATTACAGAATCTACTGGAAATAATTTTTTAAATGGTTGATATGAACTACCAGCCGCATCCGTTCTACTTATTTCTGCACCAGACATTGTTATGTTATCAACAAGGGTGTTCATGTTATATTCTAGGGTGCAGCCCGATTTTACTATTAAAGTAGTGTCTTGTTCTAAAACTGTTTTTAATGCAGGAGAAGCGGTTATCATTATACCTCTTCCATTGATAGAGAAACATTCCAGTGTGGCTGCAATCCTCTTTTTACGAGTGTGCAACTGAAATTAGATAGAGATACTGTGTATGACTCATATCCAGATGATGACTGGTCTGATCCAGTTTTAGCTAAATTAATTCTAATATTAAATGTCTTTTTGCCATCATCGCTGAAATAAAATTGTCTTAAGTCTTCTGCCCCCCAACCGCCGTCGACTGTTAAGGTTCTGTACGATGGCAGCATATCCCACGAAATAGAAAATTGTTTTTTATCAGCAACGTGGTTTTTTCTAAGAGTTCCATTAGATGTTCTTGTTACTTTTTCAATTCTTTCTACGCCTAATTCTACTGGGGCCCTATTATGTTCTGTAACTTTATTCCAGATTTTAGTTGTACCTGCGGGGGTAGCAAGTAGATCTTTAGCCTCTATCCATAATACGGACCCTCTAGGTAAATACATTGCTGGCATTAGTAGTTACCTCCTACAGTTCTAACTCTGCCTTCTTTAGCATTAATTAATGCAAGCTCTGACTTGAACCTTCTCATTATATCATCAGCAGTTACATTTGTGCCATTAAGATCTATGTCTATATTATATGTATTGTTATTGTATGAATTATTCATTCCAGAATTTACTCTAGAAATTGTATTCGATGGAATGTTGAATGCTGTATTAATATTTGGTTTTATTATTCCTGGCATGGTTGGCATAAATACTTCTTGCTGTTTACCCAATGCATTTATTCTATCGTTTACCAAATACTGTCTTCCAGGAGTTACTGGTCCACCTAGGGATCTTCCTACTGGCTTTGCTCTATCTCCAAATCCCCACCCAGTTTTTAACACTTCATATGTGATTCCGTTATACTTAAAGAATTGTCCTTTTTCTAATTGGTTTTCTCGAATAATTCTTTTTTCAGAATCATCGTCAAGCTGTCCGTCTTTTTTAAGAGTGTATGCAAATGAGGAATTTTGTGAAATCATTAATGGAGAATCTTTTGTTCTTCCGCCCAAAGATGTACCAGCAGAACCTGTAATTTTATCTGTATATACATTTACAGTTTTTGCATTTACGCCGTTCTCTAAACCCTTTGTAACAGATCCAACCAAATCTTTTGCCCCACCTTCAACATCAGAAAATGTTTCTGGGATTCTATGTCGTGCTTTTGCGCCTTTTGGAATTACTTTTTCAACAGACTTTTTACCTCCAAGCTGCGTATTAAATGATTCTACGCCAGCTAGATCTGTTTTTTGTTGTTCGCTGCCTTCATACTCTAATCCTAATGCTTTATACATTAACTTATTAAATGATGCTGCCGAAACAGATTTTTCTAGCCCATCAAGTTTAGCTTTTAATGTAGCTGCTTGTGATTGAAGTGCTCCTAAGCTTTCTCCAGCAAGTGCCGCCTTATCTGCAAGTTTCTGGTTCTTTTCTCCCAAAGCATCGATCTTATCTTGCAGCGGTTTAATTTCAAGCTCTGCTTTAGCCAGAATATTTTCTTCAGCTTTTCTAGATTGAACATCATTAACTTTTTGCTGCATTGCAATTTGAGCTTGTGCAGCTGCATCTTTATCTCCACGGGCAAGCGCCTGCTGATATTCAAGTTGTAGTTTTTGAATTTCTAGATTGTCATCTTCTGCCTGTCTCTGGGCACGGATTGCTTTAATCTTTGCGTCAGCAGCTTCTTTAATTTTTGCAATTCGCTTATTAAGACTTTCAATAACTTTTCTGGTATCAATTTGTTCTTGAACACTTTGCCCCTTAGCAGCTTTTTGAAGATCTTTAATTCTATTTTGTAATTTTCCATAAGCAGCATATTGTTTATCAATACCAGGAGTATTTTTTAATGTAGCAACAGTATTTGCTACGACCAAAGCCTGTAGTTTTACAGCAGCCTGCGCTGCTTCTGCAGAAAGAGTTTTAAGGTCTAAATTAACTCCCTGCAAGGCAAGTTGATATTTAGCCCATGCAGATGTAGCGGTATCTGTAGCATTTAATATATTTGCAATTTCTGGATTTTGTTTCTTTAGTTCTGCTAAAACAGAAGCATTCATGGCTTTTTGTCCAGCACCAGTCTTTTGCATTTTTGCTAAAACTTGATCCATAGATTCTGAAAATTCTATTTTATTCTTTTTAGCATTTTCTTCAATTGCATTTCCAATTCCTTCAAATGTTACTATTAGCGCATCCGAAGCAGCCTTTGCATCACCATTTTTCAATGCTTTATCAAAATTGCCAGCTGAAGCAACTGCAGCATCTACTGCTGTTTTAATAGAACTAAATCCATCTGACCCTATAGCTGCGGCAGCTAGCTGAGCTTTATTAGATTGAGACATTAATGCAAATACTTTTGCCGTTGCTGTTTCAACATTATCCCCAAGTGCCATGAATTGTGCTTTTAGATTAGTTGCAGTATCCCTAACTTCCGAATTAGACTTTTGATTGAACAATTCAATCAGATCAGGCATCTTCTTTTTAACCTCTTCACGCAATTTCTTATACTCAGCAATTGTCATCTTAATTGGAATATTAGCCTGGAACATGCTTTCATAAAGCATTTTATTTCTTTCTTGAAGAGCTTTAGCATCTTCAATAGCTTTTTTTATATTAGCATTATAATCAGTTAATTTATAACCAGCATTTTTTATTGCTTCTGAAGACAAGCCATATTCTAGTCTATTAATTCTTAAAGTTTCTTGATATGCTTTATAAGCATCTATTCCCTTTTTAACTGCAAATATTGTAGCTGTTATTCCAAGTGTGAGTGGGTTGAATGCTCTTGCAAGCATTGCTATACCTTTTAATACTGGTCCAAATATTTTCATCATTCCAGTTAGCCTTGATGCTATTCCAGTAAATGAGGTAGCTAATCTTCCAGCTGGGCCTATTGGTTTTATTAATTTATTTTGAGTTTCATCCAGAAGTTTGCCTACTTTTGGTAATGTTCCCAGCATTGGCATAAATGACATAGCTAATCCTGCAGCATTCATTGCTGATCCAGCAGTTCCTCCCACCGATTGTCCAGCCATCATGAGACCAGTTCCAGCTAAAGCAGCACCCATACCTCCAGCCATGCCGCCACGATTATATCCTTGAACCATGCCGCCACGATTATATCCCATAATCATTCCGCCAGAATTTCTAAATAATCCAGGTCTAAAAGACATAGGTCTTCCAAGTCTTGGGCCAGCATTCTTCATGGCCATTAAATTAGGAGTTCTTCGTGCAAATCCAAATGCTCTGGAGAGCATAGACGTATTCTTTTGGAATTCTTGATCTGCAAAGTGTCCCCATACTTGGCCTTCTCCAAATCTAGCTGCCATCCTTGCACCAGCACCATAATTACTTGGTCGTTGTCCAGTATAATTAATTCCAGTTGGGCTTCCGCCACCCCTTGCGCTTGCTTGAGCTTGAGTTTCTCCAGGACGTGGTCTACGTAGGGTATCTCTTCTTCCAGGGGTCATTCTATCTCTTTGAAATCTTAAACTTATTCCTGGATATCTGGCCTCTAAACCTCTTATAGCTTTTTCTGTAGAATTCATTGCAATGTTTCCAAAACCGCCGTCGGCATAGTATCCTGAAGGAGAAATTCTTGAAGCCATATCCTTGGCAACCTGTGCTTTAATCATACTAGCTTCTTTAGGGTCTACTCCATTGTAGGTTAAGAAATCATCTAGGTCTATTAACCTGTCTGGATTTTTTAACAACTCTATTAGATCTGCTCCAAGTGCACCCTTGCTATTTAGCTTTTGTGCAAGCTGATCATTTATTGTTTGAGGCATAATCATGCCCCAACGTCCAGCTAGTGTTCCTGGAGCCTGTGCATTTCTAGATCTGCGTTGCCCAAAAGCTCCTAATACTTGATTTGTAACTTCTGCTGGCATATATCCAATAGGTAGTGGACTTGAACTTTGACTATTAATTGCTTGTAGTAGTGGAAGGTTTGCTGCGGTAGCTTCTCTATTTACAACAAATTCTCCTGGAGTAAGCACTGCAGGTACAACATCCTTATTTATATTTGGTCCTGGAACAATGTTTCCGTCATTCATTGTATAAACATATCCGCCCATATTCATTCTCTTTGGACGAGTTGTTTCAATATTGTATCCAGCGCCTGAAGTTCTAACTCCCAAAGAACGTGATACTTTGTCAATTAAATCACGAGTCTTACTCTTCTTAAACAGCTCACGCATATTAGACTTTCCAGACGCATCAACAACTGGTTGATTTAAAGTAGGTACAATTGTTGGGTTAATTGTTCTTCCCATTGTTGCTGCTTGTGCAGAAACTGCAGACCCAATCATTCTTTCAATTTCAAGATTTAATGAGATTATTTGAGCTCTAGCCTGCTCTATATTTATTTTACCTGCACGTAATTCTGCAACAATTAATGCAGATTGAGTTGCTGCTTTATCTGTAATTCCAGAAACAATTGGAAGAATATCATCAAACTGTTGCATAAAGTCTTTGCTTACAACTCCAGTTGTAGCAATTTGTTTTTTTAATGTTTCAATTTCAGCCTTTGACTGCATTGCAAGGGTAGCCATCATTGCATGCCATCTTGCTGCTTCTCCTGATACTACACCTGTTGAAACCCCACCAATTTGTGTTAAGCCTGGAACTGGAGGTAAAGGTTGATTCATATAAATCTGTGGCGCATCACCAATTTTTCTATTTACAGGAATTGATCCAGGAACAAGACCAAATATAGTCTGTTGCATTCTTTGTTCTTCCGTAAGTCCAGCACGAGGAACCATATGAGTTGATGCACGAGTTCCCATTGTTCCTGCTAATGGGTGTCCAGCTACAACTTCTCTTACACCTGCGCCCATTACTACATTTCCAGCTAATGTACTTACTGCTGGATTAACCGCCATTGCGCCGCCTTTTGCTTTGGCTTCTAGTATGCTAAATTCATCAATTAAATTACGAAGGGCTGTTTGTAAAACTGCTGCAGCTTTAGCATCTGAATAAAATGTTTGTTCTACTAATTTACCAGCTTTATCTGCCGCCAACATTTCTGGTGTTAGATATTTCCATCCTTCTCCACCCTTAAAGAAAGCTTTCATATGCATTATGCCTTTTAGAATGTATCCAAAGAAGTTAGCAAGTACACCAGTAATCATAATCAATGGTCCAGCTAATGCAGTTAATGCTCCTAAAAATGTTATAGCTTGTTTAATAGGTTTTGGAAGTCCTTCAAAAAATTTTAAGGCTTTATCTACAATATTAATCATTGTCGTAGCAATTGTTAAGAACTGATCTCCAAGACCAGCTAGATCTGCACGTAGAGATTCAATTGCTCTCTTATATTTACCAGATGCAGATTCTGTAACTGCTGTTAATTCTCGTGCTGCCACCTGCTCTAAATCAGAAGCGCTTACCTTCATTAAGTCTAAGACCTGTAGCGTTTGGCTACCCTGTCTTCCCAGGTTATTTAAAAGAGCACTAATTCTTGCAAACTGGAACTTACCGAAAAGCTGTTCAATTGCTTGTGCTTTTTGCAGAGGATCTAGATTATCTAAAGCGGCTTGTAGGTCAAATAACATTGCTGTTGTGTCGCCTGTATTCTTTCTAACCATGGAAAGAATATCAATACCAAAATCGCTCATGACTCCAACTGTTTGCTTTGTTGGATTAATTAATGCTGCAAGTCCTGACTTCAATGCATTTGCACCTTCTGATGCATTAACTCCACCTTCACGCATAGCTGTCATATATAAAGCTAAATCTTGAACATCTCCTCCTAATTGCTGAACAACTGGACCTGCTTTTGGAATAGCTTCTACCAAATCTGCAAGGGATGTCGATGTTTGGTTTTCAACTGCGTTGAGGAAGTTAATTGATTCAGCTAGCTGATCAGTATTTTGCTGAAATGCAGTTTGAATTGCAAGCGTTGCTTTCATAGCTTCTTGACGATCTACCTCACCAAGGACTGCTAGACGACTTGTTTCTTTTACTGAATCTAAAAGTTCCTGCCCCTTTTTTCCTGTTGCTGCAATGTCAGCAGCTAAAGAAATAGTTTCTGTAAAACTAGTTCCATAAGCTCTTGAAAGCTCTTTAGAAGTTGCAATGACATCTTCACGAACACGACCAAGCTCTGCTGCTGTAGTTCCAGCAACGTCTCCGTAAACCTTTGTTAAACGAGTTAATTCTTGATCTGCAACTTTAAATGCATCAGCTGCTGCTTTACCAAATGCTGCTATTGGTAAAGTTAAACCAACTGTAAGCTGGCGGCCTGCCCATTGAGTATTTTTACCCCAGTTAATAAGTTGCACTGCCCCATCTTGAATTACACGATTCATAATCTGCAATTCTTGTCTTGCAATTGCAGTCTTATTCTTTATCTGATCAAGGCCTCGTGGGACATGAACATTGAATTGCATCAACCCTTGAGAGTTACGACCTAGTGGCTGGAGTACGGCATTTTGCATAGCAACTTGCTGTCTAGCAAGTTCTCTGATTAGCCCGCCAGATGTTTTGACATGCTGTTGGAATGTACCAAAATAGTCTCTTAATTTAAGCCTGCCACCATCTAAGTTTTTACCAAACTTTTCTACATCTGATGTTAGGCTAACAAAATGTGTTGAATACTGACCAGTGCTTCTTAATGTGTCAGCAAAGTTGCGGTTCATTAACGCAACATTATTAGCCAACATCTTGTTAGAGTTGGCTAGTTGTTCTTGTAATCTAGATAGGCTGGCAGTAACCTTATGCACATCGGCGATAAGGGCTGAAAAGTCTGCATTAGCGACTATTCGGGTACTGATTGTTTCGTCAGCCATTTAGTTATTACTCCTTAGAGTATCCAAGTCCTGCACCAATTCCAAATCCAGCTTCTGCTGCAAATGAACCTTGAAGTGATACCACGTCGTCTGAACTAGCATTTATACCTGCAGCTCTAAGACGGATGTCATCAAACTTGGTTCCTCCTTCATTTGTTTCGTATTCTCCTATATCTACACCTTTAAGCGAAGCTTGAAACTTTTTATCTGCGTGTTCCTTCTTCTTCATTGCTTCTAGCGTAGCTATAAGTTCTGGCATTGAAAGATTTTCTTCTAGTTCTTCGTAATTCTTCCAATGACCTAAAAGAAAAACTTCTCCTTCTAATGCGGCTAAATCGAGTTCTGACCAGCCAGAACCGCTGCCGCTAGAAGGTTTGGGTCGTCAAGTTTAATTCCTCCGCAAACTTCAAGAATGCGGTTCATTGTTGGAACGTCCAAAGCATCTTCTAGTGCTTCTCTGTCTTTAACCAGATCTGGTAGTTGTTTTTCTAATGCAATAGCGCATGCATCTATAAGGATTGTAAGTGTTTCGTCTTCTGTAGTTACATTGGAAGTCTTTTGAATAGCTACCATAAACTTACGAAGTTCTTTAATTGATAGTGGTTTGAGCTTTGCTGTTTGCCCATTTTGTAGTTGAATTTCTTCTACATTATATACTGTAGTTGCCAATTTATCCTCCTTGGATAGTCTAAATTATTATAACATAATGGTATTACATATACAAGCAGAAAGCCCCCGAATTTTCGGGGGCCTCCGACATTTATTTAGCTATTATGCCAATACACGGTCAATAATCTTACCGTACTCTTGTCCTTCGTAGCCGCTCATAGCGGTTGGAAGGAGACGGAAGGTTACTGGAAATGTTGTTGGAGTAGAACGAGCCAAAGAGAACTGTGACTGTTGTACTGAAAGAACACGACGTGCATAATATACACGCTCAGTTCCTACAGCGTTTGATGTTGGAGCTTGTCCAACTGCAACTAGCTGACGCTCTGTTGGAGCGATACCTAGAGCACCTGCTGCGAGACCAAGTGTCTTCTTTGTGTTTACTGTACCTGATGAGAATCCTGAATCTTCAACAATTGTATTTGTATTTGAAATTGTATTTGATGTTGGATCATCTGACTGTCCGAATACAACTAGAACGTTTT
>Ga0315904_10004377_pt1 | contig 20213 bp, 15 predicted proteins | sample LakEriMetagenome_6_FD_203529 | JGI IMG/M metagenome (GOLD analysis project Ga0315904, IMG submission 203529) | Freshwater fungal communities from buoy surface, Lake Erie, Ohio, United States - Buoy 12 MA120 | ecosystem: Environmental > Aquatic > Freshwater > Lake | place: USA: Lake Erie, Ohio...
AGCTCGTTTGCCAGCAATCGTTCGAGATAGGGCAGGACCACTTTGCCTTGAACGCTATCGAGCGAATTGGCATAACCCTCCAGGTAGTAACGCAGCGGATTTTCTCCGAACTGGTCCCAGCCGCGGGACAGGCCCTTGCGGTAGGCCTTCCGCATTTTCCGTCCAGCGGGGGACTCTTTGAGCGCGGCGTAAGCTCGGCTCTCGGTAATCGCTTGCCACAGCTGCCGATGGCTGGAAGTCGCCAGATAGAAAGCCGTATCGGCTGGTGCCAAGTCGAGTGAGCTGCTGACTGTGGAAGGTGCGGGAGTCGCAGCCGGAGTCTGTCCTCGCAAGAAGGAACTCGGGCTGAGCGCCGCAGTCAGCAAGGCAAACAGCAGCACAGCGCAGCGGGCTGGATGGGTGACAACCGAGAACATGGAACGACTCCGGAAGGCGTAAGGCGGAAGGGGGGCGAATGTGTTCTGACGGGCTCGGCGCGAGCCGCCGATGGTCCCACGGTCAGCCCAGCCCTTTCAGCTTGAGCGGCGGGCTGGCTCGACGGGCTACCCCTTCACTCCCAATCCGGGAACGGGGAGCCCGGGACCGGGTGAGAGGAGGTTCGCTTTGGTTTCAATTTTTCCAAAACCGGCTGCGCCGTCGAGGTCTTCTTTCTCGCCACTCGCCACTCGCCACTCGCCACTATGCTGCCGCTTGCCGCTGCAGGCTGGCTTCATTCACTGCGATCACGCTGATGCCGGCAGAATTGGCCAAGGCGAGCATCTCATCGGGATTGAGAATAATGGTTCTACCCGCTTCAATCGCGAGCAGTTTCGCGCCGACCGAGCGCATCGTCTGGATCGTGCCGAGTCCGACAGTGGGGACATCGAACCGCATGTCCTGATTCGGTTTGGCGACCTTGACGACGACAAATCCGCCCGCTGGACAGAGTTGGCCGGCCCGGCGAATGGACTCATCTGTCCCTTCAATGGCCTCCACAGCCAACACCGCTCGGCCTTTGACGGCCACGCTTTGCCCAATGTCGAGTCGGCCCATTTCTTTGGCCAGATGCCAGCCGAAACTGATGTCCCGCCATTGGTGCGGGGTGAGGGAGCGGTTGGTCAGGAGCCCTTCCTTGACGAGCAGTTCCGGGGCAATCGACGTGGCGGGGAGCATGGTGATTCCGTTTTGGCGAAACAGGGAAGTGACTGCGAGCAGCAGCGAGTCGTCGTTGCGGTTTTTCCGGCCCGTGACAAAGTGGTGGAAGAAGTGCCGCGCTGTCAGCCAGTCGGGGCGGTGTTTCAGCAGCGCCCAGCGTTGGAAAAGCAGCGTTTTGAAAATCTTGCCAGCCATGGCGGCGGTTTGGACCCCGTGGCGGCGAAGAAACCGGACTTGAGCGCCCATCTGCCCCACCCCAAACGGCTTGAGCTCTTTGCAGTAGGCGGCGATTTCAGGATTGTAGTGACCTTCGACTCCGACGCAGAAAACTTCGTAGCCCAGCTCGTGCAACCTGCGGGCGAAGAGCAGCGGAAAGTCTCCCCAGCCTGCGATCAGGCCAATCCGTCGCGCGGCTCCGGGCGCTTCGCACTCCGGCAGGCTGATCGTGGCGACTTCGCTGGGTAAACGGCTCATGGCAAGGGACGGTTGACGGGTGTGAGAAATCAAGCGGCTTTGTTCTCGGCGCGATCCGGTTCGATCATGTCGGTTCCTGCTGCGGTCTGCACGGCAGCCAGTTGCTTGCCGAGCGAACGGACTTGGCTCCGCAGCTCAGGGAGCTTGTTGACGCAGGCCATGATTTGCATCTGTTCCCGAATGGGAGTTGCCGGGATGCCAAGATAGACCTGGCCTGCCGGAACATCGTTCATGATGCCCGCTTTGGCGCAAAGCGTTGTCTTCTCGCCGATTTGAATGTGATCGCCAATGCCGACTTGCCCAGCCATCACCACATAGTCGCCGGTCGAACTGCTGCCCGCGATCCCGACTTGGGAGCAGAGCAGGTTGTGTCGTCCGATTTGGCAATTGTGCCCGATCATGACTTGGTCATCGAGTTTGGAGCCATCGCCGATGGTGGTCGCTTCAAAGGTGCCCCGGTCGACCGTCGAGTTGGCGCCGATTTCGACTTGGCTCCCCAGCCGGACGTGGCCCAACTGCGGGGACAGTTCATGCCGGCCATTGCGGGTTCGGTAGCCGAAGCCATGTGCGCCCAGGACAACGCCGGCATGCACGATCGAGCCGTCGCCGACAACCGTGTTTTCGTAGAGCACGGCGTTGGGGAAGATGGTGACGTCCCGCCCAATTCGGCAGTTCTCCAAAATGCAGACGCCGGGGTAGATCCGCGAGCCGCGGCTGATCACAGTCCCCTCGCCGACGAAGGCACCGGGATAAATGTCGACATCCGCCTCAATTACTGCGGAGGGAGCGATTTGGGCAGCGGGGCTGACGCCGACCCGCGGGCGGCGCACGGGAGGACAGAAGAAGGCCACGACCTTGGCAAAGGCGGCTTCGGCATCCTGCACGACAATACACGGCTTGGTCTTGGTCGGCTCACTTCCCGAAACGTTCCCGGCCGAGAGATCGATTCCCGAGAGATCGATTCCCGAGACGATGGCCGCAGCGGCGGGCGAAGCCAGAAACTGTTGCCAGTGCTGGGGGCTGGTGACGAAGGTGAGCTGCCCGGCGGCGGCCCGCGCGATGGAGGCGGCTCCGGTGATGTGAAGATTGGGCGAAGCGTGCACCTGCCCACCGACCAGTTCAGCGATTTGTTGCAGCGAAATGCTCATTCAGGCATCCTTTCCTGACTTGTTGCGCCGCCCCGATAAATTGAGTCGACGGGTCCGTTTCGCGCGGCCGACCTTGGTCGCTGCGGTTGGGAACTGAGGCTCAGAATTGCGGGGAGAGACTACGGTTTCGCTCTGCGGCGGGTGACACGGCGTCCCTGCGGTGTGCGAGCCCCGATGGCAGAATGAGACCCGGTAATCTTACGAGAGGCAGACAAGTTTCACCAAGAGCAGTTGTCGGGCGGAAATTTCTCGAACATCCCGGTTTTTCAGGCAAGGCCGCACGATTCGGGCTTGGCTCCGGGCCGCGGCAGCTTGGGGAGACCGGGGCAACCGGGAAGCCTGAAACTCGATTGCTTGGCCGGGGTCCTTGGCCGGTGGAATCATTGCCAGTCACCGCTTCCGCGGACGGACGGACGGAACGCGAGGCAATGGTTTGAATTGTGCGAATTTCCCGCCCGGTCTATACTGCTTCCTTCGACTTTTCAGCCCTTTGTCCTCCCCCGGCCCGTCCGTGAACTCGACCCAGGAACCGATTCAGTCACCCCTTTTTGTCGGCGTCGATGTGGGTGGCACCAACGTCAAATTGGGAGTCGTTGACGACCGGGGTGCCTTGATCGCCAAGTCCGATTTCCCGACCTGCGAGGACCTCGGTCCGCAATACGCAGTCGACGAAGCCCGCGAGCGAATCGCGGAATTATTCGCGCGGAAACGACTGGACTACGCCCAGGTTGTCGCCGTCGGGCTGGGGACTCCCGGGACGATGGACATCAAGCAGGGAATGATTCTCGAGCCCCCCAACATGCCTGGCTGGAGGCATTTTCCGATTCGCGACCGACTGAGCGAAGCCTTGGACCGCCCGGTGACCTTTGCCAACGATGCGAATGCCGCGGCTTTTGGTGAATTCTGGACCGGTTCTGCGGCCCAGTATGACAGCCTGGTCTTTTTCACCCTCGGCACCGGGGTGGGTGGCGGGATTGTGATTCACAACCTGCTGGTCGATGGCGAACACAGCCTCGGGGGTGAAGTCGGACATATTCGGGTCGACTGGGGGGCTGACGCGCGGCGGTGCTCCTGTGGCCGCCCCGGCCACCTCGAGGCCTACTCCAGTGCAACGGCGATTGTGAAGCGGGCCCACGAGTGGTTGCCCTCGCATCCGCAGTCGGTCCTGCATACGTGTCTCGAAGGAGAGTTGACTGCCAAGGAGATTGGCGACGCCGCTGAGCGGGGTGACCGGCTCGCCCAACTCCTGATCAATGAGGTGGCGGATTACCTTGCCCGCGGGATCGCGATTGTCGCCAACACGATTGACCCCAGAGCGATCCTGTTTGGCGGCGCGATGACCTTTGGAAAACGCGAGACCAGAGTCGGTCGCGGGTTTCTCGAGCGAATCCGCGCCGGCCTCCAACCTGAACTGTTTCCCCAAATGCATCAACAACTGGTCCTGGAGTATGCCTCGCTTGGTTCTGATGCCGGTTGCATCGGTGCCGCGGGATTGGCTCGCAAGGAGCACCAGCAGCGAATCGCCAGTCAAACCAAAGCGGATTGATCGAGACAACCTCCTGGATTGGCCACCCGCCCTAAAGCAGCCCCGACTCCGCCCAGCCTTTTCTTTACCCTTACAGACAGCAAGCGACTCATGGCCGAACTGGATTGCAAATACGTTCGCAACTTCTGCATTATTGCCCACATTGATCACGGCAAGAGCACGCTCGCCGATCGCCTGCTGGAGTTCACCGGCACCGTGCAAAAGCGCGAAATGCAGGAACAATTGCTCGATGACCTGGCGCTCGAACGCCAACGGGGGATCACCATCAAGGCCCGCGCGGTCGCGATGCGCTACACCTATCAGGGACAGGAATACGAGCTGAACCTGATCGACACGCCGGGCCATGTCGACTTTCACTATGAGGTTTCCCGCAGCCTCGCCTGCTGTGAGGGCGCCCTCCTGCTCGCCGATGCTTTTCAGGGAGTTGAGGCTCAAACCGTCGCCAATGCCTACGCGGCAATCAATGCCGACCTGAAGATCGTCCCGGTGATCAACAAGATTGATCTCGCGCACCAGCGTTCCGAAGAAGTCGCCGAGGAAATGCATCAAGTGCTCGGCGTCGACCCGGCCGAAATCGTCAAGGTCAGCGCCAAAAGCGGAATCAACATTGATCAACTTTTGGCGGCAATCATCGAGCGGATTCCGCCACCCACCGGCGACAAGGCAAAGCCTCCCCAGGCGATGGTCTTCGATTCGCACTACGACGAGTTCCGCGGAGCGGTGACCTACGTGCGAATGATCGAAGGCCGCATCAGCAAGGGCCAGAAGATTCGTTATCTTAAGACCGGACAGAACTACGAAGTCCAGGAACTGGGCCAGTTCCGCCCCAAGCAGGTCCCCTGCCAAAGCCTGCATGCCGGACAAGTCGGCTATTTGATCTGCAACATCAAGTCGATCGACCAGGTTCACATTGGCGATACCGTCACCGTTGCCCACGGCGAACAGGCTCCGGCCCTCCCCGGATACAAGCCGCCCAAGCGGATGGTCTACTGCGGGCTCTATCCGTCCGACGGCCAGGACTTTACCGAACTCCGCGATGCCCTGACCAAGCTTTCGATCAACGACCCCAGCTTCGAGTTCATGCCCGAATCGAGCGATGCGCTCGGGTTTGGCTTCCGCTGCGGCTTCCTCGGCCTGCTCCACATGGAAATCGTGCAGCAACGGCTGGAGGGCGAAGCGGATGTCGACCTGATCCAGACCGCTCCCAACGTGACCTATGAGATCATCACCCGCAGCGGTGAGCTGCTCGAAATTCACCGTCCCCAGGAAGTCCCGGACGCCGGTGAAATTGAAGAGTTCCGCCAGCCGATCGTCCGCACCTCGCTGATTATTCCCGATGAGTACGTCGGTCCGGTCATGAAACTTTGTCAGGATCGCCGCGGGATCCTCAAGAGCACGGAGTACCTTTCCGCCACTCGCGTCATGCTGACCTACGAGTTGCCGCTGGCAGAAGTCATTTACGACATGCACGACAAACTCAAAAGCATCACCCGCGGCTATGGAACGATGGACTATGAAGTGATCGGGTATGCTCCGGCAGACCTCGTGCGACTCGACATCCTCGTCAATGCCAAGCGGGTGGATGCACTCAGCATCGTCTGCAATCGCGGCGATGCGGATCGCCGCGGCCGGGCGGTTTGCAAAAAGTTGAAAGAGGAAATCGATCGCCACATGTTTGAAGTCGCGGTCCAGGCGGCGATTGGCTCGCGGGTTATCGCCCGTGAAACCGTCAAGGCGATGCGCAAAAACGTGACCGCCAAGTGCTATGGCGGCGACATCTCCCGTAAACGCAAGCTCTGGCAAAAGCAGAAAGAAGGCAAAAAGCGGATGAAGTCGATCGGCTCGGTCGACATCCCGCAAAAAGCCTTCATGGCAGTCTTGCAAACCGGGAACGAAGAATAAAGCGGCTCAAGGCAGCAGCAGAGTCGGCAATGATTGACGGTTGGCCGGGGCGTTGACGTCAGGCGGGACGCCCCCTTGGCCCGCAGCAGGTGACTTCAGAGAGCGGAAGCGAATCGCTCCTTTGCCAGTCCAGCCCCGCCCGGCCAGCGCCGACCAAACGGCCAGCGCCGACCAAACGGCCAGCGACGACCAAACGGCCTTTCATCAAACTGCCAGGTACAGGGCGGTCGGCGCGGCGGGAGCAGCTGTGGCGGTCTGAGACTGAGCGTTCGCCCCCCCCTCGCATCTCCGCCGCGGCACTCTCCTTTCTCAAAGGGCGGTCGGGTAGAATCGGGCGAACCCGAGGGCGTTCCCCCCCGAGCCGCTGATTCGTTTTCTCCCCAGCCCGCCCCGGGCTGTTTTCCCCCTTTGCTTGCGAGGTCCGCCATGTCGACTGATCCTTCCGCGGTTGCCGTTTCGGAAACCGGAAGAAAAAGCACTGCGGTCATCGGTTCCGCTGGCCGCTGGCTGGTCGCGCTTGTGGGAATCGCAGCGGTTGCCACTGGCGTTTGGTTTGGTCGCGGCTGGATGGCCAGCCTCGCGGGGGACAAACCCTACGAGGAGTTGATCGTCGATTGCCGCTCGGAAGATGAGGACACACGCATCAATGCCTTGCTGGCGATGGGCCGTCATCCGGAGTACCTGCCCCAGTCGCTGGAGGGAGTGCTTCCCAACCTGATTCACCCCAAGGACACGATTCGGATTTCGGCTGAGAGCGCGGTCCGCAGTCTGGGTGAAAAGGTGACCCCGCACCTTAAAACATGGCTTGAGGCCGACCGCCCGGACAAGTTTTATATGGGCTGCGGCGCAATCACCGCGCTCGGTACCAAGGCTCGAGAGTACATTCCCGTGCTGATCGAGAAGCTTGATTCACCCGACTTCGCCACGCGAATGTCCTGCCTGTTCGCGCTGGAATCGATGGGCAAGGAAGCGCAACCGGCCTTTGACAAATTGCTCAAGCTGCTGGATGTGCCGGACCAGGAATTCAACATTCAGGTGCGAGTTTGTTACATCTTCCGCAATCTGGGCGAGGGGGCGCGGCCGGCGATCCCGCGACTGATGCGGTTGGCCGAGGACGGGGTGCTCTCCAGCCGTTCCATGGCTTACCTGACCCTCGGTGCACTGGGCCCCAGTCCCGACCACGATATCGTCGGGCTGCTCACCAAGCGGCTGGACGCCTTTCATTTGCTCGATCGGGAGCGGGCCCTGATTGGGCTGGGCTATCTCGGGAAAGCGGCCGAGCCTGCTCTGGAAAAAATTGAGGGCTTGATGGGCAATCCCCAGAAATCGGCTCAAGCCCAGGCTGCGTTCGCTTATTGGAAGATTACGGGTGAGACCGAACGGCCCCTCAAAGTGCTCGCCGAGTGCCTCGAGAGTTACGATTTCCGGATGAACGCCGTGGATCGGGCAGGCGACATGGGAGCAGCAGCCAGTTCGCTGGTCCCCAAGATGACCACGCTGCTCGACGAGCCGGATGACGAGGCGCTCCGTGAGGCAGTCATTCTGGCTTTTGGAAAAATGGGCCCGGCAGCGAAAGGCGCAAGTTCCAAGCTGCGATCGATTGCCGGCTACGACGAAGATATTCTCATGCGGGAAACGGCTCGTCTGGCTCTCGAGTCGATCGAGCCCGCCAAGGACTGAGGCGCCAGGCCACTCAGCCGGGAGTTCAGGCTGCGGCGAGTTCCTGCTGCCGTTGGAGGTCTGCGGCCAAGCGTTCAATCAACTCGAGCCGCTCTCGGCAGATATCTTCATACCGCAGCAACAACGGCAGCGCATTTTGGGCAACGGACAACGGCTCTGCCGCGACCTTTTCGAACAGGGTCAACAAGTCGCGCCCGAAACTGAGCATGGCTTCGGCTGGCGTTGGCTGGAGCGAAGCCGCGGGCCTCGCCGCAAGCCCGGTCTGCACCTGCCGAACCTTGGCCGCCAGTGAGTCGGCGTCCCGGGCCGCGAAGAACTCTCCATACCCATCCGCCTGCTCGCGATGCACTGGAATATCGGAGAGGATCAGCCTCTGCCCAATGCTCTTGGCTTCCTCCACCGTCGTGCTCCAGCCCTCGAAGAGCGATGGTTGTAAAACGGCCAGCGCCTGATGATAGAGGACCGCCTGTTGATCTCTTGGAATCAGCCCCAGCACACGGACTGACTTTTCAAGTTGATGGGTTTCAAGAAAATCGAGCAGCAGCGGTATGTGGTAATCGTCCCGCGGCTCGGTCAGCGCGCCGGAGCAAACCAGCAGAGGCGGTTGCTCCTCCTCGGACTGAAGCTTGCGCCACGCCTCGAAAGCCGTGTGGTGATTTTTGTGCAGCCAAAACTGGTTTGGCAGGTAAATAAACGGGCGATCAATGTTCAGCGTGGCGAGTGTGGCCGCGATCGCTTCTGCGGAGGGTGCGGCCGCGACCGGGCTGACGAAGCGAATGACGGACGTTTTGTCGGGCGTGGTTTGATAATTTCGTTGCAGGTCTTTTTCGACCGCTTGGCTGCTGCAGACAATCCGGTTGCAGGTCGCGAGGAGAAAGCGGAACAGGGCATCCCGATGCTGTCGTTCCGCCGGAGAGAAAAATTCCGGATACGAACAGTGCTGAAGATCGGCAATCCAGCCAATCCAGCGACCCGGGAGTTGAATGGGAGGATGGTTCAGGAGCGGGAAATAGACCTCGCAGGGATGAGCGTCGGCCAAAGCCTGAAGCTGGTCGCGGTCCCTCGCCAACTCCGGCGGTATCCGAATTGTCTCAGCCCATTCGCGGCACTGCTCGAGCAGAATTCCGAGACTTGGCTCGTCGCAACTCTCGGGGAGAAAGATTTTGGCCGCGGGCCGCATGTCCTCCGGCAACTTCGCCAAAGCAGCGAGACAATTGCGGACATAGTAGATCCCGGCGACCCACTGTTTCCAATCCTGAAGACTATCCTGCAGCAGCCAGAATCCGATGCGCATCGCCGTGAAGCTCCTCTTGTTCCAGCCAACTCAAATATTCCCTCAAGCCAGTTTTTAAGGGGGTCTGCGGCAGCAGCCCCAGACCCGCGAGGCGTTGTGGCGCGACCTGCCAGATCTGGGGCATTCCCGGCGTTGCCAAACCGTCGAACCGCAGTTGACCATTCCAGCCGACAAGCTGCAGAAAAGTTTCCGCCAAGTCGCGAATGGAAGTTGATGTTCCCGAAGCGACATTCAGGATGTCGAACCCGGTGAACGGCTGGTCGATCGCCCACCGCACGACGCGCACCAGATCTCGAACGTGAACGAAGTCCCGCTGCTCATTTCCCGAGCCGCGCAGTTCCACGACCTCGTTGTGGCGCGCTTTGCAAAACAGGTCGTAGAGGACCTGCTTTCGCAGGCCGGGACCGTAGGCTGAGAAGATTCGCAGGACCAGAGTCTCAATGCCGGCAGCCTGATGCCATTCCGCTCCCAGTTGTTCGACCCGCCACTTGTTCCAGCCATAAGGCGAGAGAGGAGCGATCGCTGTTTGTTCCGTGATGGGCAAAGCTGCCGGTTGGCCATAAACGGCCGCGCTGGAGAATTGGATGACTTTGGCCAGCGGCGCCACCAGGGCAAGCGCCTCGTAGATGGAATCGGTCAGCTTCACCGTCTGTCCAAAGTCTTCCGCCGGGTTGGCCAGAGAGTTGGCGACACGGGAACTCCCGGCGCAGTGCAGGACCCAGTCAGGTTGAAATTCACGGACAAGTTGTTTGAATCGCGGACTGGGCAAGCCTTCCTGCCAGACCGGAATTCTGGCCGCAAGTGACTCGTCAGGTCTCCGCAGACAGCCGACCACCTGATAGCCCGTCTGGCTGAGGGCGAGACTGAGCCAGCGGCCGATGAAACCTCCCGCGCCCGTCACGATAATTCTCGGCGCGGGCATGCTCACTCCTTGCGTACTGCCCAGGCAATGCCATAGCCCAGCTCTCGGAACTTTCCACACGAAAACTGGGTTGAATTGCCCACCAGCTCGTCCCAAAGTTGATCGAGATAGCGATGTTGGGGGTGGGCGATGTCATCCATCACCAAAACCCCGCCTACGCTCAGCCGCGGCAGCAGGCATTCCAGGTCAGCGCGGGCTCCTGCCGCAGAATGGTCTCCATCGACCGTGATCAAGTCAAACTCCATCCCGGGGTGCTCGGCGAAGTATCGCGGCAGGGACTCGCGGGAATCACCCGAGATCAGGCTGAGACTCCCCCGAAGGTCAAATTTCTGTAACTCTTCGCGAACAAATCCGGGACCCGGGTTGGGCATCCCCGCATAATCGGGCATCCAGAGGTCAAAGCCGACCAAATCACAGTCCGGTGCCGTTGCCCCGACCACCGCCAGACTGCGACCGCGGCGGACGCCGACCTCCAGATAATTGCGTGGAGCAAGCCACTGGCTGGCGGCCTGCAGGATCGTCAGCAAGTCGAGGTAACGCCAATTCGCCCCGAACGTTTGCTGGCCCTGGCGGTACCAGCCGAGCATGAATTCAAGGTAGTCATCCGGCTCCAATTGCTGCAGGATGCGGCGGACAGAGTCGAGGCATTTGCTGCTCACCGCGAGTTGCTCGAGGGTTCCGGCCCCGTACTGAACTGGGGGAAGCCAGGCCCCGTAATCGCTGACGAATTGTCCGCTGCGCGGAAGACTACCGCGGCTTGTGACAGGATTCAGCACTCGATCTGGAGAAACGGTTTCCAGTGCCATGGGCAGCAGCTCGCTTTGCTCGGTTGAAACACTCGGCTCTCTCGCCAGTCTGAAAGGACGACGAGGGAGAACACTCGACTCGGGGGACAGCAAGGCAGACTCGCTCACCGTCACCGCGAACACGAAATTTGAAACTCAAGAATCTTTCCGCAGACTGATTTGCTCCCGCAGGTGCAGCCACTTGTCTGCCCACCAGTGCCGACGAACATAACTTTTCATGCGTCGCTGCACCTCTTCATTGGAAGGGACGTAGCCCAACTCCTGACGACGCAGGCGATTGGACTCTTGCAAGCCGGTGCTCGCCAGAAGCTGGCTGGTTTTCTGTGTGTCGGTGATCCGGAATGCGCCGAGGAAGTAGGGGAGCCGATGGAAGCGGGCGCCGGCCCGGCGAAACCGCAGAATCAATTCCCAATCCATCGCAAATTGAAAGTCATCATCGATCCGGGACCCACAACGTTCCCACAGATCCCGACGCCAGAACATCGTTTCCTGGGGAATGTAATCCGCCCAGCGAATTGATTCCCCGTCATGACGGGGGAGGACCCAGCGGTTAATGACGCGGTCCGCCGAATCGATCAACAAGCGATGGCCGTAGACCACATCTACTTGGGGATGGCGGGCAAAAAAACGTCCAATCCGCTGCAGGGCTCCCGGGAGCAGGAGGTCATCGGAGTTCAGCCAACCCATTACCTCGCCCTGAATTTGCTTGAACCCGCGATTGATCGCATCCGCCTGTCCGCGGTCCGCAATCGATTCCCAGGAGTCGATCTGACTTCGGTAGCGCTCGAGAATCGGAACGCTCTGGTCGGAGGACCCGCCGTCTTGAACGTGGTAGGTGATCTGCGGGTAGTTCTGCTGCAAGACGCTCTGGATAGTCCGCTCCAGAAACTGCCCGCAATTGAAGTTCGGCGTTACGAGGGCAATCGAAGGAAGTTGCTCGCGGGTTGAGCCTCTCGCCGCCGGAGCTCGCGACTCGCTGGCGATCCGCAAAGCTCTGGCTGGTGGATGCCGCTGCAGGCGGAAAAGGCTCGGCGAGCGGAACTCCCGCCACCACTTGCCCCAAGGCGATTCGTTGGAGTTTCGCCAGAGCCGCTTGGCCATCGCCGGATTGCGGAGGATCGATAAACCCTCTGTGCCGAAATGCCGAACCAGCAGATTGAGCTTCTCCGCCAGCCGGGAGTTCGATTGCTTTCCGAGACTCGCCAACGCTTCCGCGAGAACCACCCGGTCGTAATCGCGCGAGGTGTGGCGGCCGAGCCCTTGGGAGGCGGCTGCCGCCCGTCCCAACCAGATGGCCCAACTGACGCTTACTCGTCCCAGCCGGGACTGCAACACGTTGATCAACTCGGCACAGGCCAGCGGCAGTTCCGCGAGTTCAATTTGGCTGAGTAACGGGTTTCCCGGCGTCACGACCCGATCCACCAGCGAGAAATCGAGGTGGCTGAATTGGCAACCCGCTTGAGCCAATCTCAACCAATGCTCAAAGGGAGCCCAGTAGTGCCAGTTGCCATCCAAGTTGCCGGCCTGTTCCAGGCTCGTTCGCCGGATGAAGGTCGCTGCCGGCAGCAAGCAAAATCGTCGCGCCAAGGCCGAACGGGTCGGCTTCCTTGGATGGAAATAATTGAGGCTCGCTCCCCTTCCATCAACCAGGCGGGCGTTGCCGTAAACTACAGAGCAGTCTGGCTGGGCGTGAAATGCTTCGACGATCCGTTCGGCTTGATCGAGCTGCAGTTTGTCATCAGGCTGCAACCAGGCAACACAGACGGCTTGGGACGTCGCCCAAAGGTGCCCCGCCTCGGCCGCCGAGGGGACTCGGACAATTTCCAATTGCCCACCAACCAGTAATTCCCTTGAAATGCCTTCTGGCCGAGCCGGCGAAGGGAATCGCTCCAGCCCCGTGGGGCTGGATTCAACAGTGCGGTTGGGTTGGACGCGTAACATTGAACTCGAGTTGAACTTTAAACCGCCGGAATTTCCTGAATCACAGTTTCCGCAATCCGACTTCACGAGTTGGAAAACGGACTCCGCGGCGGGGATGACATTCCCCTGTCGTCGAGCGACCGCTGCATCAGTTCCGGGGTCCAACCAGCGTGATCGTTTGAGTAAATCGCAAGAGAGGTTATCCGATCGAACGGGATACCCTGATCTCTGGCCTGCCGTTATCAGCAAAGCGACAGATCACGACAAGTCCAGTTTTCAGGAGTTGGCGGTGCCGCTCGCCAGTGCCCACGCTTCATCCTCATCTGCTAGCAGTGCAGCAGGGCCGGCGAGTCGCAGCGGCTGGATGGCGACAGTGCCACAGCGACAGCTGGCTCAAGGAAGCTGGTCCAAGGAAGCGGGCTCAAGGAAGCGGGCCTGGGAAAAAGTGGGCTGCGGAAACTCACCCTGCGATTGCTAATTGGGGACCAGGCTCTCGGTCTGCAGTCCGCAATGGGCGTGAAGTACTCAGGCGGCCTTGCCCAGCCACTCCCTTTGCGGAGTGATCGAACCTCCATCAACCTCGTAGACCCTGTCGGCGAGGGCCAGCAGCGATTCGCGGTGAGTGATGATCAGGATCGTTCTGAGGCCGAGGTGGGACTTCAGTGAGTCGCGGATCAGCTCTTCGCTGCGCAAGTCAATTTGGCTGGTGCACTCGTCGAGAATCAGGATTTCAGGTTCGCGGATCAAGGCGCGGGCCAGGGCGATCCGTTGCCGCTGTCCGCCGGATAAGCGATTCCCATTCTGGCCAATTTGGGTATCGAGGCCATCCGGCAGGACTTCGTGAATAAATTCCCAGGCGTGCGCCGCCCGGGCAGCCCGCTCGACTTCCTCTTCGCTGGCTTCCGGTTTTCCGTAGCGGATGTTGTAGCGCACGGACTCATTAAATAATTCGGTCTGCTGGGTCACGATCGCCACACGGCTGCGCAGATCCTGCAGTTTCAAATCGCGGATATTCACTCCATCGATCAGAATCGAGCCTCCGAGAGGATCGAAAAATCGGCACAACAGATTGGTCAGCGTGGACTTTCCTGCTCCATTGGGTCCGACAAAGGCGATCGTGGTTCCGAAGGGGATCGTCAAATCCACGTTGGAGATCACCGTTCGATCGGGCTGGTACCCAAAGGTCACGTCATGGAACACGATTTCGCGATGGGGATGGGCCAGCGAAACCGGTTGGAGTGGGTCGGCGATATGGGTGGGATGGTTCAGCAGTTTGTAGATCGCGTCTGCGGAAATCATCCCGAGATGAATGCTCGAGAAGACCGCTGCGAATTTCCGCAGCGGGTCAGTCATGCCGAGGAGCATGCCAAAGAAAGTCAGCAGCCCCTCGACACTGAGCGGCTGACTGGCAAGCGTGATGCCGAAAATCGACGTTTGTTGTTTGAGAACCAGATAAGCCCCGCAAAGGATGGCTGTGCAGAGCATCCCCACGCCTAACGCCTCAATCACCGGTTTGGAGAGCGCGTTGTAGAGGCTGAATTTCAAGGCGTATCGACGGGTGACGTCGGTGGCGGCGGCGAAACGCCGTTCCTCGACCGCTTGCATGGCGAAGGCCTGGACCGTCTGGCTGTTGTTGAGGGACTCGATCAGGACCTCGTGGAACGACAAGGACTTCTCCAAGGTCCGGTTGGCAAGTTTCTTCATCCGGCCCGAGATCCAGTACAGCAGGCCTCCTGCCAAGGGCGCGAACACGAGGCTCGCCAGCAGCAACCGCCAGTTGATCAGGGCGGCCCCCAGCACACAGGCAAAAATCTTGAGCGGCTCGCGGATCGCTCCCCCCAGCGTTCCAACCAGACCCTGCGAGAGGCCCTCGGCGGTCTGCACAATGTAGGCATTGAAACCGCTGGTGCCGATTCCCGCAAAGGTCGAACGATCAATGTGCAGCGCTTTCGCGAAGAGCCGTTCTCGAACTTCGCGCGTGATGTCGATCGCAATTCGTGAAATCAACAGTTCATTTGCGACCATCAGCAGGTTCTTGATGAGCGTAGTCACCAGCAGTAAGCCGACTATCCAGACCACGGTTTCGAAAGGGTCGTTCGGCAGATACTGAACGGCCAAGGGGCGAAACTTGAGGTACCAGGAGAGCTCGTTGGCGTGGCGAGACCGCTCCCGCAGCTCCACGGCCAGCGCCCGATCGGCTTCAGAATTGTCTCTGTCGGCGGCCTGCAACTCCCGGATCCTGGTTTCGGTCTGTTCCGCTGCTTCCTGCTCGGCGGCGATCTGCCGATCCATCCACTGCGGGATACTCTGATTGTCCAGAACCACTTGCAGAATCGGGTAGAAGGCAGCAATGTTGCCGCTCCACAGCGCCGCAATCCCAAAGGAGCAGAGTGTCGCCAGAAGGATCGACTTCCAGTAACGAAGCGAGTCGTTGAGAGCCTGAAGAAAATGTTGCATTCATGCCTCTTAAAGGCGGGAGAACCGCGGTCCGCCGACTCCAGCCCCCACGCCGGGATCGCGGTGGTCTCTCTCCGCAGCCGAATAGGGATAACAGATCTGCCGAACGGGGGTCAACCGGAGCCTTCAAGCAACGCTGCTAGCACTGGAGGTAACTTCTCTTGCGGCAAGTGGCCAGGCTGCTATCCTACGCAGCCTCGTTTTCAGGACCCTCCTCGAAAGGGGCTTGGGTTGGTTCGGTGGGGATCGTCCCCAGTTGGGTCTCCTCTCGGTAGAAGGAAGCACTGATGATCCGCGCGCTTGGAATTGGCTGGAGCCTGTTGGCGATTGCCGTCTTTGCGGGTTGCCAAAGCAATCCGACGACGGACACCTTGAATCCCTGGGCCAAGTCAACCATTCCCCCGCCGCCGACTTACACGCTGCAGGTGCCGGGTGGAGCGACTCCTCAACTCGCGGCCAATCCTCCGGTTCCGAGCACTCCCAGCATGGGGGTCAGCGGCAATCCTGCCGCTGCGGGGAACCCGGCTTATGGGGGGAACCTGGCCTATGGAGCGCCAAACACCGTCCCGTCCGGCAGCGGCCCGGTAAATCCGGCAGTCAGTCCCTATCCTTCGACGAATCCGATGGCCGCAAACCAGACGGTGCCGAACACCAGCGTGGCCGGTTCACCTGTCCCTGTGCCGAATGCCTCGACACAGAATCCGCTCTATCCGCCGTTGGCCGTTGCGCCGAGCTATCCCGGATACGCGGCCGCGCCGACTTCGAACTATCAGGTTGCATCGTCTTCCGTTTATGGAACTGGAACCGGCACCAATCGGGTGGTGAACAACGACTACAACACGACTCCCTATAATGATCAAATCGATCCCACGCGGGTCGGACTGTCCGATGCTTCGCAGATGAGGCCTCCGACCTCGACCGCCGGCTATCCCAACGATCCACGTTACGCGCAGTCCACTGTTCCCGGAGTCTATGCGCCTGGTTATGGCACGGCTCCCCCCAAGCCAAGCATGCAGGGGCAAAATGTCGTGCAGGGACAGTTCAATGGCTCGGCGCCGGTTGGAACCGGTTACGCCCAAGCCGCGCCGAACTCGGCCGCCGATCCGAACCGTCAGGCAGGTTGGCAAGACGCCTCCAATTACAACCGTTGAGCGCATTGGCCTCTCGAATCTTCGGCAGCAGGTGCCTTGAGCCATGAACTCGGTCCTCGCTCTCCCCCGCTGGTTTCGGCAGCGCGGCGTTGAAAGTCGCCGCCAGCAGCAGCTTGATCGAATCCTTGCCGAGTCCCCTGCGCTCCGTTCGCTCGCTGACGACCAGATCCACAAGGCGAGTCTTGCGCTCAGGTATCGGATGCGCTCCGGAGAACCGGCCGAGTCGCTCATGCCGCAGGCGTTTGCGCTGGTCCGTGAGGCGGGCAGAAGGGCTTTGGGGATGGAGCACTTCCCGGTCCAATTACTGGCTGGCATCGCCCTCTGGGACCGCTGCGTCACCGTCATGCAGACTGGGGAGGGCAAGACACTGACGGCGACCTTGCCACTCTATCTGGCGGCCCTCTCGGGAAGCGGGTCCCACCTGGCAACAGCAAATGATTATCTGGCAACGCGCGACAGCCAGTGGATGCGCCCGCTGTACTCCCTGCTGGGCATGACTGTGGGAGCAATTACCACCGGGAGTGATCCTGCCGAACGGGCAGCTGTCTATCGCCGGGACATCACCTACACCACCGCTCGAGAATTGGGTTTTGACTTTTTGCGCGATCGCCTGCGGCAGCGGGCCAGTAACTTGGGCGGTGCGCCAGGCGTTGAATCGCTCGAGCCGCTGCAACCCAAGCTCAATTTTGCGCTCGTCGACGAAGCTGACAGCATCCTGATCGACGAGGCACGCACGCCCCTGGTTCTCAATCTGGTCGCATCCGCCGAGTTGAACCGGCGGGCCGATATGGTCCGCTGGGCCGCGTCAGCAGTCAGCCAGTTTCATCTGGATGAGCACTTTCAAGTCGAACACCAACCTCCGCAGGTCAGGCTCAACCGGAGCGGGCGGGACCTGGCCCGGCGACTGGCGGGCGGGGGAAGATTGCAAGGCTTGACGAGTATCGATTTGCAAAAGCAGCTCGAATTGGCACTGCTGGTCGAGCAGTTCTATGTCCGCGACCGGCATTACGTTGTGCGCGATGGCCAAGTAGTGATCGTCGATGAATTCAGCGGTCGCTTGGCCGAGGGACGGCAATGGCGGTCCGGACTGCATCAGGCGATCGAGGCACGCGAGGGGCTGGCGATCAGCCCCGAGTCGGGCGAGGCGGCGCGAATCACCATTCAGGCTTTGTTTGGCCGCTACCGGCATCTGGCCGGAATGACCGGCACGCTCGCCAATTCGGCGGCGGAACTGCGGGAACTGTATCGGCTCCAGGCGGCTGAGATCCCGACCAACCGTCCACCCCGAAGAGAGTCCTGGCCGACGCTCGTCTGCGGCACCGCCGCCGCCAAGTGGCTGGCGATCGCCCGCGAGGTTGCTGAAGTTCACGCCACAGGCCGACCGGTTCTCATCGGAACGCGCTCCATCGACAAGTCTGAGCTGCTCTCCGGGCTGCTGCAGACGCAGCACATTGAGCACGCCATCCTGAATGCCCGGGATCTGACGCGCGAGGCCGAAATCGTCGCCGCGGCGGGGCGCCACGGACAGGTCACTGTCGCAACGAACCTCGCCGGGCGGGGAACCGACATCCGGCTCGATGAGGCGGCCTATCAGGCCGGCGGCCTGCATGTCATTCTCAGTGAACTGCACGACTCAGCCCGAATTGACCGGCAATTGATCGGCCGGTCGGGGCGTCAGGGGGATCCGGGCAGTTACCGCTTCGTGCTCTCGCTCGAAGATGAGATTCTGAGCCAGGGCTTGAGCCAGCGGGAGGTCGCGAGGCTGCAGCGGTATGCGGCCGAATCCCCGGTGCGGCTCAGCAAACTCGAGCCCCGCTTTCGCCTCGCCCAGCGCCGGATTGAGCAGCGACACGCCCAATCGCGGAGGCTGCTGCTCTTGCACCAGCGCCAGCGACAGGAAGTCTTTTCGGAGTTAGGACTCGATCCCTGCCTCGATTGAGCGCCGGGTCAAGCTTGTCCGGTTCGCACTCCAGCCAGTAGCGGTCGTAGAGTTCGCGGAAGGCAGCGCGGATATTGCCCCGGTGGCGCTGATAGGATTCCAAGGCGACCGGTTGCCACCGTTCCGCTTCATCCGGGACGAGTTCGCAAAACAGCTCCCAAAACAGCTCGGGTGTTGTCCCAGTGCGGACCCAAACCGGCAGCAGCGGGCTGAAGCGATGGACCGTGGCGACCAGGCCCTGTTTTCGCCGGCCCGTTTCCCGGACCAGCCGCCACCAGTGCCAGCGACTCAGCTGCTCGGCGCTATCCACCAGCAAGATCGTTTCCGCAGGTTGGTCGAGACACGCATCGAGGAACCCTGCATGACTCTGGCGATCGAGCTGCGGACGAGTTCGCCAGCAGATGCGCCCGGCCGCCCGCAACCGCGTGTGGAGTTGATCGAGCAGGGTTGTTTTTCCACTGCCGTGTGGGCCGCAGATCAACCCGCGAAAGCGGAGGCCCTGCAAGGCTTGACAATGGGTCTCCCAATTGTGCAGCAGAAAACGGAACGTGAGGTTGTCGGTTCGCGCGACCGCCAGCGGATTCAGTCGGGCGGGACAACGTCCATTCCGGACTTGGCTCTGCCGGTCATCGTTCATGAGTCAGCCCCTTGTTGGCGGCTGATTTGGACTTCCTCGCCGCTGGGGCCAAGCACCAGCTCGACCAGAAGACTATCGCCGCCGGGCAGGGGAACCGCTTCCAGGCCCCAACTGAGCGAGATCAGTTTTCCCGAAAAGCTGTAAGGCGCGCCGGGAGAGCTGAATGCAAATCGCTGGCGTCCGATCGGTCCGGGACGTTCCAGGCGGCAACTGGCTACAACTTCGAGATCGCGATCTCCTTTGCCATTGGTGTACCAGAACAAGCGAAGCTCCAGGGAAGTGCAATCGACTGGCAACTCACTCCACGACAGTTCCCCGGTGATCTCCTCGCCGGGAGCGTAATGCGGAGGCTTCTGGTCGAGTTGGATGGCGATCATCGAACACCCTGGGGCAGGACGCGAAATTCATATTCCTCTTTGATGTCAGGGAACCAGGGGATGCGCCCCTGAACCTGCAGTTTCCAGACAAGCTTGTTTCGCGTTCCTTCATGACTGTGCATCGTGTCGGCAGGAATTGACAGTTGCGCGGTGCCGAAGCGAATCTCTTCGGCCGAGGTGAGTCGGCAAAGCTCCAGCGACTGAAAAACATCCGTGTCAGTTATCCGGTCGGTACCGCGGGTATAAGTCGCCTGCTCTTCCCCGACTGCCAGAATCCTGAACTCGGCGATTCGGGAAACGCGCCCTTGGACTTCCCAGGCGAGGTCCGCAGTTTCTCCCAGCTGGATCGCCCCCTCGCTGAGAGCAATTTTCACCACGGGGTTAAACAACCCAAGTAGCGAGTAGAAGAAGAAATAAATCAATCCCAAGCCAACCACAAGAAACGGAAGCAGAAACAGCAGCATGAACCACGAGCGGCCCTCGAACATTTCCCAAACGAAAAAGCTGAGAATCCCGTTCCAAAACAAGGCTGCAAAACCAGCCCCCAGCACCATGGCTCTCCGGGATATTGCCGGGGCCAACTGCTGGGGTCCGACGAATCGTTGCCAATCGACTCGCTCGGAATAAGTCGGCGAGACGCCAGCCAAATCGCTGGCCGATCGGTCCTTGCTCCGAGTCGCGGTGGACCCGGCAGAAAACTCGGCGCGGTCAGATTGAGTTTCGGGGGCACTCGCGAGCGACGAGGAAAAGCGGGCGGACGGGTTCAACTCGCCGGCAGCCGGCAATTTCGCGGCGGGCGACTTGCTCCCAAAGCCGATGTACATCA
>Ga0315904_10004379_pt1 | contig 20209 bp, 11 predicted proteins | sample LakEriMetagenome_6_FD_203529 | JGI IMG/M metagenome (GOLD analysis project Ga0315904, IMG submission 203529) | Freshwater fungal communities from buoy surface, Lake Erie, Ohio, United States - Buoy 12 MA120 | ecosystem: Environmental > Aquatic > Freshwater > Lake | place: USA: Lake Erie, Ohio...
CCCTTCCCCCTTCCCCTTCCCTTCCCCCCGATGAACCGGTTCAACCGGCGATCAGAACCGTGACCCCGGAAGTTTCACCGTCACCACCGGATCAACCGGCGATCGAAACCTTGCCAACGGTTGAGACAGTTTCTACAGACTCAATAAATGAACCGGGAACGGACGCGATCGCTTCCATCGATGGAACGGTTGAGAGTGTAGAACCTAACTCATCTATTGAGACGGTAGCGAGTGCGATCGCAGCCGTGACTGATTCAAAACCGTGGTACACCATCGATGACTTGCTTGACTGCCATTATCCCGGTTGGCCTGAAACCAAAGAAGGTTTACGAAAAAAAGCGTTAAGAGAACACTGGCCCAAACGGACGCAGCGCGGCAGCAAGGGCCAACCTTACGAGTATCAAGCCGTGTTACCTGAGTGACACAGCTTCACCCTGTACCACTGGTCACAACCTAGTCGGGTACAGGGTTAGAAAAAGTGTAGGTTCTTTTTGGGACTTTTCGATCGCACCCCGTCCCGGCGCGATCTTTCCCTAGAGACAAAAAATTTTTATACTATTGTTGAGAGTGTACTGCTAACCAGTACAGGTGACGGTTAGTCACCTTGCCAAAAAGGGTACCAAGGGTACCATTGGTACACATTTCTGTACCAGTCATTAATAGTACAGGGTACGCTTAGTACCCTGTACTGAGTAGTAGTACGAAAATGTGTACTTTTAGTATACAAAGTGTCACACTAACTGGCACAAATACACTTGTATTATCAATTGCGTTTAACCGATTCTCAGGGAAAAAATGCCCAAAAATCCGCAATTTTTGCGGTTTTGGTTTTGGGTAGGATTAGGTTTTAGCTAGGCGATCGCCAAAAGCTGATTAAGAAGCTTATCCCGGACTGGAATAGGGATAAATCCCCATAGAGTAGTCCACTGATTGCGATCAAATACCTCTAGGATGTTCCCAAATTCCGATAAGAGTGAGTCCTCACTAACGGCCGCTAAGTAGTCCGCAGCATCATCAAATAAGCCTATCTCGCTCTCAGTAAGGTTTTCAGCTTGGCCACAATTGCTATTAGGGTTACTATAAGTAAATGTGGCCAAAATTTCATCTAAGAACTCCCGGCACCGATTGATCGTAGTCCGTGCCATGCCGGTTACAGTAGAGATCGCACGTTCGGTTATTTTTTCCCCGGTTTCCCATAACTGATTAGCGGCCTCTAGGATTAAACGGTTAGTTCTTTCTTTGGTACTTTCAGCATCCGGGGTTATCTCATGGGCCTTACACTGCTTAATCTGGTTAGGGGGGATAAGGTCACTAAAATCATAATCGGTCAAGAGAACAATCTCGAAGCGACGATCCGGGTGAAGATTAGCCCGCGGCCTCCCTGTCTCTTGTTTCACGATTCTCAAAATTTGATGATGGACATAGCGATCGAAGTCCTCACCATAGGGGTCATTACCCGTGCTAATAGCGTAATCATGCCTTAACGCTTCTAAGTTGGGTGTAGGTAGTCCATCGATGATTAGACGGGTAACACCAGCGATTAAGTTGGTTCCCTGACTATTAACAAAATGTCTTAGGCTTGTCTCATCCCCATCATCCTTACAGTGAGACTGGAATCGGATGACAGCCGTGTTATTGGGGTCGGTTTCCCGATAATGGTCAAGGATGACTTTAGATCGTCGCTTTTGACCTTCCCCCCGATTAATACCCATTCGGCCTAAGTCGATCACTTGCAGAAAATTGATATTTTCTGGAATATCCCCCCCAGTGGTAATCAGATCGATTTTTAGCCCGGTTCGGGCCTCAAGGTTTTCTATTGATTCCGTGGCACTCAAGAAAATGATTTTAGCGGCCTCATTGAGGATTGCTAAGAATCGAGAATCAACAAAAGAAATCGATAAAATACCGTGATTAAGACTTAAATAGCCTTTATTCTGTAAAGCATTAATTAATTCAGGTATCCACTGCTTAAGCGTCTCATTTTCTGCTTTTTCCGCTAGACTGCTATCCTTTTCGCTGAATGCCCGGCGAACTGCGATCGGCATATCAGCTATGCTTTCCCCCATTTCAGAGATTGGATCAAGAAAGCTTAAATCGGGGGTTAATGCTTCTTTCAGACGATTTAAATCTATATCGTTAGGGATTAGCCCTAAAAGCTTCTCTCTTAAGGTTTTGCCGTCAAAACCGTACCGATTAGACTGCTTTTCTGAGAGAAGCTTCTCAATCCCCATTAATAAGGGTCTAAGCAATAAAAACAGATCGGGGTCTTTTTTTGCTAAGGCTGCGATCGAGGCCGTGGTATCTTTCACTAATACCTTAACTATTTTCGTAGTGTTAGCGCTTAGTTCGCTTTCCTCAAAAATTAGGGTCGTATTCCCATAATCGTAGCCATTTTCGGGGTCGGTTGATTTAGGGTTAGGTAATGATGCCGGGTGAGCTATTAATCGCTTAGATTGTAATGCAATCGCACGCTTTTGTAGATAATCATAATCACCCTTACCCGACCGGCATAACTCTAAAAATTGGCAACCCTGACAGATAGTTGATGATTCTATCCCGTGGCTTATATTCTGATTAGCTAAGGCCGCATGGGTAAAGGGTCTAGCACAATTAGCCCGTAAATCTTTCTCTTGATACCTATCGAGTGAATCTTTCCTTTTTCGTGTTCTCAATTCCCCCAATTCGTTACGGTATAAACCAGCGTGACGGCCTTCTAATATTGGCCAATCTTTGAGGGTAGAGGTTGAGACATTTCGAGGGTCATTAGTAATATAAAATAAATCTGTAACTCCCATCATCTCAGGGGTTGCCTTGCCAGCGTCGTAAGATTTACCGCTTCCAGTTGGGGAAGTATCGAGAATATATTTACCCGATGCCCATAGACTTAATCTCTCAGGCCGATCATATATTTTTGCCTCTCGTTTATTTGGTAAGGGTGAGGGTGCGGGTTTTCTATTTTTTTTCCGATCTTTAAAAGCTAATCGTTTTACCTTTTCCCAGAATGATAAATCATTCTTAGCTAACTCAAACAATTGGCTAGGGCTAAGAAATTCGATTGATTCCAGATTCCCTATCTCATCAATATCACCTAATTTCTTATCAAAACCGTGACCCCAATAGGCAACGCTGATCGGTAGAATATCGCTTAATTTTCGATACTGATTAATAACGTTTTCATTGGCTAAACTACCCGCGTCAGGGTAAAGAGTCGCGACCGCGTTAGGGTTGCTTAATCTTTCTTTTATGGACTCGATCGCATTTAGTAATGATTCCTTACTACCCGCAAAATTCCCCCCCGATGCCCCGATAAAGGGTATCCCCAATCTATCGGCCGCTATAGCAGGCTTAATCTCTAACCCTTCGCATAAGCCTATCTGGTCATAGTGGTTTAACTCTTTGGGCCAATAGATAGCGATCGGTAACTCACCATTCTGTAACTTAGGTTCAACCCCCCGCGCACGGGAAGACAGCCATAAGTATTTCCCGTGGTCATTTTCCTTGCTATTGGGGTTATACAAGCGTAAACCGACAAATAACCCGTCCTCGTTGGGAATTGGGACTAAAACCCCCTTAACGGGATTATTTAGCTTGCTACCGTCCCAATTAACCCCCGATAAACCGGGAGAGACTGCCGGGGTTAATTTTTGCCATTGTTCAATTGATCTAAAGTGTCCGATTCTCTCATCGGCCAAATACCGACGGGATTTTAGCAGAATGCGATCGCTATCAGATAGAGTCAATTGATTGAGTATTTTTCTGATTTCTCTATCCCGTTCGGTAGGGGATAGCGAGCGAGCGTGTCTTTCTCGCTCTAATTGCTTTTGGCGCTCTCGCTGTTCTCGATACTCCCGGCGCTTCTCATCATTCCAGTTTTCAGCATCGGGCTTAAATGCCCACATATGAAAGCCGTTGCTGTCTATCCCCCGATGGATGTAATCGGGGGGATTAGCATCCATATCCCGGCAGTGAATCAAATTAGTTAACAGCGATTGCCGGCAGTCGCGTCTAGCACCGTTACAGATTGGGCATGATTTTTTTAGGGGCTGAAAACTCTTACTCATGGCGGCCTCCCTTGTCGTTCTGAGAGGCATTGCCGTGGCGATCGATAATCTCTGAGATGAGAGTCCGTAGGCAGTCCGATATATGATACAATGGTTTATCATTGAGTGGAATCAATGATAAATTTGTACTGGTAGTAAAAAAAGTTGACGAAACTTCGCTAAAGTCTGTTAATTTGTTAGGTATCATTTTTTTGAGTAATCCCCGTGACACTATATACAGTGTCCCGGGTTGTTTTTTTGAATGTTAGGAGAATTACTCAGATCGCGTTAAAAGTGAATCACGCGGTCACATCGGTTTTTTGTCTCTAGCGTAAAACGATTGTACCAGAAAAAAAATCACTGACAACTGATAACCGATAACTGATAACTGACACTTGAAAACCGAAACAATTGCGGTTTTGATTAATCTCTAATAACTGATAACCGATAACTGAAATTACTCGCTAAACTCGTTGTTAAACAAATCTTTTAGCACTTCATTCGCTCGATTTTGAAACCTTTTGGCTTTTTCCTCAGTGCTAAACTTAGCCACGGGTAAGGCTAAAAAGCCTAAAAAACCTTGTTTATACTGCCATTCGATATCGTAAAATCGATCGCCATTTTCATTCTGGTAATAATGGCGCGTATCGCTCAAAATTGCGGCTATTTCGTGTTTTTCCATCTTTTTACTCTCCTAATAAGGGGGAATTTAATCCCCCTTGATTTACTGATTACAAGCTAAATTTTTTCTGGGCCGAGATAAACAGGGTGGTAGCGATCGCTCGTTTATCTTCCCCTTCTACTCCGATGGTTACGTCAACCTGATCGAGACAAAATTTATAAAGTTTAGCCATTTCAGTCACATAGTTGGCAATCTCACGCTTTTGGCTATTAGATAAGCTAGATTGCTCACTCTCGTTAGGTTTCTCGATTTTATGATCGTAGTTGTGTACTGGTCTGACGGGTACGGGTTCAACGGGTAAAGGCTGTCCTAAATTGACTAAATTGGGATCCTCCACTAAGGAATATTTTCCTTTATTGTCAAGAGTTAAGGTTAAGCGTGCGTTTTTAATAACGTGCTTTTGGCTGTAATCATCATCCCCACCGCGCCACACGGTCACTTTTTCCCCGGTATCGCGTCTTACAGCGTCTATAACGGTTCTCTCACCGTATTTAGTGTTTACGCGCCGGGCGCGGTCGGTTGCCATTGCCTCAATTAACTTCATGATGTATCATCATCCTTGTAATAAGTTTACGAGAGAAAAGCGATCGCACTAAGTGGTATTGGGCGCGTTCGCTTTTCTCTATATCTGTATAATAATCTATTAGTAGATACTTGTCAAGAGATTAATCTTAAGTTACTATAAGAATATATTGATAGTAGATACTTGAGTAATAACTAATGACTATATCAAAGATGAAGATCAGCGTTACCCGTGTTTATGAAGTTGAGGGATTAGGCGATCGCATTCGCCGGGAAAGAAAAGCCTCACCCAAAACCATTACTCAATTAGCTGCTGAGGCCGGGATAAGTGTAGCTTACTGGAATCGGATCGAGACTGAGAAGCTTGTAAGCTTACCGATTGAAACCCTTAGAGCCATTGAGAAAGTGCTAGAGGTATCGTTAGGCGTGTCCATAGATTGACATATATAGGTATCCCTACCCGTGAACCCCACGGGTTTTTAAGCGTCCGTGACTTGGTAATAGTAAAGCTTTACCAATCAATGAAATGCGATCGCAACGGCCAAGCTAAAATCCTGACAGATAGCGAGATTACCGCTATATTTAGCCTTTTTTCCGAGAGGGATAGGGCTGTGTTTGCTATCTGTCTTTATTGTGGCTGTAGGATTAGTGAGGCCTTGTCGATTAGAGCGGGGGATATAGCCAATGGCGTGATCACTCTCAGGAAAAATTCGACTAAAGGAAAAAGGGGAACGCGATCGCTTCCCATATCCCCTAGACTTGAAATAATTCTCAATGATTACATCGACTCGATCGCATCTCCGAACGAGTTTCTTTTTCCCGGTCGGTTCAAAACAAAACCATTGACGACGGCTTATGCTGACTTAGTTCTTAGGCAAGCTTGCGATCGATTGGGATTAAAAGGAATTTCTACCCATTCATTCCGGCGAACGGCTTTAACCAGAATGCACTTAGCGGGGGTTCCACTAAGAACGATTCAAAGAATATCAGGGCATTCATCCCTAGCGGCCCTATCGGTTTATCTGGAAGTCACCGATGAAAACGTCCGGGACGCGGTAAATCTGATTTAATGCGATCGAGTGCCAATTCTTTAGATAGAGTGCCAATTCTCAAAGTGTCCATAGTGGCTAGACATTGGCTATACAATTGGCTATCCTATGAATAGACAGATAGACAACGGATAGACAAATATGGCACGCGACAAATTAATCACAATCAGGATTGAATCGGAAAAAAGGAAAGCTTTTGGGGACTTGGCAAAAAGCCAAAACACTGACACAGCCTCACTTCTATATGATTTTATTAATCAATGTCTATCCGGGAAGATAGACATTGGGATAGTCACGGGAAAAAAGCAGTGGATAGACAAGATAGACAATCAGATAGGCAGTGACCGGATAGACAAATTAGAGGCAACTACTCAAAGACTAGACAACCGACTAGACACAATAGCCAAAAAACTAAACGACTGGATAGAGGCAATTGACGATCGCCTAACCGATTCTGATCAAGGATTATCTGACAAAATCACTAGCTTAGAACATAGGCTAAATGCCCTAGCTATTCAGTTGGATAGTCAAGAGATAGACACAGATAGACAAAAGGATAGCCAAAAGGAAAACCCCGATATGGAACCCCTCCTAAAAAGAGAGCGAGAGGCTTCGATCGCCACTTCCCCCCTTCCCCCCATTGAGGAAACTTCCCCCCTTCCCCCTCTGGCCCAACCGGCGATCGGAACCGTGACCCCGGAAGTTTCACCGTCACCACCGTTACCACCGGACGCGATCGCTTCCATCGATGGAACGGTTGAGAGTGTAGAACCTAACTCATCTATTGAGACGGTAGCGAGTGCGATCGAGTCCGTGACTGATTCAAAACCGTGGTACACCATCGATGACTTACTTGACTGCCATTATTCCGGTTGGCCCAAAACCAAAGAAGGGTTACGAAAAAAAGCGTTAACAGAATGTTGGCCCAGACGGACGCGGCGCGGCAGCAAGGGCAACCCTTACGAGTATCAAGCCGTGTTACCTGAGTGACACAGCTTCACCCTGTACCACTGGTCACAACCTAGTCAGGTACAGGGTTAGAAAAAGTGTAGGTTCTTTTTCGGACCTTTCGATCGCACCCCGTCCCGGCGCGCTTTTCCTCTAGAGACAAAAAATTTTTATACCTTTGTTGAGAGTGTACTGAGTAGTAGTACGAAAATGTGTACCTTTGGCACACACAAAGTGTCACACTAACTGGCACAAATACACTTGTATTATCAATTGCGTTGAAACACTTCTCACGGCAAAAATGCCCAAAAATCCGCAATTTTTTCGGTTTTGGTTTTGGGGGGATTTTTGATTAAGGAACACGGGGGTTATCCCAATAAACAGACTATTACGGGGGGTGTTCCACATTACGCAGCAATCTCGCTTGAGTCTTCTAGAGATTCCCGATCCCTCTCTAACCAGCGATCGAATACCTCACCCCGGCCGTCAGCGAGAGGGTCACAGCCACGGTAAACCCGTTGACGGCTGCCGTCCGGGAACCGGCGATGAGAGACATAGCTAAGTTTCAGTCCCAAGACCGCTAACAGCCTTTGAGCGAAAGCGATCGGAGTGTCCCCCATTGATAGGGTAAATCCCAGAATTGATTTAATTTGAGAAACCGGTATTTTTTTAAGCGTCTCAAACCATTCAGCAAGGTCATCGCTCGTAAACTCTCGATCGCTGTCTAAAAACTGTTCTATGTTTAGAACTTTTAACAGATTAATTTTTGCTGATAAAAGCGATCGGTTCATGTCTGGTTTAAAGATTTTACCCTCACCATTTTCTAGAGAGTCATCGATTTTTTTGCTATCCCGATCAGCTAAAAACTGATTGCCTACAGATAAAAAGTAATGCAGCCTTATCTTTGGATACCAGTTATCATCATCTTTGGTGATTAATTCATCGGTGAGATTAATCCCGTAGGTTCTCTCGATCCGTGCGCGTTTTAATTGATTTCTTTCCCCTTCTGTTAGTTCTCTTTTTTCCTTAAGGGAATCATACTCGCAATTGCTTAGGCTGTCAGCATTAAGCACGGCTTTTTTATGCCCTGAATAGTTCTCATTCTTAGCTGATTTTATGTCATCCTTTAATGACTCGATCGATTCCTTGTCACCGGGCGCGATCGGAGTAATTTTATATCCTTCATCCTCTAGTTTTCTCATTAGCGATTCCCGATAGTTTTTTGCCTCTAGATTGATTTTAACTGCATTTTTAGCCCATAGGGAGAGACTAGGGGAATACTTGTCACCATCTTCTAAAAAGCTAAATTCTGGAATCTCTCTTAAGCCTACAGATTGCAGTGTTCTGATCGTAAATTTAGCCTTAAAATGTTCCCCTGCTAATAGTTGTTTTAGGTCGGTTGAACCGTTCCCAATTCTGTTAGGGGAATACTCGGAAACCCAGATATAGCGGGGAATATCAGCCCTTACCCGTGCCAATGTTTGAGCCAAACTATCCACTGATTGAACACCATGAGAGATAGCGAAAACAGCATCAAAGTGATTACCATCTATACTGATTCCCGTCTCGATTACGGGGGAACAAATTACCAGATCATACTGAGACAAAATCTGGTTTAAGTTACCCATACAACCGTAAGCAGGGTGAGAGCGATCGGATACACTCTCGCTGTCTATTCTCAGGATTTTTAGATTAGGATATTTTTTCTTAAAGTAGTATTCTAGATTGCGGGTTCCCCAATTCGATTTATGCTTTTGGCCGTCCGTGTGAACAATCACTTTTTGACCTCTATTTACAGCGATTTCTAACTCTTGAATCAAGCTAGAGGGATTGTTCCCACCGAAAAGGTATAGATTCCTTTTAAGGGGGGATTTATAGCTGTTCTCAATGACATAAGTAGGCAAGGAATAGCCGATCAAAGATTGCACATAACTGATAGCATTCATAGATAAATCAGCATCGGATAGGTAGATTTTTCCCCCTGTACTCACTGCAATCCTGAATAATTCTCGTAGGCAATCGATAATTTTTACCCTGTATTTTTCGCAGGTAGGGCTATTCAATAAATGCCAGAAAACCTGCTCACACTCATCTATGATTATCGTGGTATTTTCCCAATCAAGGGGATTAAATTTAGGATTAGCCTTGCCATGTAAGCTATCAACGCATAACACATATCCTAATAGGCTACCATCTTCACTTGTTACCAATTCCGATCGATAGTTCACCCCGAACCGGCGCGACAATTCTAACCCCAATTGTACCCGGTGAGTGAGTACCAAGACTCGATCGCCCTTGGCCAATAGCGGCGCTATTTTTGCCGCTATAAACTCAGTCTTACCCGTCCCCTTGGGCGCTTTAATCCCTATGATTTTGGCATTCTCAGGGGGATTAAGAGATTGAGAGATATATCTCTCATTTATCTTTAAATCAGGTGTTAGAGCGGAAAAATTCTCAATCTTATAAGCATCTAAAGAGATTCTCTCAGAGAATACCCGATCAAGAGCCTCTATCCCCTGACTAACTACAAAATCATCGATCCCCTTCCAGTAATCGGACCATCGGGCTACGGATACTTTGCATCCCTTGTACCCTAGAAGTTTCCCGGTTTTTTCTATCGCACGCCGGACATTTTTGATTGTCTTAGGCTTGCTATCCTGATCAAAGAAAAAGACGACTTCCCGGCCTCCCCCGCAAAATGGCAGCAGTTGGGGGATTAAATAGGGCAGCCCGATCGCGTTCCCCCATTCCTTATCTTGCCTAAAACCTGAGTAAATCCCCGGCAGTGCTATGGCAGCGTAACCGGCGGTAAGTAGGGACCCTGCTTTTTTGGCCCCCTCGGTAATCAGGAGAGCGATCGAGGGGTTATCGAGGACCCATTGCCAAAATGTCACACCGGGTGTGTCAGTGTCTTTTGTTGGCAGTAGGCAATAGGGCGCGATTCCATATTTATCGCCTATTGCTTGCCAGATATCATCCGGCACTCTGAGAGCGAAGATTTCTGTAGGGCATTTAGCGGGGTGTTCATACTTAAGGGGTTTAGATTTTTGGCCTTTGGCCGTTAACTGCCTAACCAGTTGACTCTTACTCCATCCATCGGGGTTTATGCCCTGGTTTAGGCATAAGCTTTTTAGCTGATCTAAGGTCATCCCGTCTAGATCAATTCGTGGCTTGTCGGGTTTCAAGCATCCCCACCGGGATGGCTGCCCGGTGAGTATGTCAATGCCACTGGCCCACCATCCCCCGGACTCTAGATGACTGTATTTTCGTATCCATCCCGCGCCTAACCGCCCATTGTTTAGCCTCTCGCTATCGGGTAAACCATACAGAAGGGACTCATAGGCCGCGTCCCCCGACAGCGACTCTACATTTAACTCGATAATATCGGGGTGAACGGCGCTCGATCGCCATTCTTGGAAGTGAGAGGCTCTAACCATTGCCGCGGCCTCCCTGTTTCCCTAACTTGCGATCGAATTCATCCTGACTAACCCATCGCTGAAACCGTCCACAATCCCCACAGTCAAGCCGGTAACTGTGAGGGTTCCCGGTCGATCGATCGACCGGCGTGATAATTCCTTGTTTACCCTGACAACCCTGACAAGGATTTTTAAGCCGGCACTCGATCGGTTTCCCGTCCGGTCTTTGCTTTTTGGTAAGCTTCGCGAAGATTCCACACTTATCACAGCGATAGAGGGCGCGGACCGGGCCAGACTCTACTAATTCGCTTAAATTTTGGCACCGGGGACATTTTGCCGATGATTCCAGATTATGGTAGAATTTACTATAATGACCACTTCGCGATAAATCTTTCTTGTCGGTTAAGCAAACTTTGTCAAGTTTGCTAAAGTTTGATAAGTTATACATAATTATATCTACTACCCGGGCAAAAACGTTACTAGCGTTCCGGGTTTTTTAATAATAACCGATATCTGATAACTGATAACTGACAACTGATAACCGATAACTGATAGTTAAATCCGAAAAAATTGCGGTTTTGACTATTCCGATTAATCGGGGTCATCCCCATTAAAAAAGGCAAAAACCCGCGCTGCCTTTTTGATTGTGGACTCGATCGAGTTTTGGATGTTCTCCAGATTCTCGATATAAAGCTTTTTTTGTCCCTCTGGTAAGTCGTTATGAAGGGATTTTTTGAACAGCCACAGATAACGCTCGATCGCCACTAAGTCCATGTAAATATCACCGGCCGTGTTTTCCGTGTCTTCTCTTGTGAGGTTGTTAGTCATCTTTTTTACTCCTATTAATGATTGTTTACTGATAACTGAATACTGGTGATTAATCCTGTAACTCCCAATTATTCTCGATTAATCCCAGATTATCGTTAACTACCTCTATCACTTGTCCCCCGTCATTTTCGATGCTGATATTGGCATACAAATCATCGAGAAAAGATAAAGCCTCTTGTTGATTTTTAGCCGCGATTGTGACCTCAATGGTGAGGGGTAAAATTGCTGTGTATTCCTTCATGTTTCCTCCTATCGGGAGGGGATACCCCCCCGATTGCTATCTATCTAGAGTGCGAATTTCTTTTGAGCGCTAATAAATAGCGTGGTAGCGATCGCTCGTTTATCTTCCCCTTCTACTCCGATGGTTACGTCAACCTGATCGAGACAAAATTTATAAAGTTTAGCCATTTCAGTCACATAGTTGGCAATCTCACGCTTTTGGCTATTAGATAAGCTAGATTGCTCACTCTCGTTAGGTTTCTCGATTTTATGATCGTAGTTGTGTACTGGTCTGACGGGTACGGGTTCAACGGGTAAAGGCTGTCCTAAATTGACTAAATTGGGATCCTCCACTAAGGAATATTTTCCTTTATTGTCAAGAGTTAAGGTTAAGCGTGCGTTTTTAATAACGTGCTTTTGGCTGTAATCATCATCCCCACCGCGCCACACGGTCACTTTTTCCCCGGTATCGCGTCTTACAGCGTCTATAACGGTTCTCTCACCGTATTTAGTGTTTACGCGCCGGGCGCGGTCGGTTGCCATTGCCTCAATTAACTTCATGATGTATCATCATCCTTGTAATAAGTTTACGAGAGAAAAGCGATCGCACTAAGTGGTATTGGGCGCGTTCGCTTTTCTCTATATCTGTATAATAATCTATTAGTAGATACTTGTCAAGAGATTAATCTTAAGTTACTATAAGAATATATTGATAGTAGATACTTGAGTAATAACTAATGACTATATCAAAGATGAAGATCAGCGTTACCCGTGTTTATGAAGTTGAGGGATTAGGCGATCGCATTCGCCGGGAAAGAAAAGCCTCACCCAAAACCATTACTCAATTAGCTGCTGAGGCCGGGATAAGTGTAGCTTACTGGAATCGGATCGAGACTGAGAAGCTTGTAAGCTTACCGATTGAAACCCTTAGAGCCATTGAGAAAGTGCTAGAGGTATCGTTAGGCGTGTCCATAGATTGACATATATAGGTATCCCTACCCGTGAACCCCACGGGTTTTTAAGCGTCCGTGACTTGGTAATAGTAAAGCTTTACCAATCAATGAAATGCGATCGCAACGGCCAAGCTAAAATCCTGACAGATAGCGAGATTACCGCTATATTTAGCCTTTTTTCCGAGAGGGATAGGGCTGTGTTTGCTATCTGTCTTTATTGTGGCTGTAGGATTAGTGAGGCCTTGTCGATTAGAGCGGGGGATATAGCCAATGGCGTGATCACTCTCAGGAAAAATTCGACTAAAGGAAAAAGGGGAACGCGATCGCTTCCCATATCCCCTAGACTTGAAATAATTCTCAATGATTACATCGACTCGATCGCATCTCCGAACGAGTTTCTTTTTCCCGGTCGGTTCAAAACAAAACCATTGACGACGGCTTATGCTGACTTAGTTCTTAGGCAAGCTTGCGATCGATTGGGATTAAAAGGAATTTCTACCCATTCATTCCGGCGAACGGCTTTAACCAGAATGCACTTAGCGGGGGTTCCACTAAGAACGATTCAAAGAATATCAGGGCATTCATCTTTAGCGGCCCTAGCTTTCTATCTGGAAGTCACCGATGAAAACGTCCGGGACGCTGTGGGATTGATTTAGCGATCGAGTGCCAATTCTCAAAGTGTCCACTATTGGCTAGACATTGGCTATACAATTGGCTATCCTATGAATAGACAGATAGACAACGGATAGACAAATATGGCACGCGATAAATTAATCACGATCCGTATCGAAGGGGACAAGAGGCAAGCTTTTGGAGACTTGGCAAAAAGCCAAAACACTGACACAGCCTCACTTCTATATGATTTTATCTCAGGTTGCCTATCCGGTGAGATAGACATATCGCTAGTCACGGGTAAGGGGAACCGGATAGACAAGATAGACAATCAGATAGGCAGTGACCGGATAGACAAATTAGAGACGGATACTCAAAGACTAGACGAACGAGTAGGCATAATAGCCAAAAAACTAACCGACTGGATAGAAGCTTTTGACGATCGCCTAACCGACTGCGATCGAGAATTATCCGACAAAATCACTAGCCTAGAGCATCGCCTAAATGCCCTCGCTATCCAGTTGGATAGTCAAGAGATAGACAGAATAGACACGGATAGCCAACAGATAGACGATATGAAACCTTTACTAAAGAGAGAAAAGGAATGCTCGATCGCCACTTCCCCCCTTCCCACCGGGGAACCTTCCCTTCCCCCCGATAAATTGGGTAAGGGTGGTAACGGTGACATTTTCCCGGACTCACCACCCTCACCACCGGACGCGATCGAGGACCCAGAAAAAAAGATTGTGGACTTTCCAGATACTTTGATCGCTTCCCCAATCGAAACAGTTGAGTCTGATAGTGAATCAATCTCATCTATTAATGAACCGGACACGGACGCGATCGAAACCGTCCCGGATGACAGTTCCCCAATTGAACCGGGGAAGGGGGAGGGCATGAATCCCAATCAGGCCCATGAGTACCTAATATCTAAGGGGATAGAAGATACCAGCTACTACTATCTGAATAAATGGGCTAAAGCAGGGGTGATTGATACTTCCCCTCAAGGAAAAAACGCGATTAAACACCTAATACTGAGAGGTAAGCTTTACTTCCCCAAAACCGATCAGCCCTAACCCTGACTGACATGACCGATTACAGCCACACCGATTACAAGCCCCGCTATGTCAAGCGATCGCCAAAACCCGGCTATTTCACCCTTAGAGAAATCAGAGCCATGGATGTCCCCGGCTGGCCCGAATCGATCGAAGGCCTCCGAAAAAAAGCCGTCCGGGAACACTGGCCCCGCTCCGGCCGCAGGCCGTCAAAGGGGGGAGCGTATGAGTACCGGGCCGGGTTGCCCGATTAACACAGCTTCACTGGTTGCCAGTAGTCAAAACCCTTGCCATGATTGGGTTTAGGGAAAAGACTAGGTTCTTTTTCGGACCTTTCGATCGCGCCTACCAATGGCGCGGGGTTCAACTAGAGACAGAAAAAAAAATTACATTGTTGTTGGTAGCTTGCAACCGTGAACCACTTCTCAGGGTATTTTAGGGCAAAAATCCGCAATTTTTGCGGTTTTGGTTTTGGGTAGGATTAGGTTTTAGCTAGGCGATCGCCAAAAGCTGATTAAGAAGCTTATCCCGGACTGGAATAGGGATAAATCCCCATAGAGTAGTCCACTGATTGCGATCAAATACCTCTAGGATGTTCCCAAATTCCGATAAGAGTGAGTCCTCACTAACGGCCGCTAAGTAGTCCGCAGCATCATCAAATAAGCCTATCTCGCTCTCAGTAAGGTTTTCAGCTTGGCCACAATTGCTATTAGGGTTACTATAAGTAAATGTGGCCAAAATTTCATCTAAGAACTCCCGGCACCGATTGATCGTAGTCCGTGCCATGCCGGTTACAGTAGAGATCGCACGTTCGGTTATTTTTTCCCCGGTTTCCCATAACTGATTAGCGGCCTCTAGGATTAAACGGTTAGTTCTTTCTTTGGTACTTTCAGCATCCGGGGTTATCTCATGGGCCTTACACTGCTTAATCTGGTTAGGGGGGATAAGGTCACTAAAATCATAATCGGTCAAGAGAACAATCTCGAAGCGACGATCCGGGTGAAGATTAGCCCGCGGCCTCCCTGTCTCTTGTTTCACGATTCTCAAAATTTGATGATGGACATAGCGATCGAAGTCCTCACCATAGGGGTCATTACCCGTGCTAATAGCGTAATCATGCCTTAACGCTTCTAAGTTGGGTGTAGGTAGTCCATCGATGATTAGACGGGTAACACCAGCGATTAAGTTGGTTCCCTGACTATTAACAAAATGTCTTAGGCTTGTCTCATCCCCATCATCCTTACAGTGAGACTGGAATCGGATGACAGCCGTGTTATTGGGGTCGGTTTCCCGATAATGGTCAAGGATGACTTTAGATCGTCGCTTTTGACCTTCCCCCCGATTAATACCCATTCGGCCTAAGTCGATCACTTGCAGAAAATTGATATTTTCTGGAATATCCCCCCCAGTGGTAATCAGATCGATTTTTAGCCCGGTTCGGGCCTCAAGGTTTTCTATTGATTCCGTGGCACTCAAGAAAATGATTTTAGCGGCCTCATTGAGGATTGCTAAGAATCGAGAATCAACAAAAGAAATCGATAAAATACCGTGATTAAGACTTAAATAGCCTTTATTCTGTAAAGCATTAATTAATTCAGGTATCCACTGCTTAAGCGTCTCATTTTCTGCTTTTTCCGCTAGACTGCTATCCTTTTCGCTGAATGCCCGGCGAACTGCGATCGGCATATCAGCTATGCTTTCCCCCATTTCAGAGATTGGATCAAGAAAGCTTAAATCGGGGGTTAATGCTTCTTTCAGACGATTTAAATCTATATCGTTAGGGATTAGCCCTAAAAGCTTCTCTCTTAAGGTTTTGCCGTCAAAACCGTACCGATTAGACTGCTTTTCTGAGAGAAGCTTCTCAATCCCCATTAATAAGGGTCTAAGCAATAAAAACAGATCGGGGTCTTTTTTTGCTAAGGCTGCGATCGAGGCCGTGGTATCTTTCACTAATACCTTAACTATTTTCGTAGTGTTAGCGCTTAGTTCGCTTTCCTCAAAAATTAGGGTCGTATTCCCATAATCGTAGCCATTTTCGGGGTCGGTTGATTTAGGGTTAGGTAATGATGCCGGGTGAGCTATTAATCGCTTAGATTGTAATGCAATCGCACGCTTTTGTAGATAATCATAATCACCCTTACCCGACCGGCATAACTCTAAAAATTGGCAACCCTGACAGATAGTTGATGATTCTATCCCGTGGCTTATATTCTGATTAGCTAAGGCCGCATGGGTAAAGGGTCTAGCACAATTAGCCCGTAAATCTTTCTCTTGATACCTATCGAGTGAATCTTTCCTTTTTCGTGTTCTCAATTCCCCCAATTCGTTACGGTATAAACCAGCGTGACGGCCTTCTAATATTGGCCAATCTTTGAGGGTAGAGGTTGAGACATTTCGAGGGTCATTAGTAATATAAAATAAATCTGTAACTCCCATCATCTCAGGGGTTGCCTTGCCAGCGTCGTAAGATTTACCGCTTCCAGTTGGGGAAGTATCGAGAATATATTTACCCGATGCCCATAGACTTAATCTCTCAGGCCGATCATATATTTTTGCCTCTCGTTTATTTGGTAAGGGTGAGGGTGCGGGTTTTCTATTTTTTTTCCGATCTTTAAAAGCTAATCGTTTTACCTTTTCCCAGAATGATAAATCATTCTTAGCTAACTCAAACAATTGGCTAGGGCTAAGAAATTCGATTGATTCCAGATTCCCTATCTCATCAATATCACCTAATTTCTTATCAAAACCGTGACCCCAATAGGCAACGCTGATCGGTAGAATATCGCTTAATTTTCGATACTGATTAATAACGTTTTCATTGGCTAAACTACCCGCGTCAGGGTAAAGAGTCGCGACCGCGTTAGGGTTGCTTAATCTTTCTTTTATGGACTCGATCGCATTTAGTAATGATTCCTTACTACCCGCAAAATTCCCCCCCGATGCCCCGATAAAGGGTATCCCCAATCTATCGGCCGCTATAGCAGGCTTAATCTCTAACCCTTCGCATAAGCCTATCTGGTCATAGTGGTTTAACTCTTTGGGCCAATAGATAGCGATCGGTAACTCACCATTCTGTAACTTAGGTTCAACCCCCCGCGCACGGGAAGACAGCCATAAGTATTTCCCGTGGTCATTTTCCTTGCTATTGGGGTTATACAAGCGTAAACCGACAAATAACCCGTCCTCGTTGGGAATTGGGACTAAAACCCCCTTAACGGGATTATTTAGCTTGCTACCGTCCCAATTAACCCCCGATAAACCGGGAGAGACTGCCGGGGTTAATTTTTGCCATTGTTCAATTGATCTAAAGTGTCCGATTCTCTCATCGGCCAAATACCGACGGGATTTTAGCAGAATGCGATCGCTATCAGATAGAGTCAATTGATTGAGTATTTTTCTGATTTCTCTATCCCGTTCGGTAGGGGATAGCGAGCGAGCGTGTCTTTCTCGCTCTAATTGCTTTTGGCGCTCTCGCTGTTCTCGATACTCCCGGCGCTTCTCATCATTCCAGTTTTCAGCATCGGGCTTAAATGCCCACATATGAAAGCCGTTGCTGTCTATCCCCCGATGGATGTAATCGGGGGGATTAGCATCCATATCCCGGCAGTGAATCAAATTAGTTAACAGCGATTGCCGGCAGTCGCGTCTAGCACCGTTACAGATTGGGCATGATTTTTTTAGGGGCTGAAAACTCTTACTCATGGCGGCCTCCCTTGTCGTTCTGAGAGGCATTGCCGTGGCGATCGATAATCTCTGAGATGAGAGTCCGTAGGCAGTCCGATATATGATACAATGGTTTATCATTGAGTGGAATCAATGATAAATTTGTACTGGTAGTAAAAAAAGTTGACGAAACTTCGCTAAAGTCTGTTAATTTGTTAGGTATCATTTTTTTGAGTAATCCCCGTGACACTATATACAGTGTCCCGGGTTGTTTTTTTGAATGTTAGGAGAATTACTCAGATCGCGTTAAAAGTGAATCACGCGGTCACATCGGTTTTTTGTCTCTAGCGTAAAACGATTGTACCAGAAAAAAAATCACTGACAACTGATAACCGATAACTGATAACTGACACTTGAAAACCGAAACAATTGCGGTTTTGATTAATCTCTAATAACTGATAACCGATAACTGAAATTACTCGCTAAACTCGTTGTTAAACAAATCTTTTAGCACTTCATTCGCTCGATTTTGAAACCTTTTGGCTTTTTCCTCAGTGCTAAACTTAGCCACGGGTAAGGCTAAAAAGCCTAAAAAACCTTGTTTATACTGCCATTCGATATCGTAAAATCGATCGCCATTTTCATTCTGGTAATAATGGCGCGTATCGCTCAAAATTGCGGCTATTTCGTGTTTTTCCATCTTTTTACTCTCCTAATAAGGGGGAATTTAATCCCCCTTGATTTACTGATTACAAGCTAAATTTTTTCTGGGCCGAGATAAACAGGGTGGTAGCGATCGCTCGTTTATCTTCCCCTTCTACTCCGATGGTTACGTCAACCTGATCGAGACAAAATTTATAAAGTTTAGCCATTTCAGTCACATAGTTGGCAATCTCACGCTTTTGGCTATTAGATAAGCTAGATTGCTCACTCTCGTTAGGTTTCTCGATTTTATGATCGTAGTTGTGTACTGGTCTGACGGGTACGGGTTCAACGGGTAAAGGCTGTCCTAAATTGACTAAATTGGGATCCTCCACTAAGGAATATTTTCCTTTATTGTCAAGAGTTAAGGTTAAGCGTGCGTTTTTAATAACGTGCTTTTGGCTGTAATCATCATCCCCACCGCGCCACACGGTCACTTTTTCCCCGGTATCGCGTCTTACAGCGTCTATAACGGTTCTCTCACCGTATTTAGTGTTTACGCGCCGGGCGCGGTCGGTTGCCATTGCCTCAATTAACTTCATGATGTATCATCATCCTTGTAATAAGTTTACGAGAGAAAAGCGATCGCACTAAGTGGTATTGGGCGCGTTCGCTTTTCTCTATATCTGTATAATAATCTATTAGTAGATACTTGTCAAGAGATTAATCTTAAGTTACTATAAGAATATATTGATAGTAGATACTTGAGTAATAACTAATGACTATATCAAAGATGAAGATCAGCGTTACCCGTGTTTATGAAGTTGAGGGATTAGGCGATCGCATTCGCCGGGAAAGAAAAGCCTCACCCAAAACCATTACTCAATTAGCTGCTGAGGCCGGGATAAGTGTAGCTTACTGGAATCGGATCGAGACTGAGAAGCTTGTAAGCTTACCGATTGAAACCCTTAGAGCCATTGAGAAAGTGCTAGAGGTATCGTTAGGCGTGTCCATAGATTGACATATATAGGTATCCCTACCCGTGAACCCCACGGGTTTTTAAGCGTCCGTGACTTGGTAATAGTAAAGCTTTACCAATCAATGAAATGCGATCGCAACGGCCAAGCTAAAATCCTGACAGATAGCGAGATTACCGCTATATTTAGCCTTTTTTCCGAGAGGGATAGGGCTGTGTTTGCTATCTGTCTTTATTGTGGCTGTAGGATTAGTGAGGCCTTGTCGATTAGAGCGGGGGATATAGCCAATGGCGTGATCACTCTCAGGAAAAATTCGACTAAAGGAAAAAGGGGAACGCGATCGCTTCCCATATCCCCTAGACTTGAAATAATTCTCAATGATTACATCGACTCGATCGCATCTCCGAACGAGTTTCTTTTTCCCGGTCGGTTCAAAACAAAACCATTGACGACGGCTTATGCTGACTTAGTTCTTAGGCAAGCTTGCGATCGATTGGGATTAAAAGGAATTTCTACCCATTCATTCCGGCGAACGGCTTTAACCAGAATGCACTTAGCGGGGGTTCCACTAAGAACGATTCAAAGAATATCAGGGCATTCATC
>Ga0315904_10004380_pt1 | contig 20204 bp, 12 predicted proteins | sample LakEriMetagenome_6_FD_203529 | JGI IMG/M metagenome (GOLD analysis project Ga0315904, IMG submission 203529) | Freshwater fungal communities from buoy surface, Lake Erie, Ohio, United States - Buoy 12 MA120 | ecosystem: Environmental > Aquatic > Freshwater > Lake | place: USA: Lake Erie, Ohio...
TCGTGCGGTTGTTCACGACCGCGGTAGTTGTCGAATCCAGGTTCCATCCGGTGTCGGTCGTTCCGTTGATGTCGATCAGGTCGAGGTTGTTGCCCGGGTTCCAGACGTTCCAATAGTTTCCATTCACGGTTCCGGACGTATCGGGGCCGGAACCGAAATCCACATAGACAGTTGCTGCATGGATGGAAGCCGCTGCGAACAACAGCGGAATGGCGGTCAAGGTTTTTAGTTTCATGATTTGGGTTGAGATGTTCGGTGGAAAAAGTGGAGACTTGTGGAAACGGGGCAACAAAGTCGTGAATTTACGTAAATTCCCCTGTGGAGAGCGGGGTGGCAGGGACGGGCAAATCCAAAAGCCTGTCCCTGCCGGATTCCGCCCTTCTCCCAGGGCGGAAAATCAGGGACTGGTGATGGCGAGGCGCAGGAAGCGTTTGGGGTCGCCGCCGGGCAGGGTGAATTCGCGGCGCTGGGTGCCGACAGGGATGCCGGATTGGTCGAGTGCCAGCTCGCCGTTGGGGTTGACGGCCAGATCGGACCAATTGACGAGGTCGGTGCTGGTCCTGCCGACCACGGTGAGGTTTGGATCGTTGGTGCGGATCACCGCGGTGAGGACCAGGTCATTGCCGACCGTGGCGGAGGTCGGAACCTGGACCGTGGCTGCCGGACCGGTGCCGCCGTAGGCGTATTTTTCAAGTGGAGACAATCCATCGTCGCCGGGCGTCGTGGGATTGGCGGGGAGCGTCACGTTGACCGTTCTGGACGCGGTGGCGTTGTTGCCTGCGGCATCGGTGGCGGAGTAGGTGATTTGATAGGAGCCAAGCAGGGAGGTATCGACCGATCCCGAAGACGAGACGGAAACCGGGCCATCGATGTCGTCGGTGGCGGTCGCGCCTGCGTCGGTGTAGCTGTCGCCCCAGGTGACGGTGGCCGGGTTGGCACCGGTGACGGTGATGACGGGAGGTGTGGTGTCGGAGACTTCGATGGCGAGCGCGTTGAGATGTCCGGAGCCGCCGCTGGCACCGGTGAATTCCACGTAGAGTGCCCCGCTCGCATTGGGTGTGAGGTTGCGGAGGATTGCCACCGCGCTGCGGTTGTGGCTGCCGCCGTCGCGAACCCGCAGGCTGGCCTGGGCGATCTGGTTGGTCCGCAGGCTGTCGTCATAGACCGAATAGATGGTGGTGCTGTCCCCCTCTTTCCTCGAACCGAAAAAGTAGAAGTTGAATTTCTTGGTGGGGTTCAAGCCCGCGATTTCGAATGCCACATCGGTGCCTACAGCAAAGTCGAGGACCGCCTCCTTCGCTCCGAGACGGCCGAGCACAGCGGCGTCTATGTCGGTGGCGGCAATCTCGGTGGTGGTGACAGGATCCGAGGTCTCGCCGGCAGGGCCGTTGAAACTGTCTGTGCCGACGGAGGTGGAGAAGCCGAAATCGACCGTGGTAGGGCTGTTGGCGGTGTTGACGAGATCCGGCCAATATGAGCCCGGGGCCACGCTGTTCCAGTAATTGCCATTCGCATCCGGGCTTGGTGTGGTGACACCACGGTAGAAGGCCGGGCTTAAGTTGCCGATGTCGATGAGCACGGCGTCGGCCCTGATTTCCACCGGGCTGTCCTCAATGCTCATGGAGTTGAGAATGCCTAAGTCAACGCCGGTGCCGCCGAATTCCACATACAGGACACCGACCGTGGATGGAACCAGACCGCTCAATACCACCACTTTGTCCTGATTGTGCAGCCAGGCGGAGGTAGTGGAGCGAACATTGAGGTTGGCGGTGGCAAGCTGGTTGCTGAAGCCGGCGTCATCATACACGGTGTAGAAGGTGGTTGCGTCGGTGGTGAACTTGGCGGAGCCGAAGAACGTGATCTTGTAACGGCGCAGCGGATCGAGCCCCTGGATTTGGAAGCGGCCCTTGGTCGAGGAGACATAATCGAAGGCCGCCTCCTTGAGGCCGAGGTCACCGAGGGCGGCCGAGTTGATGGCGACTGCGTCGATTTGCGGCTGGTCAATCGGGGCCGCGGTTACACCGGCCGGGCCATTGTAGCTGTCCGTGGCCACAGGATCTCCGCTGGGATCGAATCCGAGATCAATGGTGGTGGCGGCTCCGGTGGTGCTCACCATGTTGGCAGTGTAGGCTCCCGGATCAATGCTGTTCCAGTATTTCCCGTTGGTGTCCGGGCTGGGCGTGGTGGCGCCGCGGAAGGTGGAGTTGTTTCCGAAGTCGATGAGCACCTTGGACCCGGCGCGGGCGATGGGCGCGGCAGCCAGTGCCGCGATGACAACGGGCAGCATTTTGAATGTTAGCGGAGTTTTCATTGGAGTTCGATGGGTTGGTGGTGGATACGGGGATGGGATAACGGCCTCGGGTGCCGTCATTCGAGATTGGTGGGATTGGAAAGCAGGCTGTGGAGTTTGACGCCCTGGGCCTTGGGAATGATTTCGGCATGGCCGTCGATGAAAATGCCCAGTGCGGATTCGCCGTCGGCGCCATAGGCATAATGGAGGTTCGCCCAGTAGGTGTCGGCCGGGTCCTTCGATGAATCGAGGTGATAGAAAGTGCCGAAACGCTTGTCGCCCTGGAAGAGGGTGCCTGCCATGATGTAGGGTTCCTTCCTGCCGATGATCTGTGGACTGGTCGAATGGCGGGTGCCTCCGCCCCAGGCGGCGGGCATGAAGAAACGGTTGATGCTGTAGCTGCCGCGGCCTTCGGGGTGCTGGTCCTGGCCGTGTTGGGCGACCATCATCGGGCACCACATCACCGAGGCGTAGCCGGACTGCTGCATGGCGCTCATGACTTCCGGCGGCGAGCCATCAAACGCGCCATTTGCTTTTTCCCAGATCTTGCGACGCCAGGTGGGCGAGGCGATCTCATCCTGATAGACGGAGATGGGATACATGCCGTTGTTTTCCTGGACGTAGCCCGACATCAGCGCGTGGATCTGGCGCAGGTTGTTCATGGACGCGGTGGTTTGGGCGCTGCGGCGGACCCGGGGCACGACCATGAACACGGCGGTGGCGAGTATCGCGATGATGACGATGACGATGAGCACCTCCATCAGGGTGAAGCCCCTTGTGCCGGGCGGGCGTGTGTTTGGGATGCTGTTCATGGAAGCGTGCGTTTCAGGATTGGGGCGTGGCGGGTGAAACGCGGTCGAGTTCGGCGCGCGCCGCAGACGCATCTCCCTGGTGAATCATGCGGGCGATGCCATCAGCCACCGTTGCGGAGGATGGATTCTTGCGGCGGAAATCAAGCAGGCGCGCGGGCAGGCGCAGGTCATCCTTCGAGAAAGGAAACGAGGATCCGAGTTCCTTGCGGCGCTCATCCTGAATCACTTCGAGAAACGTGTAGCCGAACTCATGGGTAGGTTCGATCATCGTGCCCTCGCCGTAGTCGTTCCATGTGATGAATTGCACGTTTTCCCACGGGCCCTTCATGCAGACGCGCAGGGATTCGCCCATGGTCGCGCCGCCGCGGTGGTCGAGGACCGGGTGCGGTTTCTGATAGACATCGCGGAAACCCGGATAGGCGGAAACCATCAGTTTGGCGGGATCCGTGGACGCGTGATCATATTCCATCTGAAGCCGCTGGCCGATCGCGGTCTCGTCCGGCGAGCCGTCCCAGACGCTCTGGTTGACCCACATGAAGCCGCCGTCCGCGCCGGCGCTTTTCCACAGGTGATGGAGGCCGAAGAACATCGGGCGGTCCGGCACCGAACCGAACGCAGCCGACCACACGGACGCATCCTTGATATGCATGGGACCGAAGTTGAGCATCAGCGGCCGCCCGCCGATGCGGTGGTAGTGAGGGTGGCGGAACCACTCCTTGTCCATCCATTGCAAGGTCTCGGTGAGATGGCCGCGCACTTGGTCGGGCTTGAGCAGTTTCAACTGTTCCATGTAGGCCGCCGAACGGTCCTCATAGCAGACGGAGAAGGTCATCGCATTGCGCCCGGCGGCATCGAACATCGCGCGGGCGGCCTGATGGATGTCCGGATAGTCGGCGGCTTTGCCGATGCCATACCAATCGACAACCACACCGTCGATGCCTGCGATCTTCATCTGCAGGAGCTGGCATTCGAGAACCTTCGGGTCGGTGGAGTCATAAAGCCCGATGAGCGGATGGTAGTGGGACCAGATGTCGGGCTTGTTGTCCGCATTCAAGCGGTCCGGCTGGTGCTGCTTCTCATGGCCGGTCCAGTGGCTGCCCCAGCGCCCGCGCACTTCCGGGGTTTCGTACCAGGGCATGTAGTGCATCAGCCAGGTTTTTCCAGACGCGCGCTTCCAAGCCGTGGTTTTCGGCGCTTCCTCCACACGCCTGCAGGCGGGTGCCAGCAGGACACAGGCGGCAAGCGTCAACATGAGTCGGAGCGACATGGCGGGGAACAAGGGTTTTCGGGACCATCCGCTACGGTGGTTTCACCTTCGCGCCGGTTTCGATGACACACCATGTTCCAAGCCTTCAAGATCAGGCAACGGTTCGGCAACTTTACCTAAATCTTCGCCGCCGGCTTCCGGACTTTGCGGGTGGTGTTTCCGGGTTTCCATTCGCCTTCGACCTCGATTCGCATCGGGTGCAGCGGGATGCCGCGGTGTTTGCGCTGCATGGAAACGACGAGCATATCCACGGCGGCAGCACCGACGAGATGGGAGTTCTGGTCGATGCCGGAGATGCGTTTGGCGCCGTCGGGTTCGCCGTCAAGGTCGAGGCTCGCATATCCGATGTCGCGCGGCATGCTGAGGCCGAGATGCTCGATGAAGCGCAGGCCGAAGCGGTTGACACTGACGAGCGCGTCCGGTTGGTGGCGCTTGAACCAGCGCTCGAATTCCTTCGGGGCGAAGTCATGGAGAATGAGCGGGGGCGGTTGCCCGGGCTGGCCTGAAGCGAGCTGAAACTGCATGTATGCAGCGGTCCAACGGCCGTTGACGCGGCAGTTGAGCGCATCCTCGATTACCAAGCCGATCCGCTGGTAACCGAGTTTGGCGAGTTCACCCATTGTCGTGAGCATGGCGGTGTACTGATCGTGCAACGAGCGGTCGAGGTCCGGGGTGACGATGGTTTCACTGATGGCAACCGAAGAGAAGCGTTCGAAATCAAATCGCACTACGCGTGATGACTGGCCGGAGATGCCATATTGCAGCGGGCGCAGGATCACGCCGTCAATGCCGCGGCTCCAGAGGATCGAGGAAACCCGCGAGGCACTCATGCCGCCATCGCCAATGTGGAACTCTTCCACGCGGTAGCCATAAATGCGCGCGCGGTCGATCACACCGTCGATGTATTTGCGTTCGGTGATCGAGGTGGCCGTCGCCGGCGCGGGTCCGGCGGTGAGCAGGCCGATGCAGGCCTTGGTTTCCACGGGGCGGCTGGCGCGGATGCGGGCCATGAGGTTGGAAACCTCTGGATCGGGTTCGTAGCCGAGAGTGCGGGCGATTTCGAGCACCTTGGCGCGGTTCTCGGCGGAGACGCCCGGTTTGTCGCGCAGGGCGAGCGACACGGCCATGCGGGTCAGGCCCGTGTGTTCCGCAATCTGCTTCAATGTGACACGATGAAAGCTGGCCAAGGCGGGAAATATTGGGTTGCTACATGCATTTAGGGAAAGCCGGAGGCGGCTTGTCGATAGCGGATTGCGGATTATCGCCGGGCGCATTTCCCCACTTCGGCTTCCGGACCTTCATTGCGGCTTGGACCGGGACCGGAAACGGGTTAGCGGACAGCGAAGACGGACATGCTCCGCGCCAGAACCATTTTTGCCTTTTCAAACCCTGGGGCATCGCCTAACCCTGCCGCCCGCTGATTCAAAACGGTGGTCGTAGCTCAGTTGGTAGAGCCCCGGATTGTGATTCCGGTTGTCGCGGGTTCGAGTCCCGTCGATCACCCCATCTTTCCCATCGGGGGGGCGTGAGAAACCCGGACGGGGAGGGAGGAAACCAAGCCACTCGACCGATGCAGCCGCTGGAAAGCAGGATACACTACAAGTTTCGCAACTCACTGCTGTTGGCGGAGGCGCTGACCCATCCGAGTCTCGCCTACGAGTCGCAGAAACCCCACTTCGACAACCAGCGCCTTGAGTTCCTCGGAGACGCCGTGCTGCAACTCATCGTGACCCAGGAATTGTTCCGCAGGTTTCCGGACTTTCCCGAAGGCCGCCTCACCAAGCTGCGCTCGCGCGTCGTCTCGCGCCGCGCGCTCGCGCGTTTCGCCATGGCCATCCACCTCGGCGACTACGTGCTGTTAGGCAAGGGCGAGGAAGCCACCGGCGGCCGTCGGCGGCTCTCGACGCTGGCCGACGCTTTTGAAGCGCTCATCGGCGCGGTCTATCTCGACTCCGGACAGGAAAAGGCGCGCGACCTCGTGCTGCGGCTCTTCGAATCCGAACTCGGCAGCATGATCACCAGCCCGGAAGAGCGCAATCCGAAGGGCGAGTTGCAGGAATGCCTCCAGGCCATCCATCCACAGGCACCCGTCTATCGCATCATCGGCGAGAGCGGCCCCGACCACCGGCGCGTCTTCCAGGCAGAGGTCGCGTGGCGCGAGCGCGTGCTGGCCACCGGCAAGGGCAAGAGCAAGAAGGAAGCCGAAGCCCGCGCCGCCGCCGAAGCCATGCGCGTGAGGGTGTGGGAGGGATGTTGAATGAAGCGCGGACTTTCCCGGGTGCCGCAGCTTCAGTGAAGGTGGAAGTCCGCGTGGAAGCCCAAGCTGCAATCTCAATACACCGGAATTCCTGACAATACATCCATTCACTCACGCAGACGCGGAACCTCCACACCCGCATGAAAAACAAAAAGCTGCTTATGAAGTCGGCTGCGGTCGTTGCGATGTTTGGCATCTATCCGCTCTTTGTTTTCATCCACACTTGGATCCATGTATTCCGTTCGGATCTGCAAGGCGGACGGAATGGCCCGCTTGATGCCTACCGGCACGCTCTTGCGAGCGCGGTTGTGTCATTTACTTTTAATGAACAGGCAGTGGTCTTCGTGTCCCGTCTGATGGAGTCGGGAAACAAGCAATCGTCCCGGATGGACTGGCACAACAACCTGATAGGGGCAAGAATCGGAGCCGCCGCCACTTCATTTCATGATCTGGAACCAGCCGTGCGCCAGTCTGTTTCAAACGGAACCGTCCATTCCGGAGACGCGGATCGAATCACATGGTTGCCTGAAAGGAAATGGCGTGATGACCGGATATGGTGACATGCTGTGGAAGCATGATACCGGCTGGACGCGCCGACATTCCGCCAGGACCGCAAGTCTTCGACCCGCATGACGCTGTTTGAGAAAGAAAAACCCTCCGCCCCCAGCTTGCACGCTCCATCGTCCGGCGGGTTTGAAACCCGCGCTCCCGGCCCATTCCCTCCTGTTGACGCGCGCGCCGCCGCAATGCACGCTACGGCCATGCAGGACGCACCACAGGTAGGCATCATCATGGGCAGCGTGTCGGATTGGCCGACGATGGAACACGCGGCGCACACGCTGCGCGACTTCGGAGTGAAGTGGGAGGCGGAGGTCGTCAGCGCCCACCGCACACCGGACAAACTTTACTCCTACGCGTCGGAAGCCCGCGGGCGCGGCCTGAAGTGCATCATCGCCGGAGCCGGCGGCGCAGCCCACCTGCCGGGCATGACCGCCGCCATTTCCGACCTGCCGGTACTCGGCGTGCCTGTGGAATCCAAGTCGCTCAAGGGCGTGGATTCGCTGCTCTCGATCGTGCAGATGCCGGCCGGCATTCCCACCGCCACCTTCGCCATCGGCAAGGCTGGCGCGGTGAACGCGGCGCTCTTCGCCGTGGCCATTCTTGCCAACGATTCGCCCGACATGGCCGCGAAACTCGCCGCCTTCCGCGAGGAACAAACCAAGGCCGTCAAAGCCGCGCAAATCCCCCGGATGGACTAATTCCATGGCGCAGTCACCCGTTAGAATCCACCCGCCGCACTGCATGCTCGGCGTCATCGGCGGCGGCCAGCTTGGCCGCATGCTTGCCATGGCGGCGCGACGCATGAACGTACGAACCGCCGTCTGGACCGGCGGGCTTGAAGCCCCGGCGGTGGAAATCGCCGATGAGGTGATCGACCTTCCCTTCGACGATCCGCAGGCGCTGGAACACTTCTGCGAGGTCTCGACTGTCGCCACCGTGGAGTTTGAGAACATCCCGCACGCCACGCTGCAAGCGGTGGCCTCGCGCATGCCGCTGCATCCCTCTCCGCAGGCCATCGCCACCTGCCAGAACCGCGAGAGCGAAAAGAATTTCCTGCGCGCCAACGACATTCCCTGCACGGATTTCCACGTCGTGACGAATGCCGCCGAACTCGCGGATGCCATGCGCGAACTCGCCGGTCCCGGCGTGCTCAAAACCGCCTCCTTCGGCTACGACGGCGGCGGCCAGATCAAACTCAAGGGCGATGAAAACCCGGAGGATGTCTGGCAGGCCTTCAACTCGCCGCGCGGTGTGCTGGAGGCATGGGTGAACTTTGAAATGGAACTCTCCGTGATGATCGCGCGCGCCGCGGATGGCGGCATGGTCACTTATGATCCAGCGGAAAACCAGCACCGCGCCCATATCCTCGATCTCTCGATCGTTCCCGCGCGCGTGCCCGCCGCCGTCGCGGAGGAAGCCGCCGCCATCGCCCGCAAGGTGGCAGCCGCGCTCGACTACCAAGGCATCATGGGTGTGGAGTTTTTCCTGAAACCCGGCGGCGCGCTGCTGGTAAACGAGATCGCCCCGCGTCCGCACAACTCCGGCCACCACACGCTCGACGCCTGCGCCACCTCGCAGTTCGAACAGCAGCTCCGCATGGTGCTCGGCCTGCCCGCAGGCTCCACCCGCCTGCTCTCGCCGGTGGCCATGCTCAATCTGTTAGGCGACATGTGGCCGGAGGAAACCACGCCGCCCGACTGGCTGCCGCTGTTTGCCGACGGCGAGGCTTTTCTCCACCTCTACGGCAAGCGCCACGCCAGCCTGCGCCGCAAGATGGGCCACGCCAATTTCCTCGGCAACACCGCCGATGAGGCGCTGAACCGCGCGCTCGCCCTCAAAAACCAGTGGCTCGAACAGGCGGCCGGGCGTCGGAAACCCGCCGGCCATGCGTGAGTTGTTAGAGGCCGCCGTCGCGCGCCGCGCCTCCCTCGTCACGGAGGAAACGAACGCCGTGCGCCTGATTGACGGCGCGGGCGACGGCCTGCCCGGGCTGATCCTCGAATCCTTCGCCGGGCGCTGGTTGTTATCCACCACCGGCGACACGATCCCGCCCGCCGTGGGCGAGTGGCTGCGCGACCTCGGTGTTTCGTGTTATTGGAAACGCCTCGATCAGCATCAGAAGGAATCGCCCGCGCATCTGGCAGGACCCGAAACCACCGCTCCATTCCTCATCCGGGAAAACGGAATCTGTTATGAGATCTCGTTCCAGTCCGGATACTCGCAGGGCATCTTCCTCGACCAGCGCGACAACCGCGCCGATGTCCGCCGCCGGATGCGGCCGGGCATGAAACTGCTCAACACCTTCGCCTACACCGGAGCCTTCTCGGTGGCCGCCGCCATGGCCGGCGCGGAAACCACCACTCTCGATCTCTCGCAAACGTATCTCGATTGGGCGAAACGCAACTTATGCCATAACTCGATCGACCCCGCCGCGCACCACTTCTGCAAGGGCGACACATTCCACTGGCTGCGCCGATTCGCCAAACAAGGGCGCCTGTTCGACGGCATCGTGCTCGATCCGCCGACCTTCTCGCGCGATGAGAAAGGGAAAATCTTCCGTGTCGAAAACGACTTCGGCGAGCTTGCAGCGCTCGCCGCACAGGTGCTCGCGCCCGGCGGATGGATGCTCTGCTGCACCAACTTCCGCGGCATCACACCCGCCGGATTCGAACGGCAAATCCGCGGCAATCCGCCTCGTCCGCTGACGCCACGCAACGCGCCGATGCCCGAAGATTTCACCGACCGCGCCTATTTGAAATCCCTGTGGCTTGAGTGACAGCGGCCTGCGACCGCCGCCTTTCGCACTCGACTCGGAACGCGAACGAGGCAAGGTCGCGCCATGAATCGCAGAACATGTTTATTGGGGCTTTGCTGTTTGGTGCTGTCCGGCTGCGGCGCGGCGGTGGGAGCTGGCAACGGCGGAGTGGACAATCTGGCCACGACCCGCGTCCGCACGGATTCGCCCGATGCGATCCGCCGGGCGGTGATCGATGTTTTCAAGGCGGATGAATTCACCGTGCTCTCGCAGACTTCGGATTCGGTCACCTTCAGCAAACGCGGCGGCCGCACCGCGGAGATCGCATGGACCACCATCGGCAACCCAAACCCGGTAATGATCCGGCCGACGGTGCGCTGGCGGCAAACAGGGCCTTCGCAATTCACCGTGAACTGCCGCGTCGAGATCGTGCAACAGAGCACCGTCCGCGGTGAAATCATCCGCCAACCGATGATGATGGGTTCATCCGCCTACAACAGGATGTTGCGCCAGGTGAGGCGGCAGGTGGAAGCCGGGCGCTGAAGAGCCGGGTTGCGATCATGGGGAGCTTTTCCTTGCCCGCGTCGAAGCGGACAGCCAGCCTCCGCGCGTGTCGGACGAGCTCGAAAAAGATCCCATGGATGAGCTGATGCGGGCGCTGGAGGCGGCCGATGGCTCCGCCTTGCTCGCCGCCGCCGAGGACATCCACTATGCCGACCTCGCCGCCCTTTACGAAAACCTCGACGACGACAAGCGCGACCTGCTGCTCAAGACGATCGGCCCGGAACTCGCCACCGATGTCGTCGCCGAGCTGCCCGACACCCTCATTGAGGACGCGCTCAACCATTTCAAGCCCGCGCAGCTCCGCGTTTTGTTGGGAAACCTCTCCGACGACGACCGCGTCGATGTTTTCCAGGTCGTGAGCGAGGAGGCGCAGGTGCGCTTTTTCAGTCTGCTGGGTCCGCGCGACAAGGAACTGACGCGCAACCTGCTCAAATACGACGAGGACACCGCCGGCGGACGGATGACCACGCGCATCGGCCGCATCACCGCCGACATGACCGTGAAACAGGCGCTCACCGCGCTGCGCCGCGACCGCGAGGACGCCGAGTCGCTGGCGCGCATTTTCGTCGTCGATGAACAAGGCCGCCTCGCCGGCAGGATCCGCCTCCGCGACCTCGCCTTCAGCACTTGGGACACTCCCGTCCGCGACATCATGGAGGAGGCGGACGAATACGTGCTCGCCAGTTCGGACCAGGAAGAAGCCGCGCGCATGCTTTCCAAATACGACCTCGTCGTGCTGCCCGTCGTGGACGAGTTCCACCATCTGTTAGGCGTGCTCACTTATGACGACGCGTTGGAAATTCTCCAGGAAGAGTCCACCGAGGACATCGAAAAACTGGCGGCCATCAGTGGTGATCAATCCGATGTGTCGTATCTCAATACCAGCGTCGCGCTGCAATACCAGCGCCGCGTGATGTGGTTGGTCGGGCTGGCATTTGTTTCCATCGTGTCGGGTTATGTGATGTTTCGTTTCAGCGAAACTTTGGAGAAAGCCTTCGTGCTCTCGCTCTTCCTGCCGATGGTGGTGGCGGCGGGCGGAAACTCCGGCGGCCAGGCGGCAACCATGGTCATCCGGGCGATGGCACTGGGGGAAATCGACACCGGCAACGCGCTGCGCATCGCATGGAAGGAGGCGCGCACCGGACTGTTTCTCGGCTTGTCGCTGGGCGTCGCGATCGCCGCATTCATCACGCTCATCCTGCCGCGGCTGCAACAGGGCACCGGCGCGGATTTCAGTTTCATGCATCTCGCCGCCGCCGTGGCCACGGCGATCACCGTGCAAGTGCTTTCCGCCACGGTGCTCGGCGCTCTGCTGCCGCTCGGCGCGCGCGCCATCAAGCTGGATCCGGCGGTGGTTTCATCGCCCTCGCTCGCATCCGCCGTGGATGTCTCGGGCATGCTGATCTATTTCTCGACGGCTGGCGCGATCCTGCATCTGCACTAGACCGCCGTCCGAAGCATGCGGGGACTGGCGAAGCAGTTTGATGTTTCATCCGTTAACTTGAACGGCGCCAGTAGAATCAGATCAAATCAAGTAAATGGAGCCATTACACGGGTTAACACGCTTTCGATTTTCAATCCAATGCAGCCAGCGCTCCGGCCGGCACTCCGCGCAGTTCGAGTACTTTCATGATCGTGTCCTCGATCAGATTGTTAGGACATGAAGCACCTGCGGTGATGCCGATGGTGACGGGCCGCAGCGGGTCCAGCCATGCGGCGCCGGGCGAGATGATTTCCTCTTTGCGATGAAGATCGTAGTGAGAGATTTCCTCCAGCGAGCGGATGCATGAGGCGCCGCGGATGAAAAACGTGGGCACTTCCGGTTCGGCGATCTCGACGAGATGGGCGGTGTTGGAACTGTTGTATCCGCCGACGACGAGCAGCACGTCCATGGGTTTCTTGAGCATGTCGAACAAGGCGTCCTGGCGTTCCTGGGTGGCTCCGCAAATGGTGTCGAAGAAATGAAACGCGGCGGTGTTCCCATCGCGGTCGAGCACGGCTTGTTTGATGCGGTTCTGGATTTCCTCGGTCTCGCTCTTGAGCATGGTCGTCTGGTTGGCGACGCCGACGGTTTTGAGATGCAGGTCGGGATCGAAACCCGGCGAACAACTGCCTTCGAAGCGTGCGAGAAATGCCGCACGGTCACCGCCGTCACGAATGTAATCGCAAACGAAATCCACATCCGCGAGTGTGAGCACGATCAGATAGCGGCCGTTGCCGTCCTCGCCGAGCGCGCGCGAGGCGGTGGCGCGTGTCTCCTCATGCTGGGCCTTGCCGTGGATGATGGAGGTGACGCCGTCCTTGGCGTAGCCGCGCACGCGACGCCAGACTTTCATGACGTCGCCGCAGGTGGTGTCCACCACGTAACATCCCTTTTCCTCGACCTTTTGCATGAAGCCGGTGGGCGCGCCGAACGCCGGGACAATCACCACGTCGTCAGCGGTTAGATCGTCGTATTCGCCGCCGAGATCCTGCCATGGCAGGGAAACGATTCCCATTTCCCGCAGATGGCGGTTCACATCCGGGTTGTGGATGATTTCACCGATGAGGAAAATCCGCTGGTCGGGAAAAACGCGGCGCGAGGCGTAGGCCAGATCGATGGCGCGTTCGACGCCGTAGCAGAAGCCGAATTGTTCGGCGAGCAACAGGGTCGTGTTGCCAAGAGTGGCGCGCCCTCCGCGGTCGCGCAGTTTTTCAACGACCGACGAGTGGAAATGCACCGCCACTTCGGCGGAAACGAGTTCCATCACATCCGGCCGGCGGACGTTGACCCTGGGACGCTTGGCTTCGGCGGAAACATCGCTCATCGGAGGGGGTATAGCCCCGAATCCGCCGCCGACCAACAGATTTCCGCCACTTCATAAAAGCCAGGCACTTGTAAACCCGGAGCTTCGGTGCGACATAACCCATGAAGATACCCCGGCAATGCCCCTTGCCGGACGGTTTCCCACAACCCTCCCAAGAAACCCCGTGATGCTCCGTTTATTCTGCGCCCTGATACTGACCGTCGCGCCGGCCGCCGGCGAGGCGATGCTCCAGTATTTCAACACGTCGTGGCGCGAGATCGAGAGCAAGATGCCCGAGTTGGCCGAGGCCGGGTATGAGTCGCTCTGGCTGCCGCCGCCCACCAAGGGCAGCGGCGGGCTTTCCGTGGGCTATGACTTGTGGGACCGCTTCGACCTCGGCTCGAAGGACCAGCGCGGATCGGTCGGCACCCGTTACGGCACGGAGGCGGACCTGCTCAGCATGATGCGCGCGGCCCACCGTTTCGGCATCCGCGTGTATTTCGACAATATCATGAACCATAACGCGTTCGATATTCCGGGCTACAACGAGTCCACGCCCATCGACGTGTATCCGGGTTTCGTGCCGGAGGATTTCCACCTGCGCGTGACCGAGGAGGGATTCTATCGGAAATGGGACAACACCCGCAGTTGGGGCGATGCATGGCAGGTGCAGAACCTCGGCCTGTCCGACCTCATCGACATCTCCACCGAGCCGGGCGACTGGAACAACAACTTCGGCCGCAGCGAGGGCGACCGCATCCGCAAGATCCGTTTCCTCCGCCATCCCAACAACCCGGAGTATTACTGTTACAAACCGTCAGCCTCCGGCCAGAAACACTCTAACAACGAAGGCACCTATGTCGGCTTCGGCCCCGGCAACGGACTGACGCCGGGTTTCCTCGCGGCCAACGCGGACTACTACTCGGAACTCGTCGAGGACATGCTGCACCGCGCCGTGCGCTGGAAAATGGACCGCACCGGCGCGGACGGGCTGCGGCTCGACGCCGTGAAACACACGCCGGAGGATTTCTTCGGAGCATCGGGTGCCGGCGCTGACCAGAGCAACTACGGCTACACCGGCCAGGCGCAGGCGCAGTTCAACCTGACACGCGGGTTTTCCGATTGGAGCAACCACCGCGACACCGTGTTCGACACCGAGAAGTCGCGCGACGACGCGATGCTGTTCGGCGAGCACCTCGGCCAGCCGCCCGGTTACGGAGGCTACATCTCGCGCGGCATGCGGCTGGTGGACAACGACCTCCGCAGCAATCTCAACAACCTGTTAGGGAACCCCTATTCCGGCATCCAGGGATATGGCGAACCGGGTTCCGGCGGCTTCGATCCCGCCGTATCCGTGATGCACGCGCAAAGCCATGACAGCGACTACGCCGCGCGCCGCGAACTCCAGCACGCGCTCTACTTCACCCGCGCCGGCCTGCCGCTGGTTTATACCGACGGCAACTATCAGGCGGAAACCCTCAGCCAGTCCGGCGGCGCTTTCCCGCGGCATGCAAACACGTCCTTCCTCGGCCAGTTCGGCGACAACCGACTGCCCAACCTGATGCAGCTCCATCAGAATTTCGCACGAGGCTCGCAGATCGCCGCGAGAAGCGGTTCCTACAACGGCGCGGCCGGAGACTTCTACACGCTCAACAGCCCGGACCTCGTGGCCTACGACCGCGTGGACCTGCGCACCGGCGCATCGAACGACGGTGCGGGAGTCGTGGCACTGGTCATGGTCAACGACAACTTCGCCAGCGAGGTCGGGGAAAACATCGCCACCCGCTTTCCTCCCGGCTCATACCTGCGCCAATACGCCCGCGGCGCGGCGGCAAACGGTTACACGCTCGACGACCGTTACATCACCGTGGGCAATGCCGGCCACAACGGCCGCGGCTTGGTACCCGCCAGCGTGAAAGTGCCGCCCGGAGGATATTACATCTTCTCGTGGAAAAATCCCGATCCCGCTCCGGCATGGACCGCGGGCGGAGGAAACGCGATCGAGATCTATCAGAATGGAAGCGAACCGGCGGGCAGCGTGACCGTCGAGCGCAAGGACGGTCCTGACGGTGACGCCGGATTCAATCCCTACGGCTTGCCTGATGCCGATGCGGATGACTTCAAATACAGTTACAAGATTCCGCGAATCACAGATGGCACGAACCTGAAATTCGTCGTCCGTGCCGACGGCTCGGCGGAGAACATCCTCTTCAAACTCAACGGCGGCATCGACCTCAACGGCGCGGGCGCGGACCCGGCGAAGCGCGACAACCCTCCGGCGCTCTCGACCGATGTGTTTCTCGGCTACGAGCAGCCGTCATTCGTAAAGCGCATGCACGGCGAGAAATTCGCGGCCGTGGACACCACCCGCAACAAACTCGGCTCCGCCGGTGCGGAAACATATTCCAAAGTGATCGGCTCTCCGGGTTTCACCATCGTCAACGGCCCGGCAGGAGCCAACAATTATGACAACTTCGGAGGCGACATCGCATCCTTCCTCTACCACGCGCCCGAGGACACCGTGGGCGGCACACCCGCGGGCGGATGGCCCGGCGGCGGCGCGCCGCTGCAATACACGGAGAACGCAAGCACCATCTCTCTCTGGGCCAAACCCAACGGCGTGGGAGCGGGTTTCAAAATGTTCTGTTATTACACGACGGACGGCAGCAACCCCGAAGGCGCCGGCGGCACGGGCACCGGCAGCACCCGCGCCGTGGAGATGAACTACAGCCACAATCAGGACTCCAACGACTGGTGGATGAGCGCGAATGTTCCCAAACCCTCATCGGGCGCGTTCAAATACAAGATCGGCATCTTCAAAAGCAGCGGGGTGTCATCATGGTTTCCGGGCAATGAATCGTCTGTCACGCGCATCGGCACGATGATGAGCGAGTTCGCCGTGAGCGGCTTCAACGCGGAAACCGTGGAGTATTTCCCGCGCAACGACTACGCCCGCATCCAGAATCCCAGCCTGCCTTACGGCGACTGGCAGTGGGACAAGGAAACCGGACTTGAGGAAGGTTTCCACATCCTGCGCGCCCGCGCCTTCATCAAGCGCGTCGGCAACCTCAACCCGCTCCAAGACGGCGCGCCGATCTACAACACTTATGTTCGCACATTTTATTATGATGCCGCGCGGCCGGATGGTGAAATTGTTTTCCCGACCGAGAACAGCACGCTCGGTTCTCAAAGTTATGGCGTCGTCGTCCGCACCGACCGCACGGTGAAGGAGGTATGGTATCAGATTGTTGACAGTGAGAACGCCAATGACGACAGCGTCACCGGCGTGCTCAATGGCAACGGCATGGGTTTCGAACCCTACACCGACACCAACAACAACGGCACGCGTGATTCCGGCGAGGCCTATGAAGACATCAACGGCAACAACGTCTGGAACGACGACCTCGCGGAGTCGTGGGTCAAGGCCACTCCGGTGCAGGCCAATCCGGCGGTGGGCAGTTCATACCCTCTCGAATGGCGCTTTGATTACCGCAACATCCCGGCCGGCGGCAGCGCGCAGATCAAGGTGCGCCTCAAGGAAATCTCATCCAGCGCAAACAATTCCCTGAGCGACGCGGCGGGCCACTACACCACTCTGATCCGCAATGTGAACACCGCCGGTCCGGAAACCCGGCTCTTTGTCGCTTATCCGCAGGCGGACGGCAACACGGTCGGCGACAACTACATCCTCAAAGCATATTTCACCAAGAACCTCGGCATTGGCGTTTCCGACGCGCAGTTGATCAACGAGTTTCTCGTTTCCATCGCCAGCACCGTCAGCGGCAGCGACTCAAACGCCCACCCGCAACCGCGTTCGAGTTATCAGATCATCCGCGACGAGACCGCGCAATACCACGCCCTCGCCTTTCCCATTCCCGCGCTTTACAACGGACAACCGGATTTCCTCCACCACATCGGCATCACTCACACGCGTTCCAGCGTCACGCTTTCCGCGACGCGAATCGTCCGCGCGGCGGTGAGCGAGACACCTTATATCTCCATCAGCAATCCGCCCGCTTTCGGCAGTGATGGCCGCCTTTACGAAGTCGTGCTGCCCGCGCTTGCCAGCCCCACGCCGGACGACCGCGCCTACACCGTACGCGTCGATACCGACTCGCGCGTGGAAGAAGTCATCCTCACTCCAGAGATGGGCGGCGGCAGCATCACCAGCCTCGGCGTGCAGGAATCCGGCACCACCAAGATATGGGAGTTCCGCTGGTCCGGTCTGGACGCCGGAAACTACCGCCTGCGCGCCGATGCGGCACTCACGATCGGAGGCCCGGTCGCGGCCACCGCGCGGCGCGACGTCACCGTGGTGATCCGCCAGTTTGTGGTGGAGAATCCATCGGATGACGATGACGACGACGACGGCATTCCGGATTCCGACGAACTGACGCGCAAGGACCTTCCAGCGACCAACAACGAGACATGGGTCAATGGCGACGTCCACTTCTGGCGCATCGCCGGCACCACCAACCCGGTTTCGCCCGACACCGATGACGATCTGCTTCCGGATGGTTTGGAAACCGGCATCGCCTCGGCATTCATCGCCGACACCAACGTTCTAACCGATACCGATGGCGACGGATTCAAGAACTTCATCGGCGACATTGACCCGCCCGTTTTCAACACCACCGACAACTCCGGTCATCCGCGCTATGATTTCAACCGCTCGCGCACCGATCAGATCGGCGGCTCGACGACCGATCCCGGCAAACCCGACACCGATGACGACAACCTGCGCGACAACCGCGAGGACGCCAACCGCAACGGCCGCGTGGACATCGCGCTGGTTGATGGCAACAACGCCGTCACCTCCATCATCGCCGCGCCGCTCACGGTATATAACAGCTCGCGCGTGGACCGCGGCGCGCTTGCGACCAACGCGCGGTTCCTCGAAACCGATCCCAACAACCCGGATACCGACGCCGATGGTTTGAATGACGGCGCGGAGGACGCGGACGGCAACAGTCATGTGAACTTGCAGGTCGTCGCTTCGGAGGGCGCCACACCGGCTGAATTCGATCCATCATCTCCCGCAAACGCCGTCTATCTGATCGGCGGAAGTTCCGCCGGCATGAAATCGCGCGCCATCAACCGTACGAAGCTCAATCAGGATTTTCCACCAGGCGGCTATCCGCGGATTCTTTGGCTGGAAACCGATCCTCTCAACGCCGACACCGACGGGGATGGCCTGCCCGATGGCTGGGAAAGCACCAACGGCCTTGATCCGCTCAACAACGGAACATTCAACCTCCGCACCGGCGGCGCCGGCGATCCATACCAGGGCGGGTCCGGCGATCCCGACGGCGATGGTTTCACCAACCTCCAGGAACTACAAAACGGAACCAAGCCGCTGGTTTTCGACAGCAACACGCCGCCACCGGCCAATTCCATCGTCATCGGTCCGGGGACAACCGTCACACGCGGGCTGGCAGTGAATGAAAACGCCTTCACCGACTGGACGGTCGAGGATCTCGTCACCTTCGATGAGTTCGAGGGCGAGGGACCCAACAACCAGGGCGGCGATCTTTACCCGGCATACGACGGTTTCGATTCCTCGCGCGACATGGTCGCCTTCTACGCCCGCGACGGCGGAGCGGATGGCAAATTCTACTTCCGCCTGGACATGCAGGACCTCCGCCCGCAGGCCGAGGAGGGCAATCTGGACATCTACGTCGCCATCGACACCGGCAACGCCGCCAACGGCGAAGCCGCCCTGCCCGATGACGTTGACATCCTCACCGACATGAAGTGGGAAGCGGTCGCCGCCTGCTATCAATCCAACAACGGCCGCGTTTATATCGACACCAATCCGTCCGTCAACTCCACCACGGTCAACCAACAGCTAACCGGCGCGAACGGCGTGGTGGTCCGGGATCAGAACGCTGCGAATGGCTTCGGCCAATCCTATTACAACCACGAGTTGGACGCCGTCGAGTTCTCCATCAGCCGCCAGGCCTTGCTCGACGCCGGATGGAACGGATCGACGAAGTTGAGATATCAGGTTTACACCACGCGCGACGGCACCAACAACAGCGGGGCGAACGGTCCGGGCCTGGGCGATCTCGGCGGGCGCAACGACATCCGCGACACGCTCACCGACGACTGGCTTGCCGAGGATTACTGGAGCGCGCAGGCCAACATCAACTCCAATGGACGCCTCTACAACTGGATCGGCCCGGACGGCAATGGTCTCTATCCCGACCAGCGCAAGGCGTCGAAGATGATCTTCCTCACACACGGCCACCAGCCGGTGCTGCCCGGCGCGGAAACCCAGCGCTTGATCAACTCGGGTTTCTCGACCGGTTATCACCGCGCCATCGACGCGCATGAGGCGTTCGGACGCCCGCTCAGCCTGCACCTCACGCCCACTCTCGCCACCGCCATCCAGTGGGCCGCGGTCGATCCCGCCGCCAACAAGCCCTGGCGCGACGGGCCAGCATTCAACCAGCGCCTCGCCGGACGCATGGCCGCAGGAAACATCGAACTGCTGGGCACCACCTTCAGCGACCACATGATCGCCTATTTTTCGAACGGATATAACAACGACAACACCGCGCTCGCCGGGGAGATGCTGCAGCGCATCTATCAACACGCGCCTTCCACGCAGGTGTTCTGGAACCCGGAGCGGGTCGCTGATGCCACAGCTTTCCAGCGCATCAACGCGATGGGTTACAGCCACACCTTCATTGACCAGATGCGCCACCTCTTCAAGTGGCAGGGCCGCAACACCGCGCTCTCCGACGACGGCTACCGCCTCAACCGCTGGCACGGTGTCACCTGTTTCGTGATCAACGACCAGGCGTCCGCCTACCGCACGCAGAACTACGACAACGGATTCCCGAATCCGTGGCGCAACCTCTTCCACCGCAAGGCGCGCAGCGGCACGCAGGACCAGGTCGTCGTCAT